>CDYY01040356.1_pt1 | contig 33223 bp, 37 predicted proteins | sample 480691 | NCBI WGS metagenome assembly CDYY01 (sample SAMEA3182107, study PRJEB8094) | gut metagenome | biome: human; feature: gut; material: Stool; isolation source: human stools | place: Canada | collected 2013-02-25
GTTGTAAGATCCCCTTAGAAGTCCTTTTTTTACACCAATAAAAACGATATTTCGTTAAATGGCGTAAAATAAAAGCCCCCGAAGGGGCTCATGTGTCAGCATGTTTTTCTTTTCAGCGCTGTGTTCCGCGTTTTCCTGTATATGGATTTACATTTCCTTTATGGCTGTAATTATTGTTTGGATTACCATCCGGATTGCTTCTGTAATGAGGCTGTACATAAGTACCATCTGAGCGATAATGCCCGCGAACATAGGCAGCGTTAGCTGTACTTGCAGATAAAACAAATGCAGAAATAGCAAAGATGCATAAGATGAGTTTTTTCATAAAGGCCTTCTTTCTTGTACTACCGCTGACACATTAACCAAATTGTAACACAACCTACCACAGAAAACATAGAAAGGAGTGAAAAATGGAACGAAGAACGTACACCGTCGCTGAAACCGCTGAAATCTTAGGGGTATCGACGGATGTCGTCTACCGCATGAAAAATGACGGCATCCTCCCGGCGGTAAAAAATCTATCGGCCATCCGTTTTCTGAAACGGGACGTGCTCGCGATGGTCGGAGAAAAACCGGATGATTTTCGTCCGTCCGCAGTCCGAAGACTGCAGAGTGAACTATCTCTTGCGAAGCAGGAGAATGCGCGACTGCGAGGCGTTATTCGCCAGATTTGTATAGCTGCTAATACGGCAGCAGTGCAGGAGAAATTATGAATAAACCTTTAGTATTTACGACCGTCCTCATGTCAGCCGCACTGATAGCCGGCGCCGCGGTTGACGCGGACAACATCTATCACCGGTTCTTTCCGGAAACAAAGATTGTCGAATACCGCCGGGAGGTAAGAACAGGCGATACGCTCTGGACAATTTGTGGAGAAATCGCCACCGACAAAGAGGATTTAAGAAAATTAGTTTGGCAGGCGAAAAAAGATAACAGGATAAAGGACGTAGGAAACCTGCAGCCGGGGATGTTGATTGTAGTCAGAGTTGAGGAGGCAAGAAATCAGTGAATACAGAAGAAAAAATCAGGGAAGTATCTATTCATACTCTCAGCTGGTATATCGCAGATTGGATAAATAAGAAAAAGTGTAAAAAATGCAAATTGTTAGCGTTTGACACCACCTTAAAGAAGTGGTGTGCATTAGATAATAGTGCAAATGATTGCTGGACGGAGTTTTTTGAAACTCGACAGGAAGCCATAGATTGGCTAAACAATGAAATTGAAAAAGCCGACTGATGTTTGCAGCGTCAATCGGCAGGCGGAAAAGAATCGCTAAGACTTTCCGCCTCTATTATATCACAGGAGGAATAAATAATGACAGAAATTGAAGAAAAGAATGAACATCTTGCATTTTTAGCACTCATCGAACAGAGCAAAAGGCAGAATGCGCTCATGCACCTGAAGAAAGCATTGGATTATTCTGAATGCGGTGTAACGGACATTGAGCTTGTAGAAACGCCTAACGGTGATTTTGTAGATGTTACATTTCACAGAGAAGAAAAACGCCGAGCGAACATAAGTGGTGACAGTGTTCCGGCGATGATCTATGACATATTTAGACAAATTGAGTGGTTGAGATAACAGGAGCGATAAACAATGACAGAACCAGTAAAAATCAATGAACTATTAATTGAAAACGTGAAACGAGTAAAAGCAGTACAGTTTGAACCGTCCGCCGATGGACTGACAATCATTGGTGGGCGAAACGGACAGGGAAAAACTTCTGTATTAGACGCTATTGCATGGGCATTGGGCGGCAATAATTATAAACCGTCTGTACCGGAACGGGACGGCGCACTGGTGCCGCCGAACCTGCATATCGAGTTATCAAATGGTCTGATTGTGGAACGAAAAGGGAAAAACAGCACATTAAAAGTAACAGACCCGAATGGGAATAAATCCGGACAGCAGCTTTTAAATGAATTTGTATCCACGCTGGCATTGGATCTCCCGAAGTTTATTAACGGAAGCGATAAGGACAAGGCGGATTCTCTTCTGAAAATTTTAGGAATTGGTGATGTGCTGGCGCAGCTGGACACAAAAGAAAATCAGCTGTATGCACAGCGCACAGAAGTCGGCCGCATTGCAGACCGCAAGAAAAAGGCGGCTGACGAAATGCCGATGTACCCGAATGTGCCGAAAGAACCCGTCAGTGCGACAGAACTCATTAAACAACAGCAGGAAATTCTTGCGCGGAATGGAGAAAATGAGCAGAAACGTCAGAATGCTGCCCGCTATGAACGAATGCTGGCAGAGGCTCAAATCGCTTTTGATGAAGCTAAAGCAGTACTGCAGAAAGCAGAACAGGATTGTTTAACTGCCCGGAAGTCGGCAGAAGATCTTCATGATGAAAGCACGGCTGAATTGGAAAAGAACCTGGCAGAAATTGAAGCATTGAATATCAAAATCAGGGCTAATTCTACTAAAGAAGCCGCCGAAATAGAAGCTAATAATCTGCAGCAGGAATATGACGGACTGACGGAACAGATTGAATCCGTCCGGGAAGAAAGAAATAAACTTCTTGATTCTGCGGAACTGCCGCTGCCGGGATTGTCCGTCAAAGACGGCAAGCTGATTTATAACAATATGCCATGGGATGGCATGAGCGGTTCTGATCAGCTCAAAGTAGCAACGGCTATTGTACGTAAATTAAACCCGCAATGTGGCTTTGTTTTGATGGACAAGCTGGAGCAGATGGACTTGGAAACCCTGCAGGAGTTTGGTGTATGGCTCAAACAGGAAGGATTGCAGGTTATTGCAACAAGGGTTTCAACCGGTGATGAATGCTCCATCATTATTGAAGATGGCATGGTGAAAGGCGATACGGAAGCGGTTAAAGAAAAAGCACCGAAATATGTCAAAGGTGTGTTTTAAAGAAAGGAGATAAGAATGAACATTACGAAAGGAATTATCAGTAAGCCGGTTAAGGTTTGCGTATACGGTGTCGAAGGTATCGGAAAAACGACTTTTGCCAGCCAGTTCCCGGAACCGCTCTTTTTCGACTTAGATAAAGGTTCTGCACAGCTTGATGTCAGCCGTGTAACAGACATTACATCATGGCCGTTGCTGATGAGCAACATCAAAGAGGTCTATGATGATCCGACTATCTGTAAGACGCTGGTTATTGACACAGCGGACGCGGCAGAGCGTATGTGCATTGATTATATTTGCGGGAAATTCAATAAAAAGGGAATTGAAGATTTCGGTTATGGTGCCGGCTATACATATTTAACAGAAGAATTTGCCCGATTCCTTGTGCAGCTCGACGCTTGCATTGGGCAGGGGGTCAATGTAGTTGTTCTTGCTCATGCCGTTTTAAAAACAGTAACGCTCCCGGAGGAAATGGGAACGTATGACCACTGGGAACTGAAACTATCATCTAAAACGACAAATAAAGTCGCGCCGCTTGTAAAAGAATGGGCAGATTTACTGCTTTTCGCGAATTATAAAACAATCCTAATTGAAGACGGAACACGAAAAAAAGCTGCAGGCGGAAAACGAATCATGTATACCACGCATACAACTTTTGCGGACGCGAAGAACCGATTTTCTTTAGCAGAAGAGTTGCCATTTGACTATAACGAAATTGCACGACTGATACCAAATGGAGCTGCTCCGAGCGTAAAACCTATGCAAGAAAAGAAACAGGATGCAAAACAGAAAACGGTAAAAAAATCAGAACCTGAATCGACTGTCCCGATAAAGAAACCAACTGTCCAGATTCAAGACACGGCTGCCCCTGCGACGTCTACCGTAAATGCTACTTTACAGAAAGTCTATGACTTAATGAAACAAGAAAATATCACAGAAGAACAGATTCGTAAAGCAGTAGCTATGAAAGGATATTTCCCAGAAGATATGCCGATGAAAAATTATCCGTCTGATTTTATAGACGGTGTGCTCATCGGTGCGTGGGAACAGATTAAAGCATTTATTTTAAACAATATCAGTGTTCCATTTAATTAATTTACATAAAGGAGAAGAACATGAGTACAAATTTTGAACAGTTCGGAACAACATCTGCAGAAGACAAGGTATTAGACTGGGACGAAACTGTCACTGATGACGGCAAAGATCATGAATTTGTCTTATTACCGGAAGGAGTTTATCCGTTTACGGTGGAAAGCTTTGAACGAAAGATTTACGAAGGTGGAGCTAAAATACCGCGATGCCCGCAAGCCGCACTAAAGCTTCGCGTGCATGGCGGAGAATATGGTGACGCGCTTGTATTCAGAAATTTATTCTTAGTTTCAAAGCAGCAATGGTTAATTGCCCAATTCTTTATTTCCTTGGGATTAATGGAAAAGGGCGGGACAGAGAAAATGCCATGGAATAAAGTTATCGGTGCATCAGGTTATGTAGAAATCGTTCACCGGATTTACAAAGATCAGCCTTACAACGAAGCGAAGAAATTCCTTGCCCCGGATGATAAGAAAATTCCGAAAACACAGGGCGGTTACACAGCCGGGACATTCTGATGATGGAACTAAGACCCTACCAACAGGAAGCGGTTACAGCTGTTATGCGCGAATGGGCGAACGGTCACAGGAAGACGCTTTTGGTTCTTCCCACAGGCACAGGCAAAACGATTGCCTTTGCTAAAATCGCAGAAAACTGTGTTCGTGAGGGGAGAAAAGTCTTGATTCTTGCCCATAGAGAAGAACTTTTGAATCAGGCGCAGGAAAAAATCAAGACCGCAACAGGTCTCTTATGTGCTAAAGAAAAAGCGGAAGAAACAAGTCTTGCCAGCTGGTACAGAATTGTTGTGGGGTCCGTGCAGACACTCATGCGTAAAAAACGGCTCCGGCAGTTTCCGGAAGATGAATTTGGCACCATTATTGTAGATGAAGCCCATCACGCACTGGCCGATAGTTATCAACAAGTGCTGCAGCATTTCCCGACGGCAAATGTATTAGGCGTAACCGCCACACCGGAACGAAATAATCTGCAGTGTCTGGGAAATTATTTCGACAGCTTAGCTTATGAATATTCTTTGACGCAGGCTATCAAGGATGGCTATTTGTGCAAAATCAAGGCGCAGACGATACCGCTCAAGATTGATATCACAGGCGTTGGTATGTCTGCCGGAGATTACGCGGCAGGAGCCTTAGGAACAGCCCTTGACCCGTATCTTGAACAAATTGCAAAAGAAATGGTTACATATTGCGCCGGTAAGAAGACTGTAGTCTTCTTACCTTTAGTCGCCACGGCTAAAAAGTTTAAAGCTATTTTAAACCATTTTGGGATGAAAGCAGCGGAGGTGAATGGAAACAGTCAGAACAGAGAAGAAACACTAAAGAAATTTGAGGCAGGAGAGTATAACGTACTCTGTAATGCTATGTTACTGACGGAAGGTTGGGACTGTCCGTCAGTGGATTGCGTAATCATGCTTCGGGCAACGAAAATCAGAAGTTTATATTGCCAATGTATAGGGCGGGGAACAAGACTTTCTCCGGAAACGGGCAAAAAGGATTTATTGGTATTAGATTTTTTGTGGAATACGGCGCGGCATGAATTATGCCGCCCGGCATCGCTTATCTGCAAGACAGATGATATCGCAAAAAGAATGACGAAGGACTTGGACCAGTCCGGGGCCGCTGTTGACATAGAGGACGCTTACAAGCGGGCAGCGGAGGAAACCATTCTTGAGCGGGAGGAAGCTCTTGCAAAAGAATTATCAGCGATGAAAAAACGGAAACGCCAGTTAGTAGATCCATTGCAGTTTGAAATGTCTATACAAGCAGAAGATTTATCTGATTACGTCCCGTCTTTCGGCTGGGAAATGGCACCTGCAAGCGACAAACAGCTCAAAGCATTGGAGAAATTCGGCATATTCCCTGACGAAATCGACAACGCAGGAAAGGCCAGTCTTTTACTCGACCGTCTGAATAAACGGCGGGAAAACGGACTGTCCACCCCAAAACAGATCCGCTTTTTAGAAAGCCGCGGTTTTCAGCATGTGGGGATCTGGACGTTTAACGACGCAAACAACATGATTTCCCAGATTGCTAATCATCACTGGACAATTCCCCGCGGTATCAAGCCGGCTTTATATGTCCCTAATCAAGAATTGAATTTTGGAGCATAACCTATGTCGAAGATAGATTTACGGCCATTGCTGGAGTATATACCGCCCGCGGCCTGCAGCTATGAAGAATGGATCGATGTAGGCATGGCGTTATGTCATGAGGGCTACAGCGTTGATGTGTGGGATGACTGGAGCCAAAAGGACCCGGAACGTTACCATGATGGTGAATGTCATAAAAAATGGCAGTCATTCAAGGGGAATCCGAATCCGGTTACAGGAGCGACGATTACTCAGATGGCAAAAGATTATGGATGGCAGCCGCATACAAAAGAAGACGGCAACAAAGTAATGGACTGGGATGATACGGTAACAGACAATGTCATTATCGTTGATCAGCACTATGTACAAGAATCAGAAATCAAAGAACCGGCACAATGGAATCCGGCCGATGAGATTATCCGATATCTGGAAGCGCTTTTTGACAGATCCGACAAAGTCGGTATTGTTATGTCTTCTTTCAGGCGTGATGATGGAAAATATTCCCCGTCCGGAACGGGTACATACTCTTTGACAGCGGGAGAATATATTTCCCGTATTAAAAAGTACCAGAGAAACGGCTACAGTATAAAAGATATCATCGGATATGCTCTTGCGGATTACGATGAAAAAGCAGGTGCATGGATCCGTTTCAATCCTTTAGACGGCAAGGGTATTAAAAATGAAAATGTATCCAATTACAAATATGCTCTTGTAGAATCAGACACGCTCCCGCCGGGGAAGCAGAAATCTATTATAGAGGAATTGGAACTTCCGGTCGCGGCATTGGTGTATTCCGGGAACAAAAGCATTCATGCCATCGTACATATCGACGCAGCGTCACAGGAAGAATACCGACGCCGTGTAGATTATCTGTACAAAGTATGCCGGAAAAACGGGTTGCCGGTCGATGGCGCGGACAGAAACCCGTCCCGTTTATCACGATTGCCTGGCATCATGAGAAATGGTAAAAAGCAGTTTCTCATGGCCACACATATCGGGAAGGAAGATTTCGATAGCTGGAAAGAATGGATTGAGACTGTTAATGATGATCTGCCCGATCCGGAAGATCTGTCTGATGTGTGGAATAACATGCCCGATTTATCCCCATCATTGATTGATGGCGTGCTTCGGCAGGGACATAAAATGCTTATTTCCGGACCGTCAAAAGCAGGTAAGTCTTTCACACTGATTGAACTTTGTATCGCTATTGCAGAAGGTACGCAATGGTGCGGTTTTCAATGCACGCAGGGACGCGTATTATATGTCAATTTGGAATTGGACAGGGCAAGCTGCCTGCATCGGTTTAAAGACGTCTATACCGCGCTGAATTTACGTCCCGATTACATTTCTAATATTGATATATGGAATCTGCGCGGAAAATCACTACCGATGGATCAGCTTGCACCGAAACTTATCCGCCGCGCGCAAAAGAAAAATTATATCGCTATTGTTATCGACCCGATTTACAAGATTATTACGGGCGATGAAAACAGTGCTGACCAAATGGCGCGGTTCTGTAACCAGTTTGATAAGGTCTGTACGGAATTATCGGCTGCGGTAATTTACTGTCACCATCACTCGAAGGGCGGACAGGGAATGAAGCGGTCGATGGATCGTGCGTCCGGCTCCGGCGTATTTGCCCGCGACCCTGACGCAATCCTCGATATGATTCAGCTCTGTGTCAATAACGACAGCCGGCGGGCAGATTATGACAGGGAAGCAGACAAGGCTGCAGGGATAACAGTCAAGCCTACGGCATGGCGTATTGCAGGGACACTTCGCGAATTCCCGATGTTTGAGCCTGTTAATATGTGGTTTACGTATCCGATTCACAGACTGGATGACACCGGAGTACTGGCAATGGCAGCTGAAGAAGGCAGTCTTGAAGATGTACGCGCTAAGGGCCGTGAGGCAGGAAACAAAGCGAAAGCGAGACAGAAAGAAGACCGCATCTCACAGGTGGATACTGCTTATGAAAACTTGAGTATGGGCGGCAAGGAAATCGTTACGATAAAAGATATGGCAGCATATTTAGATGTTTCCGAAAAAACAGTACGAAGAGATATTCTTGCAAACGGAAATTATGAGCTCGGAGAGGGTAAAATTTACCCTAAAAAATAGGTTTTAATATTCGTCTAATACTTGGACATTCCAGTTTATATATATAGGTTTGTCCCTATAGGAAAGTAAGTAAGAAAGGGTGTGGCGAGAAGCTGCGCCACACACCCTTCCTTATTACTTCCTTTCCTGGAACTGGATTGTCTCTGAAAAGAGAAAAGGTTTGTCCTTGTTATGTCCGTCGTGAAAATAGAAAGGCATGTGATTGAAAATGAGAGAAATATTATTTCGAGGGAAATGTAGAAAGTCAGGAAGATGGATTTATGGTGACTTGCTAAAGCATGGAGAAAATGATTATTCAATCTATGAAGAAGGAAAAGCGTATTCTATTCCTGTGAGAGAAGAAACCATTGGGCAGTATATCGGCCTTAAAGATTTTGATGGAAATCGGATTTTTGAGGGAGATATTATCAAGGTTTCAAGAAAATCAAAATGCGAGTTTGGCGATATTTATGGACTGGTTGTCGCTGAATGGGATTCGAAACAAAAAGCATTTGTGTTATTGCCATCTGACGATTATTTTGAATTTAACGATATCAGGATAATTGCAGTCATAAATAATAAATACAACAATCCGGATTTATACAAAGAGGTAATAGCATGATTCGGTTTTTTATTCACATGAAGCTTCCGACAAAAACATTTCAGGCAAAGAAAATTACGGTACGAAATGGCAAGGCTGTTATTTACACACCGCCGGAACTCAAAGAAATTCAGAGTAAGTATATTGCGTATTTATCTAAACATGCACCGGAAAAACCATTGGAGGGTGCTGTGCAATTGTCTACGATATGGTGTTTCCCGGCGGATAAACATCACACAAATGGAAACTATAAAACAACGAAACCGGATACTGACAATCTGGTGAAAATGCTTAAAGACTGCATGACGCAGTGCGGATTCTGGAAAGATGATGCGCAGGTGGCTGTAGAGCTTATTACCAAGCGATATAACGATATAGAGGGAATTTTGATTTGTGCAAAGGAGATTGGCATGAAATGATGTTCATATTAGGCTGTATGTTCGGTGCATGTGTAGGATTACTGCTTTGTGCTTTGTGTATAACGGCAGGGAAAGGAAAAGATGATGAAATTATATAAATTATTACGGGTAATTGTGCATCCTGTTCCTATGAGGAAATTTAAATTTGGCCTGCTTGAGCCGTCGATGTTTATACCGCTGATAATTATACAGGGGAACCACATTGTTTATAGTGGGTCGCCTATAAGGGTTGCAAGGTCACTGTTAAAACGTAAGGTTAATAAATTAGATTTGTTAACAACTACTAACGAACAGATTAGTGAAATGCAAGTTTACTGGAAGATAGAGCTTGCCGGAAAAATTTCACGAAAGTATAAGGATTGCAATGGCGGGGATGGTGCGAGATTATGAATAACGGAATGAAACCGGGCATTTTTCATAATCCGGATCCGACTTATGAAAAGACAAAAACAAATTTAAATCGTGAATCTAAGCGCGGACGTGGCGAAGTAGAGAGATTTTTTGAAGAGATTCGGCGCTGCAGAAAGCACATTGACTCTCTGAATCAATACCGCCAGCAGTACGAGATGGATTTATTTTCTCTTAAAGGCTGCAGGTATGACAAGGAGCCTGTCGACGGCGGAACGTCTTCTGATTTATCGGATATCGTTATCGCTTTTGAACAAAAAATGGCGCAGGCAGAAGAACTGCGGATAAAAGAGCTCAACAGATACGGTGACATGATTACAAAGGGATTTAGGCTGCTTGCTTTGTTATCTGACCCGGAGCAGAAGTCCATTATGATTGACAGGTATTTTATGAATGTTTTGTGGGAGAAAATTGCGTTAGAACATCATTATGTGAGAAGTCATTGTTATCGATTGAAAGATGAAGCGATAAAAGAAATTTCGCGAAAAATGAAACATGAGACATTATGAGACATTTAAAAGTGGTATTATGATAGTGTGAAAATATCGAGAGATACTTTCCTCCTCAATTTTAGAAAAGCACGTACTCTACCAAAGTGCGTGCTTTTCGTTTGTTTATCTAAAAGGCGGTGATTACTGTGGGCGCAAAAGGCAAGTATGCAAAGTGGCTTCTTCCGGATAATCTTCTGCGCCTGCAGGCATGGGCGCGAGACGGATTAAGTAATGAGCAAATTGCACATAATATCGGAATTAATCAAGATACATTGTATACATGGATTAAGAAGTACCCCGAATTTTCCGAGGCTTTATCGCGCGGGAAAGAAGTAACTGATATTGTTGCTGAAAATGCATTGTATCAAAAAGCTATCGGAATCAAAGAAACTATAATGAAACCGATAAAACTGAAACAGATTTTATACAAAAATGGAAAACGTATATCTGAAAAAGAATATATCAAGATGGTTCCGGAAGAGGTTTATGTACCGCCGGACGTGAAAGCACTTATTTTTTGGCTGACGAATCGGAAATCGGAATGGAGAGACAAGCAGGAAAAAGAATTATCCGGCAATATCGGAATTAATCTGGTGGTAGATGATGACATCAGCACAGACGATTAATCTTGTTAATGATATCATTCACCCGACGGCAAAACAACGGGAATTTATGCGGACGGTCAAGGATAATACATACATTCTTTATGGCGGTGCAGCAGGTGGCGGGAAATCGTATATTTTGCGCTGGGAACTGGTTTATCTCCTAATCAGCTGGTACAAGCATCTGAAATTAAAAGATATCCGCGTTGGGCTGTTTTGCGAAGATTATCCGGCACTGCGTGATAGACAGTTGTCGAAAATCAAAATGGAGTTTCCTGACTGGCTCGGCAGCTACAAAGAAGCGACGCATGAATTTACACTAAATCCGGCATTCGGCAGCGGGGTAATATGTTTCCGTAATCTGGATAATCCGTCAAAATATTTATCATCAGAATTTGCGGCAATCGCGATTGACGAATTGACGCTGAATGAACAGACTGTTTTTGATTTTCTCCGCATGCGGCTTCGCTGGGTTGGCGTTGAGGACCCTAAGCTGATTGCAGGGACGAATCCCGGCGGTAAGGGTCATATGTGGGTCAGAAACCTATTCATTGACAGAAATATTCCGCCGGAAATGCGGGATTTCGCAAATAAAATTGCTTTTGTACAGGCACGGATTGATGATAATCCATACTTGCCAGCGGGATACAGTGACGCGCTTGATACGCTGCCGGATAAACTTAGAAAGGCATATCGTGAGGGCGACTGGAATATATTTGAGGGACAAGTTTTTGAAGAGTTCAGGACGGATATACACGTTGTTGAACCATTTGAAGTACCACCAAGCTGGCAGCGCGGAAGGTCAATGGACTGGGGATATAGCAAACCGTACGCGATTTACGAATATGCAGTAGATTATGACGGTATTGTCTATGTAATTAACGAATGGTACGGCTGCAAGCCGGGAACAGTTAACACGGGTACGCAGGAAACGGCGCGGGAAGTAGCGCAGAAGATTAAACATTTGGGCAGTGAGTTCGGTATTGCGGATCCGGCAATTTGGCAGAAAACAGGTCATGACGGGCCGTCAATCGCAGAAGTTTTCGCGGCGGAAGGCGTACCGTGGTATCCGGCGGATAATGACAGATTGGCAGGGAAAATGCAGGTACATCTAAGGCTGAAAGAACGAAAGCTCAAGATATTCAAAACGTGTTATCACTTGATACGGACGCTGCCGGCATTGACATACGATAAGCACAAAGTCGAGGACGTGGATACACAGCAAGAAGACCATAGTTACGACAGCGTCAGATATTACCTGATGAGCCGTCCGATTCAGCCGGTAAAAGTAGAAAAGCCATTCAATGATGGATACAGATATGAAGATACGGAAGGAGATGAATCAACGGCGTGGGGCGTGTAATGAGTGACAGAGCGCTTAGAGATTATGCTTATAGAGTGCTCAAATCAGAGTACGGTGAACATATGGAGAACGGGATTTTAATTCCGGCAAAGAAAAGCGATGAAGAGCTGGCGGCGTTCGCAGCGCAGATGCCAGAATGGCAGCTTAGGCAGATGTATAGAATGATGTTTAAAGGAGAACTTGTCGAATGAGTTTTGATTTATCCGAAGCGCGAAATAATGTAAAAAGGGCGCTGCAGCTAACAAGCGAATGGCGCAAAATTGCAAAAGAAGATTATGATTTCATGCGCGGTAAACAGTGGACGGACGCGGATTTAAAAGTAATGAAACAGAAATCCCGTCCGGTTATTACAATTAACCGTATCCGTCCGGTTATTAATCTTCTTTCCGGCTATGCGGCGCAGAATGAGACGGAACCTGATTTCCTGCCGCGGTCAGAAGAAGATGATCGCGTAGCACGAGTAGCCAAAGGTATCACGAAGTACACTTTCGACAAGACGAATTATCAGAGCGTTAAGAAAAAGGCATTCAAAGACGCTATCATTTGTGGTGTCGGAAACTACTGGGTCAGTTATGAATTTGATTACGCCCGCATGGATGGTCGGATACAGATCAAAAACGTCAGCCCTTTTGATGTATTCGTTGATCCGGAATGCAAAGAAGATGATTTATCAGACGCTTTCTACTGCGGGCGTTACAGCTGGGAAAGTCCGGATAAATTGAAGCAAATATATGCGGACAAAGCAGATGAAATTGCCATGCTCACGCATAAATACGATGACAGCGAATTGGAGACGGTCGATACGGAGCCGCTCTGGTATTCGCGGGATTTAAAAAAGCTTCGTGTGGTGCAGTACTGGTATAAAGAATACACACGGAAGAAAGTGTTTTCTGCAGACGGAATGATCGTCGATGAATCGCAGCCGGATTTATATTCGGCTTTTTTAATGTCTGGAGCGGAACCGGAAGAAATACCAGTTACGAAAATCAGATACGCAACGTTCTGCGGAGATGTATTACTCGAAGAGGGAGAAAGTCCTTATAAACACAATCAATTCCCACTTGTGCGGCAGTATTGCTACTTATCCGGTTACGGCGAGGACTTAGATGACGGATTGGAACCGGCGGGCATTGTGCGGGATCTAAAAGACGCACAGCGCGAACTCAACAAGAACCGCAGTCAGCGCATGCACATTGTTAATCAGCAGTCGCTTGGCGTCCGGTTCTGGACTGGACCGCAGTTTGACGAAAAAGAAAAACAGGAAATTCGGAATCTGTCTACAACTCCGGGTGCGAATATTTTCTTAAAGCCGGGTGTGACATTTACCGACGGGCTTCCGTCTGCGCAGTCTGTCAATAATATAGAGCTTGAAAACCGCTCAAGCAGTGATTTCTACACGATTTCAGGCATTACTCCGGAGAGCCTGTCAGGCAGTATTGGGGCAATGAGCGGAAAGGCAATCGACCTTCGGCAATCCGTTACCACAGTGCAGACAGCGGAAATATTCGACAAAGCAAAAGAAGCTGAACTGCAGATTGTAAAACTCTTGTGGGGAGACACATACACGCCGGGACTAATCCCGCAGTTTTATAACAAAGATAAAGTTATGCGGATTCTCGGTGAAGACGGCAAGAAAGAATTTGTGCAGATACAGCCAAGACTGGGACAAGCAATGCAAGAACAGCAGACGGTAGATCAGAACGGTATGCCGGTGACGGATGAAAACGGTGACCCGGTAACGAAAGTACTGTATGATTTATCCGCTTTCGATTTCGACATTGTAATCACAACGTCGCAGGCAAGCGCTACCGCACGGCGGGCGAATTTGTATCAGTTGCTGGAAGCGAAGAAGGCAGGTGTTGATATTCCGATGGATATCATTCTTGACTTCATGGATTTCCCGGAAAAAGAAACGGTCAAGAAGCGTATGCAGCAGGCTTCCGAACAGCCGAAAATACCGGACCTTAAAGTCAGCGCAAGTATTGAAGATTTACCGGCGGAAGCACTGTCAACGGCGCTGCAGTCTATCGGGGTAAATATTTCGCCTGATCAAATTATGCAGGAAAGATTAGCACTGAAAGGGCGTGCAATCGCTCCGCCGGTGCAACCGCAAATTCCGATACAACAACCACAGCTATTAGGGCAGTAATGCCTTGATATATCGTCCTAAGCAACGACGTTAAAAGGCTTTTTTCTTTCGTCCGAAAAGAGACGGTAAACTACTACAAAAATCATTCGACCGCCGACGTCGTTAAACCGGCAGAAGGAGATAATCATGGAAAATGAAGCAATGCTTAACGCAGAAGATTTAGGCTTTGACGCGGAAGATTTGGAAGAAGCAGGTCTTGATAAGCCGGAACCGGCAACTTCAGCTGGTAATGATCCAAAGAAACCGGAAGATAATTCTGCAGACGGACAGCCGAAAACTGACCCTGATTCTGAATCGGAACCTAAAACGAAAATTGAACCGGCAAAGGAACCGGAAGACAATCCGGCAGGCGGCGATTTAAAGAAAGCGTTAGCGGAAGAAAGGGCTCGCAGAAAAGCGGCCGAAGAAGCGGCTAATACTTTGCGTTCACAGATGAGCATATCACAGAAACCGGTATTATCTCCGGAAGATTTGAATCAAATTCGCAGTTATGCGCAGCAGGAAGCCGCACGTCGGCTCAAGATTGATGACGCATCTGATTTAATGTTCACCGATGCACAAAAGTATCAGGAACTTCTTCATGAACAAGCACGGATTGAATATCAGATGACACGCCAGCAGGAAGAGCGGCAGGAAACCTATCAGAAAAATGTAGCGTTTATTGGCGAGCTTAAGGCTATTCCGAATATCGGCGAGCTGTGGCAGAAGGGCACTGAAATGCTGGATGGCATGACGCGAAAAGACGCTGCTCCGATTGATGCGGCATTTTCACGTATTGATCAGGGGATAGGCACTGATGCAGACTTTAAAGTTATTCGTGATTTTGCTGAAAAGGTAAAATCAGCAATGACCACGCCTGCACAAAATCCGCTCGAAACGGCTAAAACGCTGCCGAAAGCAAGTGCATTAAACGGCGGTACTCTAACTGGCGCAAAACTGTCCGAAGAAGAAATCCTGCGGTATGTCGATGAAGGCCGGGAGAATGAACTTCCGGCGGAAATCAGAAAGCAGATTGATGACCTCTGCGGTGATTAATTATTTTACAAAAAGGAGAATGAAATATGGCACATGAATTTAAAATTCCTGAAAAATTGGTTCCTAAACTCTGGACGAAAAAGGTATGGAGAGAAGGTTTAAAAGCTTCTTATTTTGATAAGTTTACGTCTACTAATGGGAGTAATGTTGTTCATACGAATAAAGATCTAAAACAGGCTAAAGGCGATGAAGTAAACTTTGGACTGGCAATGAATCTTAAAGGTAACGGCGTTTCTGGGAATAACACACTCAAAGGTAATGAAGAAGAAATGCAGATGTATGATTTCAGCGTAAAGACTACTTTGGTCAGAAACGCAGTTACGCGCTTTGAGGCGGATGACCAGAAATCTCCGTATGAAAATTTGCCTCTTATCAAGGGGGTGTTGGTGCAGTGGCTGTCCGACTGGAAAGACAACAAACTAATTTCCGCACTGACGGCTAATCCGACAACCGGCGAGAGAATGTTTGCGTCTGCTGCAGGAACAGAGGTTTCTTTAACGGCTAATGACAAGCTGACCTGTGCGCTGATTGCAAAGGCGAAACGCAAGGCTAAAATGCATGAACCGACAGTGAAACCGCTTAAGATTGACGGACAGGAGAAATACATCATGCTTGTCGGCACATGGGCAGCGCGTGACTTGAAAGCAGATCCGGTATGGCAGGCGGCACAGCAGAACGCGGCAATCCGCGGCAGCAAAAACCCGATTTTCACTGGAGCGCTCGGCGAATATGACGGCGTCGTTCTGTATGAATATGAACGTATCATAAATACGAAAACCGGTGCGTCTTCCGCAAATGTTGTTCATAATTTGCTTTTAGGGCAGCAGGCGGCATGCTTCGCTGTGGCTCGTGAAGCTCGATTCATTAAGGATGAGGATGATTACGGCAATGTACAGGGGAACGGTATCGCGTTCTTCGGCGGCATTGAAAAATCCATCTACAACAGCAAGGACTACGGCGTGATGCAGGTCATGACCGGCGGTGCTGTAGAGTAATTTCAATGGAGATAAGGTGAGGGCTGTAAAAAGCCCTCTTTCCTTTCTTAAGGAGTAACCATGATAATTAAAGACTTGATTAACCGTGCGTATATGCAGGTGGGCGATACGTCGCAGGTGAACTATACGCCGTATCAGTTTCTGGAGTTTTATAACGAAGGAAATCATATTCTGCATAAGATTGTACTGCGGTATATTCCGGATATTTTACGTGTAACGGAGACGGGAGTTCCGAACAGGCCGACGATTGGGCTTTCTTCTTTCGCACTGCGGATTGTATCAGTAAAGGATATGTATGGTCATCCCGCTGATTACACGATGGAAGACCACAAAATCATTACTGCGAAAAATACGCTGCAACGAGGGCTAACCGTCGTATATATCCCGTCTGCAGATTATAAAGAAATGGATAATGAAAGCGGTTATCCGGCAGAAATAGAAAGTCTTCTTGTAAATTACATGGTAGCGCGGATCCTGAAAGCGGACTTATCGTTTGTTCCCGGATGGGAAGATACGATTTCAGAAATGGCACGTCAAATGGACGATGAAAGCGGTTTTATTGCAAGGGGGTATTGGCCGTATGACAGCAGGCGAACTGATTACGATGATTAATCTGGACACGAATGAAATACTGGATGATAGCACGGAATATATCCCTTATATTAATGCAGCTATTGACTATCTCGTGATGATTTTGGTCCCGATGAAAGACAGGGAAGTTGTAAAAAGTATGGACATTAGCAACAATAATCCGATACCCGGTGATTTTACAGCGTTTGTTCCGGCGACGGGTTATCCCGTGCGCATTGTGAACGGGTCTTTTCAGACGTACGGTGGAAAGACTGTCAGTGATGTATTCTACGCTGTGAAAAAGCCGCATATATCGGATGAAACTGATTCGATTCCATTCAGCGAAATCTTTCATTTCGTGCTTGTGCAGCTGGTCTCATTTCTTGTCAAAAAGAAATCTTTAATGCTGGATTATGCCAGTGCAGATAAAGCGTTTATTGCTGATTTAACAACGGCAATCCAAGCGGCAAGAGGGCGATAATATGGGTGAGCGTTTCTTTGCTTCGACAAACGGTTTCAAATTAGGTCTGGACTGGAGCAAGCCTGCAGAAAGCATTGATATACAGAGTTTAACGCAGGCGATTAACTGCGAATACAGCCCGACGGACGGCGCGCTTCAAACAGTGCCGGGCGTGAAAATAATTTATACGGGAACGGCGAATATTGAAAGTTTGTATTACGACAATTACCGCCATCAGTATTACTTTTCTTGCGGGCGCGACCTGTACAAAACAGTCGATTTTGTAACGGTCTCAAAACTTGGAACTCTGACGGGTAACAGCATTCCGAAGTATCATGCTTTTGACCATGATATATTGATTGCTTCCGGCGATAAGCTGCAGGCTATTTCTGGTGCAGGCATATTGTCTACTGTGGACGAAAGTCCGACTTGCGAATTTGTGAGCAGCCATTCCGGCTCCGTCATGGTAGCGTCAATTTATGGACACCGTATCACGTGGTCAGCTGTTGGCGATTATAAATCGTGGAAAACGAATACAAATGATGCTTCTTCTGCGCAATATGTAGAAGTGGGCTATAAAGATCCCGGCTGTATCGTATCTATAGATTTCTTGTCAAAGGCTATCATTGTATACAAAGAATATGGGCGGGCGTATCAAGTTGTTGGTAATCCACACGAGAAGACACTTGCTGTTTATCCTCTTTCCGAAACGGCTTTGTGCTGCGGCAGTTCAATCAGCATTGATGATCAAAGTTATTATTTAGGCGATGCGGGGCTGATGAGTTTTGTTCCGACAAATACGTATGCGAATATTCAGCCGTCCGAAGTGGGTCTTAATATCAATGCGCAGCTGACAACGATTACATCGGAACAAGCCCGGATGTGGCATATTCCCAGCCGGAAACAGCTGTGGATTAAACCCGGGGAAAATCAGGATATATTTATCTATCATTACTTGCCGCGGTACGAGGACGGACGCGGTGTTTTCACGTCAAGGTCTTTCGTTCATGATCTGCATGATGTCCTGACAGTCGGTAAAGAGATTTACATTGCATATGGCAACAAGATAGGAAAGTTGGATTCTGGAATCGATACTGACGACGGAGAACAGATTACGACATCTATTGTTTCAGGGAACAGATTGGCGCAAAGACTGTTCTTGCTGCTGTTTTCATATAATTTTGTATCAAGTAACCGCATTGAAGGTTATGGCAGCATTACAATCAGCGATAAACGGGCAAAACCTGTTACATTCAAAGCGGCTGGTACAAAGTTATACTATGCGAATGAAAAATTGATTAACGCAACCGGCAGGTTGAATAGCAATGAGTATACAAAAGTAAATAAGATTGGCGGTGGAGCAAACCGACATCTGCAGATAAAAATATTTGTCGCCAAGGGCGCTATCGCTTTGCGGCAGTTTGATTATACTTACGAGGAGGTTTAAATGCCTTATACGGAAAAATATCCTTTGAACCCGACGCCGCAGGGAGACAGCACGAAAGACGCTGTACTGAAAAACCGGGAAGAAATCAAGACGATTGGGAATGCGCTTTCCGCACAATCAAAAGGCGGCGGGAACGGTCTTCGGCAGCGCATTTTATACGGAAAAAACAGCGGCGGGAAGTACAGTTTTCTTTCCGGCGATGGATTGTCGGTCATTATTGACGGAAGTGTGATACCTGTTGTTTTAACGCTGGCAGATGGTTTTGATGAAAACGGCGCGAAAGATTACGTAGAAACAATTAACAAGAAAATCAGCGCATGGACGCTGCCAATTAACGCAATAAGCTATCTGTTTGTAGAACGAAATAACGCGGGTGCTTTGTCTTACGGAAGCGTAACAACAAAACCAGTATTTTCTACTTCTTTGCCATCCGGCGTCGCAACAAATACTCATGTGTTCAACACACTTGAGCAGAAGATGTACATGTATAACGGTACAGAATGGAAAAATGTCGTAAGAGTTTTTGCTGCAGCGGTAACGACGAATGCAACCAGCGTAACAAAGATTGAATATATGAATAATGCGGCAGCGGTAGAAATGACGGATGCTGAAAAAGAAAAGCTATCTGGCATTGAAGATAAAGCAGAAGTTAATCAAAACGCATTTTCTAAAGTAAAAATCGGTGACAAAGAACTTGTTGCGGCAGTAAAACAGGCTGTTCTTGAATTAATCGCCGGGGATAACATTAAAATTACTCCGGATGCAGATGGTTCGAAAATAACGATAGATATAGCAAACAAAAAAGAAATATTTGATCCCGATAATTACTACACTAAGGACAAGGCAGACGAACGTTATTATCATGAAGATGTACCTTTGCCGGTAGCTTATAGTAACGAAGTTAATTTTGCTGGAAATGCAGAAACCATACAGTTCGGCTTTCGTGACCACAATATTAACACATATCGGTTTGGCAACGGCACGCAAGGCGGATTAGCCGATATCACCGCGAAGGCGCTTGGTGGTAATTTGTGTTCCGGTTCTTTTAATAATACACAACAAATGAATGACTGGTTGCGTCAGCACTATGAAGACGAGAACGTTTATGCTTGTCGTGTATACCGCGCCAATGAAATTGTGATTAACGGCAATAAGCACTGGGGAACTGTTTTAATAAGTGCTTATCCAGTACATGACGGACGCGCATTAACAATGCAACTGTTTTTTGCTAATTCTAACGGCTTGTTTTATCGCTATTTGAATACACCAGATGAGATAGATAATACAAATAATTGGTATCAGGTTGTGGGCACAAACAATGAGAATAAGCTAAAAATTGGTAATAATTACATATGGTTTGCGTGAGGTGGTGTTCATGAGTGTTTTTAAACATTTATGTTATCAGAAAGAGAACGGGGAAACAGGACATTGTGATGTGTATGATGACCTGAACGAATGTCCAGACCCGCGAACGTATGTCAACGTAGACGGAAGAGATGGCTATGTAAAACTGGGGGAGTTTAATGACCCGCAGGCAAGTCCTTTGCGGTGTTATGTAGCCAGTGCAAGACGGGAATTTGCGATTTTAAAAGTAGCAATCCCAACTGGCAGCTTTACAGTACAAAATTATGATGGTGCGTCTTATGACTGGACATGTCCTCGATTGATTACGAAAATAAAATGTACCTCGGCGGGAGAATGGGATAAATATGTAAATGTCACCCCGGGAACAGTTTACACGTTTATGTGTGTTAAAAGTTTCAGTAAATATAAATGGGTGATATACGTTGGGGGGAATGCTTTTGTTTCTTTGTTTGGCGGAAATGACCCGCTTATCGTTTGGTGGTCACAAGAGATCAATAATTCATGAACAAGATAGGGTGATGAGATGAATTGAAATTATCAAGTTTACAGGAAATGATAAAAGATTATGAACGTATCACTGGCGAATCCGTCAGTTTTGATGGGTTCTCTTTTGATGATGATCTTCATGATAAACAGGGAACGCATTTCAAGTTTTTTCCGAATGCCGGATTTCTTTTCTGGCAATTGATTAAGTATGAGGGAATCGTTTATTTCCAGATTCTTGAAACATACGGCAAGTTTCACAAAATGGTTGACTACATCAGAGAGGTGATGGCGCTTAACGAAGTAAAAGATATCGTGACAATGACGACGCGCAATCCGAAAGCACATATACGCCGATGGAAGATGATTCACCATCCGGAACAAGATTATGACTACGAAGGAAGGCATTACTATGTGCTGACTGGCACAATTGAGAATTTACATTAGAAAGGAGATTGCATGCTATTATTTGATTTACAGCTGTTCGGGAAAAAGGGGACAAAGATAACGACAACACCGGCGCAAGTGCCACAGATGTCCGATGAGGAAAAAGGGCTGCTTGGCGAACAGCTGAAATGGGCACAGACTACACAGCCGGTGGCACAAAACCTGCTGAATATGGCTAATCAAGCATTAAGCAGCCAGCAAGTTACGCCGAATCCCAACTGGCAGACATTGTATGACCGGGCGCAGAATCAGACGGCAGCCAATAATCAGCTGGTACAGGGACTGATTCCGCAGGTAAATGCAAATACAGACGCTAATGCAGCGGCTAACAACCGTTTCTCTGGGCTGCTGGGGAATGCTATTCAGTCTATGACACAGGGGAATAAAGAACTGGCGTCCGAATACAATACGGCCATGCAGAATAATAATACTGCTATGCAAGGATTGTTAAACGGTGTGCTGCCATCTTCTTATGCGGAGAATCGACAAAAGGCATTACAAGCTGATTTAACGAATACAGTCGGGAGTACATTGTCCGGACTGGCCAGCCGGGGAATTATCAATTCTTCACAAGCGGACAGCGCATTCAATGATATTTCCCGAAATGCATCTAATACGCTGGCTGCACAGTACGGAAATGATATGCAGACAGCCGCGGGGCTTGCCGGACAAGCTTATAACAGTCAATTGGCGGGCATTAACGGTAAGGCGGGGCTATTGGGTGATATATTCAGGAACCAGCTTTCCGGCTACGGGCAGCAGGCTGACTTGGCAAATACGAATTTCAACAACAGACAGCAAGGTATTTCAACGCTGTCACAGCTGGCGAATCAGTCGCAACAGATGACGACAGATCCGATTAAAACGGCAGCAACGGCGCAGGAAGCGTCCATTAATACGCCAATGAAATACTTGGCGATGGCGACAGGCCAGAACGCACCAACGCAAGGTTTATTATCTCAGTTATCACAACAGCGGTATTCAGTAGCTTCTCCTGCACAGACGGTTGTACGTCAAGGGAGCGGCGGATTCTTTGGAGGTCTTATGAGCGGATTAGGAAGTTATTTTGCATGCTTTACAGCAGGAACAGAAATTTCAACACCGGAAGGTGCAGTTGCCATTGAACAGATGACATTTGGTGATCAGGTTGTTTCTCTTGGCGCAGTGAATGAGGTTACAGAACTTCATGATATGGGCGAGGCGGATATTTATGAACTGCGCACGCCATCCTGCACGGTAGAAACCACACAGACGGAAGTATTCATGACGCCTGATGGAAAGAAACCTTTAACCGAACTTTCCGAAGGTGAGAGTGTCATGACAGTAAACGGATTTGAACCGATTACATCAATTGTAGAAACCGGTCGAAAAGAAAAGGTTTATGAACTGGAATTGACCGGTGACAATATGTTCTATGCAAACGGTATCTTGGCGGAAGGCTTGACAGAAGCTGACAAAGCGGGTAATGCCCCGGATGGAGACATTATTCCTGCAGAAGCGGTTGACGTTGTTCCTGCAGAACAGAAAACAGAAGATTCTGCAGAAGAACCTATGCAGGAAATGGAAACATCTGCAGAAGAAACAACGGATGAAACAGAGAAAAAGCCGGCAGCTAAGAAGCCGGCAACAAGAAGAAAGACGGTTGCTAAGAAAGCGGGTAAATAATCATGAGTGTTATCTATGTACAGGATAAATCACCATGGGATCAGATTGGGAATCTGGCGGGACTGTGGGCGGCAAACCGTCTGCAGAAGATACAGGATACCCGCAATGCTAAAGATTATGCAACAAGAGTATTTGGGGGCTATCAAGATGAACAGTCCCCGGGCCTTTTGGCTCAATTGACACAGCCGCAGACCCCGCATATGGGCAACGGTCTTTTTGCGCAGGACGGTCTTGAAAAAGCAATGCCTCATTTCAAGATCAACACTGCCGGCACACAGCCTTTGCAGTCTTCAACTACGGCGGGGCAGGACGCATTGGAACAGGCCGTCCCTCATTATCAATTAAATACGCAGCAGGGACAGCCGCAAGTACAAACGCAGCCGGGTGCGCCTGACAGGAGCCAAATTAAGCAGTCGCTTAGAAATAAAGCCGGGGCGGCGTATGTCAGCTTCATCAAGAGTGGCTATGGACAACAGGAAGCAGCGCGCATGGCAAAGGAAATGCTTGAAAATGATACAGCAGAAGAATATGGTAAGCAGCTTAATGCCTATCAGGACAGTGTTCTTGAGCCGGCACGGCAGGATATCCTAAATCAGCTCGTCTATACTACGGATAAAGACGGGAATGCGGCAGTCAGCGGTTATGATCCGAAAAAACTTAAGGCAATGGCGCCGCGGATTGCCGCTTATAATTACCGTGCTCAGCAGCTGGGGCTTCCACAGATTGATATGAATATGCTGAATAACATCAACGCGTTGGATAAGCCGAATATTTCTTATAAGACAATGCCAAATGGCCAGCTTGTAGGAATCAATGGCGATACAGGAGCTGTCCAGCAGATGGGGAATTATGCACCGCCGCAAGATCCGCGACGTTTTTATGTGAATACCGGCGGCGGATTATTTGATGTCAGAAGCGGGCAGGTTATTCCTGGTACAGCAAGAGAAGTACAAGGGCCCGGAACGAGCGGGTACAATTCGCAGATTATTTCACAGCTAAGTCACTTGCAGCAGATGTACGAGAAGCAACATATGTATGATGATGATTTTGATCCCGCAAAATCTCCTTATTATGCACAACTGCAACAGGTTTTAGGCTTGCAGCAGCCCGGACAGCCGGGAGATGTAACAGGCGGGCAGAAACAGCTTGTGAATGATGAGCAAGGTCTCAGTAATAAAATCATGGAAATGCGGCAGCATATGTCCAAAGAAGAAGTACAGCAGGCATTACGAAACGAAGGACTCGGTTTCTATGCAGCATGGGTACCGTAAAGAGGTAAAATATGGGTTATTTTGATGAATTTCAGCGTGCTGGCGGTAATACTGGCGGTGAAAGATATTTTGATGAATTCAAGAATCAGCCGCCGCAGGATTCGTCTTTGCTTGATAAGGCCAAAGGCTTTTTGAACAGCATCGATGACGCTTATGAAGAAGGGCGTGCAGCGCGCAAAGCGCAGTGGGAGAAGACGAAAGCCAATGTATGGAATACTCTTTCTGATTACGCGGCTAATGCCGGCAAAGCCATAGAAAATTATGGCAATGAAATTACGGCTGCCGGAGAGCGTGCTTTAGAAGCCTACAACAATGGAGAATCCATCAACATGGAAGACCCAACGCAAGGCTTTGAGGGCGAAAATTACAACCGGGCAAAAATGAATGTCTACAATGAGCTGGTAGGCAAACCTGCCGGGTACACCGCCATTACGCCCGGTATGCCCGGCATTGTCCGTATGGCAGGTGCAGCATTGGCAACCCCTACATTGCTTGATTCTACGATGCAGACTTATGATCAGAACATCGCCAATGATGACGGTACGCCTGTTATTAGCACGGCAAAAGAGGCACTTTTAGATCCTGTTATTAATCCGGTTAAAGAAGCGGTTACACATCCGGGAGCATATGCACAGAGTCTTGTGGATAATCCGACCGAATTGTGGGATAAAGTGTTCTTACCGGGCGCGGTCATTCACGGAGCGGCAAAAGGCATAAAAAAAGCAACGCCGAAAAGTATCAGCGAGCCTATCCGCGAGCATGTGACGGAACCGTTTAATGAACATGTTATTGATCCGGTAAAGAGCGGCCTTGCCAATGCGAAAGGTCGCTTTTTTGATTCTTTTAAACGTGGCGGGGAGACAGGTTTTGACGATTTAGCCCGTGATACAGAGATGGGCACGCAGTCACTTAAAGAAACAAACCTGCCGCCCGAATACGGCGAGACAGGAGATATAAAAACAGATGTTTACAACCGTCTCCGCCAGAACGGATTTACTGATTCCGAAGCGGCGGGGATTACCGGAAACATTGCGCAAGAATCCATGTTTGATACAGAAGCGCTTTCAAAAGATGGATATAATTCCCGCGGGCTGGTGCAGTGGACGGGCGATAGAAAGGCACATTTAGAGCAATTTGCCCGGGAACACGGACTGGATCCCAAAGATTGGTGTACACAGGTAGATTTTATCTCCGAAGAGATGAATACTACAGAACGGGCGGCTTTTGAAGCACTCCGCAAAAATCCGAATATCACTCCGGAAGAAGCGGCGCATATTGTCCGCGAACAGTATGAACGTCCGGATCCGGCAGTGGCCAATGACGCATACCGCCAGCAGGTGGCCAGAGAAGTCTATGATGGCCGCAGTGTCCGTCCGATGCAGCGTCCCATGCAGAACGGGCTCAATGATTTTGCGGAAGATGTGAAACAAGCCGCGCCGGAAGAAGCAAATTTAAATTTCATGAAGGATCCGGTGAAAGATATTACGCCGGAAGAATTGTCCAATCGTATCAAAGATGGAACTATTCCTAAGGAAGTATTCCGTACATATGACGAAACGGAATATAGCGCATTCAAAGATTTACCGGAAAAACAGAAGTTTGAATATGCACGTCAGGAAACGCTTAAACTTGCTGACGGAATAGACGATCCGATGGGAGAAAAAGTAAGAGTTATTTTTGACAAAGAAAACAAAAATGCAGTAGATGACGCAGTTAAAGCTTTCACTTCCGGACATGGCGAAAATATGTCTATTTCTGATAGCCGTGCATTTGCAACTGGGTTGATAAAAGATACTGTTCAAAATCCGGATTTTATTCTTAAGCAAAAGAACGGAAGAAAACTCTATGTGAATCTATGGCGCGGGAAAGATAATTTGTTACATCAAATAGCGGTCAGCATGGATGAAACCGATAAAGGGAAAATTATCTCTTCAAGTACGGCTATGGATAAGCCAAGACATCGCAACAATGCTATTAACCAGCTTTCAAGGGATATAAAAAACGCCGACGAATTAATTTACGTCGGCGAAAATATTCGAGGTCGTCAGTCAGGGTATCCTCTGCAACCCTCCAGTGATAGGGTTTCAACGCTGGATACCCAGCTCCACCCATCTGGCAACTCTATTGTAGCAGAAGAAGCAGGAAAAGTAAAATTGCCGGGTGATGAACGATCATTTATGGCAAGACCGCTTGAGGAGGCGGCCGGTAATGACTTGACCACTTGGCAGGGAGAGACGATTTCACGCAAGCAGATTCTTGACGATGTAAATAGTATTTTCGGTGCCACCATCAAGAAAGGACGTGTTGGCAAGAAAGGTACAAGCGGATGGTATAACCCTAAAACGGACATTATACGAACAAGAACATTCGGGGATCCTCGAACTGTTATGCATGAACTTGGCCACTATGTGGATGCAAGGTTTAAATTCAGCAACCGTCCTGGTTTTGATACAGAATTTTCTAATGTTATCCATAAACGTTTCGGAAATGCCTATAACAAAGGTGGTATAAAAACCATCCGAAAGGAAGGGATTGCTGAATTTTTCCATGATTACGTTACCAGTCGAAAGAAAGCGGCCTCTGATTTCCCGCTGTTTTATAAGGAATTTAAACAAATACTGAAAGGTGATAAAGACCTGCATGCTGCAGTAGACAAATTGTCTTATGTCGGCCATCAATGGTATGCGCAGCCTGTGTGGGAACGGATGAAAGGTTCTGTTTCTTTTGGCGGTAAAGAAAATCTATTGCAGAAAACGTTGAAATTCTTTAAGGATTCTAAGAAAGTCGCACGGAAAGTTTATCATGAACCGTATAGTACACTGGTGGATGAGCTTCATCCGTTAGAGGAACTTATCAGTGAAGTGGAAAAACGCGCAGGAAGAAAGTTGAGAGTAGAAGAAAACGCATTTAAGCAGGCGTGGCTTGCGCGCGGTTGGGCAGGTAAAGCAGAAGCACTTCTGCAGAATGGTTCGCCCAAGCATAAAATACCTGCTTTTAAAGAGATTATCCGAAAAATCCCGGATAATCAGCTGAAAGATTTTTCTACGTATCTGACCGCATTGCGCGAACTTGATATGAACCACTGGAACACATTCCTGCCAAGGGATGAGACACCGCTGATTACGAGATTTACAAAATCGGAATGTTTTGACGTCATCAAGCATTATGAGAAGAATCCTGTTTTCGCGAAAGCCGCTACGGAAATCCACAGATATAATGATTTCCTGCTTGCAAATGCTGTAGATGCCGGTATGTTATCGGTAAAGGCTGCAATGGCCATGAAGAATAAATATCCTCATTATGTACCGTTCTTCCGTGAATTTTATGAAGCTGCAGAAGCACAAAGGAATGGAACAGGAAAAGGATTTGCTAATGTGGGGGCTGTCACAAAGAAAATGCGCGGCAGCACTTTAGATGTAGTAGACCCACTGGAAGGAATAATCCGGAATACTTTCTCAATAATGAGTGCCATCGAACGGAATAAAGTCGGACAATCTATCGTGAAACTGGCCAATGTTGATGGCATGGGAGCATTGATTGAAAAAGTGTCCGGTGCGGCAAAGGTGACGGATCATAGTTTCAGTGTGTGGAGAAACGGAAAGAAAGTCGTTTATAACACGACACCGGAATTGTATCAGGCATTTAAAATGTTGAATCCGGAAGGTGCAAACATGTTTACGAAGCTTCTTTCTTATCCGGCAAAATGGCTTCGTGCCGGGGCGACGTTGGGGCCGGAATTTATTCTGCGTAACCCCGTACGCGACATGATTTCCGCTACGATCTACTCTAAATATGGATTTATCCCCGTTGTAGACACTCTTAAAGGATTGGGGCTGTATCTGCAAAAGGGCAATACGTATTGGGAATACATGCGGTCGGGTGCGGCACAGGCTAATCTTGTTTCTCTGGATAGGAATTACCTTTCCGGACAAATGAGAGAGCTCTTGCAGCGGCCAAGCGTCAAGAAGATGATTACTACCAATCCGATTGAAGTTTTACGTGGATTATCCGAAGCCACAGAAATGGCTACACGCTTGGCAGAATTTCATAATGTGCGAAAAGGGTATACGGGCATCGGAAATCGGCTGTTCAGCAGAAAGCGAAATCCGGGCAGTATTCAGGAAGCGGCGCTTGAAAGTCGTGATGTGACGCTGGACTTTTCACGAATAGGTTCTCACACAAAATCACTGAATAAGACGATTGCCTTTTTCAATGCGGCTATTCAGGGAACGGATAAGATGTTTCGTGAATGGAAAGCGAATCCGATGGATATGACAGTAAAAACGGCTATGTGGATTACCTTGCCGTCAGTATTGCTTTGGGAACTCAACAAGGACGATCCCCGGTATCAGGAACTGCCGCAGTGGCAGAAAGATATTTTCTGGATTATTCCGACGAAAGACACTCTGATTAAAATTCCCAAACCCTTTGAACTGGGAATTCTTTTCGGTACCGTTCCGGAACGTATGTTGCAGTGGGATTATGACAAAAAAAGAAAACAAAAGGGAGTGGGATTCAAAGGCCTTGCCGGCTCTGTACTTGATTCTATGGCTCCATCCTTCCTGCCGACTGCATTAGTGCCGGCTATTGAAGCGATGACCAATCATTCAATCTTTATGGGGCGCGATATTGTACCGCAAAGCCAGCAGAATACAATTCCTGAATTGCAGTATGGACCTTACACGTCAGCGGTAGGCCGTAAAATAGGTGAAACGTTCGGTGTTTCTCCCCGCAAGGTAGATAATACTATCCGAGGATACGGCGGCAGCCTTGCCGGATTGGGATTAACACTTACTGATCAGATGGTCGGACTGGATGAAACGCGTCCGGCAAAACGATTTTCTGAACAGCCGGGGATTCGTGGATTTACCGCCACGCCATACGCAAGCAGTGAAAGCGTACAGGAAGTTTATGATGCCTATGACAGGCAACTGAAACTATTCAATGCGGGGCGGGAACTACATAGGCGGATGGACGGATTCGATCCGCGAGAATTTGAACAGATGAAGAATGCCGTGAAAGCTTTTCAGAATATTAATCAAGCAAAAAAGGCAGTCATGAAAAGTGATTTATCCAGTGAGGCTAAACGAAAGAGGCTGGATGAAATACAAATGTCACAAGTTAGAATTGCAAGAAAGGCATTAGGGAAAGGAGATATCAAATAATTGGAACAGGAATTTTTTCATGCATTACTGCCAATTGCCAGTAATATTGTATATGTTGTTTTATCAATGGCTGTAGGTTTTCTTTGGAATAAAGCCAAGGGGCTACAGGAAAACAGAGAAAAAACAGAAGATGGCGTGCGGGCATTGCTCAAAGACCGTTTAATCGGGATCCACAGCAACGCTATGAAAAAGCAGTATATCACTTACACAGAAATGGAGCGTGCATCAACAATGTATGAAGCTTATCATGGGTTGGGCGGCAATGGTACGGGAACGGCGATTATGGAAGAACTCAAGCATCTTCATATTCAAAGGGATGACTAATCATGATGGAGAAAATCAAAAAACTGTGGACGCGGTATGTGCCACGTATTTCAAGACGTGCGAACACATCGTTAAAAGTAGTGTATCTCTACGGGGCCGGACTTCTGATTCTGTTTTTCATGGTTCTCTTTTCGTGGCTTCATGATTTTTATCGAACAGGAACAGCTAATACGGCACAGTTGATTACATTTTTCAAAGAGTATGCAGCTCCGGCAGTAGTCGGGGCTGTTACTTTTATATCAGTATTTTCTGTCAACAAAAATCGGAACGGTGATTCCGATGCAGCAGAGAAAGGAGCGGCAAATAATGAAGGGAATAGACGTATCTGAAAACAATGGAGTGGTGGATTGGGGTGCTGTAAAAGCGGCAGGCTTTGAATTTGCCATCATCCGTATTGGTTACGGGAAAGGACATCTTGACAGCCAATTTTATGACAATGTAAACGGCGCGTTAAAAGCAGGAATGAAAATCGGCATTTACCATTATTCTTATGCATTATCTGACGATGTGGCAGGTATCGAGGCGGATTTTGTTATTCAGACGCTTGAAGAGTGCGGATTGACTACAGATAAATTGCCGATGGGCGTATGGTTCGACATGGAAGATGGGGATGGTTACAAAGAACGTCATGGCATGCCGGATAATCAGGAACTGACAAACATCTGCAACGTCTTCATTAATCGCTTGTGGGATGCGGGCTATAAATATGTGGGACTGTATTCTTGTTATGATTGGCTGGTGAATATTCTGGATGTTGATCAGCTGGGCGGCTGTGCAATATGGTGTGCACAGTTTGATTCGAAATGTGATTATCCGGGTGCCCATATCTGGCAGTATACGAAATCCGAAAATATCGAGGGAAAATTGTTTGATGCGGATGTCGTGATGGAGGGTTAAAAATGAACTATCAGGAAAAAGCAAAACAGATCGTTATCGATTACTACAATGAACATGTAGAGATAACAGATAATAAAAAACTGAAAGAAAGTGAAGTTTTTATCGTATGGTTTAGTAAAACATTGCAGAACTGGAAAGCGTTGATAAGCACGACAATATCCGATGGAATGTACTACGAAGTCACATACAATGGTGACAAAAAAGAAACATATCTTGATGCATATAAAAAATGGGAAAACGTTTGTGTAAAAAATGTGGAGGACTGATAATGTGTACAATTTTGTCAAAATACATTACAAAAGTATTATTTTGTGCATTCTTGTTATTTTCTCCATCGTTTTTATTGCAAGCCGAGGAGACTACGGAATACATCACAATGACAGTCCAAGAATGGAACGACTTCAAAACGGACTGGACAGAGCAGATGACAGAATTAGCGATGCTGAAACAGAACTTGAGCATGTTGACGCTGAACTCGAACGAGCAACGGGAACAAGCCGAGAGGTTACTCAAGAAATGCAACAGCTTAGAAATGGAATTGGGCAGAATCAAGATATCATTAAACAGTGCGAAGATCTCATTGGCAGAAGCGAAGAAAGAAATCAACGAGTGCAAGAAAGAATTAGAATTGTTGAAGAAAGAAATCGACGAGTTGAAGCACAAATTGAGACTGGCAAAAAGACAACGTGACGCATGGGCAATAGGAACACCATTGGCATTTATAGCAGGATTCCTTGTTGCGAGAAATTAGTTTTATTACTACTCAAGGAGGATTATATGAGATGGTTTTTATATGCACCGTTACAATTACTCATTATGATAATCTGCTATATCACCAATCCGATTGTAGTATTGTTTGCCGATGAAAACGGTGAGCTCCCTGGATTGTTTTGTCTTTGGCAAACATGGGACGATTCTTGTGACAGCGAAGATTGTGTGACAAAGTATGTTCCAGACTGGATGCGGTATGATTTCTATAAATATTACCGGACAGAAAAGCGATATGATCCGGACTACGGACGAATAATAAAACGGTCAATCAACATTGCACCGTTGCCGCTAATTGACAGATTAAGCGGTATTGCTGCCGTGTTTTCTGGCTGTCAAGAAACTGTGCATATGGTTTTGCAATTGACTGGTTCGGAGCGACAATTAATCCGGACGATATTGTTGTTATTGATGACTATAAGGCGGGAGAATTTGAGAGGAATATACTTGTTACGCGGGATCTGAAACATTGGAAAGTATATAATTCCATGCGGATCCTGAACACGAATTACCGATGGAAAATATATTTAGGATGGAAAATTCATAACGTGCAAAGTATACATAGAGCAATGCTGGCACTCCGAATGTGGTTCTGCAAAGCAAATTAAAAGACGGGCGGGGAGAAATCCCTGCTCTTTTTTTCTTTGGGCGGCAAAAATACGGCAAAAATTTTAGCTAAAATACCGCATTTTAACGGTTATTGTTTTTATCATTATTTCTTGGCCACTCGGTAAAATCGACAAAACACAAACACAACGATTCTCAACATATCTTAATAAGGCTTATGCTATGAAAAAGTATAAGCTAAAAAATCCCCGCAATTTAGGGATTTTTTATGTAGACGGCAGACAAACGGCAAAAATTCATTTGTACATGGTTTCTATATATTGGTCTGCTTCTTTGCGAATATCATCAGTATAGTGGATATAAGTGGCCGCAACAGTGGCTACATTGTCCCCCAAAACGGCTGCAACGAGATTAATGTCTTTGGATTTCGATAAAAGCATGGTGGCAAAGGTGTGTCGCAGGGTATGAACGGAAATTCCCTGTTTTAATTTACGCAGCTGCCTATTCATGAGGGCATGTGTACTTGGTGTTGTCGGGATAACGCGTCCGTCAATAGATATGGGAACGGTCTGTTTCCACGTATTTAATCTGGCTGCCAGTTTCGTATTCATATGTATGGTTCGGTTTCCGTTTCGTGATTTTACGGCTTTAAATCCCCGTTTTTCGGGAGATATCCAGTTATACTGTTTATCTATGGTGATTGTTTGTCTGGCAAAATTGATACTGTTCCATGTCAATCCGGCTATTTCTCCGTATCTCATGCCGGTATTCAGAGCAATGAAAGCGATCATGTAAAAAATGGATGTATCACTTAATGCGTCAAGCAGTTGCAATGATTCTTTTTCTGTCAGTGCTTTTACCCGGCGGGGCGTCTTATCTTTCACCTGTGTGACGCTGTCTGCAGGATTGACGGTAATAATTTTATACGGATTGATGGCATAGTTAAAGATGGCACGAATCTGGGCGAAACGATTCTTTCTTGTGCCTTCGCTGAATCGTCCCATATCCTGATAGACATTAATCACATCCCCGGCGGTAATTTCCCGTATGGGCTTATCGCACAGGGTAGGAATACTACGGAGCATAAAGAAATAGTTCCTTTTTGTGCTATATTCTAAAGAGGATTCTTTATCCCGCAAGTATATATTCTGTGTGAAACTTTCAAAGGTAATGTCCGCTAATTCCGGATCGGCTCCGCAGGCGGCATCTTCTTTTGCGGCAGCTAATAATTTATCTTGGTATTGTTTGGCTTCCCGCAGCGTTTTAAATCCTTGTTTGGTTTTCTGCTTCCATTTACTATTTACCTTGTAGGATAAAATGAGGCAGATACTACCGTTCTTCTCACGCGTCGAAAAAGAATATTCCATAATAAAAATCAGCTCCTTTTCTGAAATAGGGCTGATTGTGCTATAATATATGCGTAACCAGCCTGTGGTAGGGTTGTTACAACTACCGGAAGGATACCCCTATCGTTCCGGTTCCCGTCGTCATATTTGCGGTATGGCGGCGGGATTTTATAATTGAATAAAAAATAGGGATGGTATCTATAACGAAACCATCCCCG
>CDYY01044081.1_pt1 | contig 32307 bp, 27 predicted proteins | sample 480691 | NCBI WGS metagenome assembly CDYY01 (sample SAMEA3182107, study PRJEB8094) | gut metagenome | biome: human; feature: gut; material: Stool; isolation source: human stools | place: Canada | collected 2013-02-25
TGTCGTTTCCACCGTGTGAACCAGTCCGCTGTCCGCATCCACGCCGATGTGCTCCTTGTAGCCGAAGTACCACTGGTTGCCCTTTTTGACGGAATGAGCTTCCGGATCACGCTGCTTTTCTTCGTTGATGCCTGCCCCCAGCTCGTCGCTAATCAGGCTCATCGTCAATTGCTTCTTCACCTCTTTATTATACCTCTTTCCCGACATTTTGGCTGTTCTTTCTTTGTGCGGGATTGCCCTAATTGAAAAAGAATCATCCCCTGAAAATGCAAGGAGGCCGCCCCACCGGGACGACCTCCGTTTACATGGGATTTTTTCGCTTATACTATTTCCAGATAAGAATGCGCCAGAAGGGAAAAGGCGCAAGCAGACGGCGCAGGTGAATCGGGAAATCGTATTACTCCGCCGCTTCTCCCACGGTTTCCGCCGTGATGTCTCGCCCGAAGTACTTCATGGAAATCTCGCTCAGCTTGCCCTCTTCACGCAGCTCAGCAATCGCCTGATTGATGGCTTCCAGCAGGCTCGCGCTGTCGTCCGTCTTGCGAGTCGGAATCGCCACAAGGTTTGCTTCCTCCGTCAGGGCGACAATCTTGATGTTCGCGTCCGGGCGCTTCTGCATATAGTCCGCAATGGACACTTCGCTGTTCAGCGTCGCGTCCGCGCGGCCCGTCAGCACCTGCATAATCGTCTGGTCAAGCGTATCCACGCCAACCACCTCTGCGCCGAACTCTTCCGCCAGAATCATGTAGGTGCTGGCGATGGAGTTCGTGGTCTTTTTGCCCTTCAAATCCTCAAAGGACTTGATGTCCTCGTTGTCGCCCCGGACGACCAGCGCCGTGCGGTTGAAGGCATAGGGGGTGCTGAAGTTGTACTTTTCCGAGCGCTGTTCGGTCACATCAATGCCGTTGGCGGCAATGTCGTAGCGGCCGGAGTCAATGCCGGCGAGGATGCCATCCCACTCCACGGTCACGAACGTCGCCTTCACGCCCAGCTTCTCCGCAATCGCCGTCGCGATTTCCACGTCAAAGCCGACCAGCGTGCCGTTTTCATCCGTGTACGTCCAAGGTGCCCAAGTACCCTCCGTCGCAATGACAATTTCGCCCTTTTCCTGAATGCGCGCCAGCTGATCCTTGCTTTCCTCCGCCAGAGCGGTCATGCCCAGCGCCATCATCAGCGCCAGCAGGAGACTGACAAACTTCTTCATTTTGAATGCCCCTTTCACTTGCATTTATGAAAACCAGCAATGCCGGATTTTCAGCGTTGGTTGATTTTCGCGAGGAACTCCTGCGTCCGCGCTTCTTTCGGGTGCGCGAAAAATTCCTGTGCGCTGTTCTGTTCGATGATTCTGCCGCCCTCCATGAACACAACGCGGTTCGACACATGCCGCGCGAAGTTCATCTCGTGCGTCACGACCAGCATCGTCATGCCCTCTTCGGCTAATTGGCGCATCACGTTCAGCACTTCCCCGATTAACTCCGGATCCAGTGCGGATGTCGGCTCATCGAAGTAAATGATTTCCGGATTCGTCGCCAGCGCGCGGGCAATCGCGACGCGCTGCTGCTGTCCGCCGGACAATTGCGCAGGATAATGGTCGTAGCGGTCAGACAAGCCCACCTTGTCCAGCAGCTTCCGCCCAATCTCCTCTGCTTCCACTTTTTTCATTTTCCGCGCCACAATCAGCCCTTCGGTCACGTTTTGCAGCGCCGTTTTGTTGCGGAACAGGTTGTAGTTCTGGAACACGAACGCCGTCTTTTGGCGGATACGCGCAATATCCCGGTGCGACGCGCGGTTCAGGTCGAATTTCTCGTCATCAAAGAGCAATTCGCCCGCGTCCGCGCGTTCCAGAAAGTTCACGCAGCGCAGCAGCGTCGTCTTGCCTGACCCGCTCGGCCCCAGAATCGCCACGACGTCGCCTTTGCTGACGGACAGGCTGACGTCCCGCAGCACCTCGGTCGTCCCGAATTTCTTTTGCAGGTGATTGATTTCCAGCATCGCCATCGCGCATCACTCCTTCTGTGCGCCATACGCGCTGAGCTTCTTCTCGCCCCAGCGCTGCACCCACGTCAGCACCGTAGAGAAAATCAGGTAAATCACGCCGACTTCGATATAGAGCGCCATCGGCTCGTAGTAGTACGCCACGAGCTTCTGCGTCGCCATGAACATTTCCGTCACGGTGATGTTCGCCGCCAGCGACGTGTCCTTCACCATAGCAATCAGGCTGTTCGACAGCGGCGGGAACGCCGTGCGCAGCGCCTGCGGCAGCACAATGCGGCGCATCACCTGCAAGTAGCTCATCCCCACGCAGTAGCCCGCTTCCATCTGCCCCACCGGTACGGATTCCAGCGCCGCGCGCATCGTCTCCGCGCAGTACGCGCCCTCGTTGATAGAGAAGACAATCACTGCCGCCGGAAACGGGTCGAGGATGATGCCCAGCGACGGCAGGCCGTAAAACACCACGAACAACTGCACCAGCAGCGGCGTACCGCGCACGACCCACACATAAAACCGCATAATCTGCCGCAGAACCGGCACGCGGGCATATTGAATCATGGCGGCAATGACGGCAATTACCATCGCGATGGAAAAGGCGATAACCGTCAGCGGAATGGTCATTTTCAGACCGGGCAGCAGAATCTTCGGGAAAGATTCTATCAGCAGTTTGACAATGCGTTCACTCATGGTTTGCTTAAAGTTCCTTCCATACCCAACCGTAGGCAGCGGCAAAGCCGCTTTCTCGCGCAAAAATGACGGCGCTGTCCAAATCATACTATTTCCAGATAAGAATGCGCCAAGATGCGCCGCGAATTTTTCATTCTGGCTAACGTGAATGAAACGCAGCGTAGCAGCGCTACGCTAAGTGGAATGAGCGGACGCCAGAATGGAAAAGGCGCAAGCAGATGGCGCAGGTGAATCTGGAAATAGTATCAGACAGTATCCGTAGGTTTATCCTACCATGCTGATGCCGGAAATGAAACGATTGGCGAAAACTGCTTTTTCCTTTTTCCGATTGCGGCAGGCGAAAATCAACGAACAGGAAAGTCGGTCAACCTAAAAGTCGGCTTGATGGTTGACCGGCATTGTTTATTCGGTTATTGCGCCGTCGGTGTCGGCTTCACTCCTTCCTCGGCGAGGTAGCTGACCATGCAGTAGCCCTCCACCACATCCGTTTTCACATGCACCCACTCTGGGTCGTCGCACACCTCCAGCACAATCACCCGCTGATTTGCCTGCAAGCGCATCAGCAGCTCGCCCACCATGCTCGGCTCGGCGCGCAGATTCAGGCTCGATGCGTTGACGTACATCACCTTTGCGCCCTCCGGCAAGCTGTCCGTCGTCACGGGCATCAGTGTCGGCTTCGGGGTCGGTGTCGCGGGCGGGGCAGGCGTTGCGGCGAGCTCCGGCGGAACGGTCGGCAGCACCGGCGCACCCGTGCCGCCCTGCATCAGCACCATGCCGGGGTAGTAGAACGCAAGGATTTCGTCGAATTTCTTGCTGTACTGTCCCGCCATCCACTGCGCCCCGCGCTGGCTCATGCCCACGCCGTGCCCGTAACGCCGTGATTGCAGCAGGAACTGCCCGTTTTCCTCCGTCACCGAAAAAATCTCGCTGCCGGAAATGTCCAGCGACAGCGCGGCGGTGTTCTGCCGATTCAGCGCAATCGTCACCGTCGCTTCCCCCGCCGACAGAAAGTCCGTCAGCCGATTGTCCGGCGTCGGGGAGGGTGTCGGCACGGACGTCGCCGTCGCGGTCGGCACGGGGCTGGGCGTTGCCGTGGCTTCACCTAATTCCCATTCGTCGCCTTCCGCGGGCGCAACGTCGTAGGTCGCATCCCCTGCGGGCAGCGGAATCGCCGTTTCCTCCGGCAGGATGGCCGCGAACGGCTTCTTGCCCGACCATTTCAGCGTCACCACAAGTTCCGTCATCCGGCGGCTCGGCGCGGCGAATGCGGGGGAGGCCAGCGTGACGACGGTGATTTCGTCAATGCGGAAGTTCTCCTCGTCCGTGGAGTACTCCTCCCGCATCAGCACCGGCAGCATCTGCTCGTAAATCAGCGTCCGAAGCGTTTCCTTCACCGCGCCGTTCTTGCTGATTTTCATCGTGCGGACGATGCTCTGCGGGTTCTCCAAATCATACGGGTCATCGACCATTGCGTAATAGCCGTAGTCGCCGCTGCCCGACCACACATTTTCGACCAGCTCCGTCTGTCCGCCGTTGCTGGCGCTGTAAAAGCATTCCGCCAGCTTGCCGTTGTACATGCCGACAATCCCCGCCGTCTCCTGCACGGCGCGGGCGGCGTTTTTGGTGGATGAATCAACGCCCTTGAACACTTGGTCGTTCGTCGTGTCCACCACGTCATAGGCGCGGGAGGCGTTCAGGTGGGACAGCGCATAGGTACGCGCGCAGACTGCCTGCGCCTTGAGCGCTTCGAGCGGGAATGAGTCGCTCATCTCATACGGCACGACGCCCAGCAAGTAATCCTCCACCGACAGCGACAGAATCGGCACGAGCGTCCCGTTCTCCACCGTCAGCATCAGCGAACCGGGATAGAGATTGCCGTTTTTCTCGAAGCGCAGCCCCGGCATTGCGCTGCCGGACTGATTCCGCCGGAATTCCGCGCTCTTGCCCAGGCGCATACTCATGCCATCATAGAACAGATACAGCGCACCGGAGCGAATCTGCACCGTCACCTGCGCGTTTTCCGGCAGCGCCATCAAGTCCTCGCCGCCCACGCGCACTGTGTACGCCCCCGCGAGGGTCAAATCCGCGCGGTCAGTCAGCTGCAAACGGCGCAGCAGGACGCGCACCATAGGGGCGGCCTCTTCCGCCGACGCCTTCCCCGGCATCCCCGCCATCAGCAGCGTCCAGCACAGCGCCAGGCACACCGCCCGAAGCAGTCGTTTCATGCACATACCTCCTGTTTGCGGCAGAATCTGCGTTTTTTCAGACTCCACCTTACTAAAAAACGGATGACACGCATATGTTCATCCGTCTGGAAAATATTTATTCGTCGGAATTGGGAAAGTTTTGGAAGTCGCCCGAGGTTTCCGCCAGCATCGTCTGGAAAACCACATTCAGCCGCCCCAGATCCGGTGCAGCGGGATTCGGCAGCGCTTCCAGCACCTGCTCCGCATGGGCAAATTCCGCCAGCAGATACGCATCCAGTTCCGGAATCCGCGGCGCTGTTTCCTTTTCTCGCGCCTGTTTCTTCTGCGCCAGCAGGTTGTCCACCACGCCGCGCATCGAATCCGGCAGCACCGCCGCGCACAGTTTGTCAAACGGCACAGGCGCTGCCTTCCCGTACTGCTCCACATAGCGGAAGCACAGCAACGGGCGCAGCGCATACAGGTACTTTTTCAACCGCACCTGTTCGCCCTGCAAGAAATTTCGCCATGTGCTGTACGCCGACGCATACTGATGATGCAGATTCCGCTCCAGCGAAAAATACGCATCGGCACAGTCCGCAAAGTGCTGCCATTCCGCCGTCTGCGCATACACAATCGGGGAATGCAGCCATTCCAGCAGCGACGGATTCGACTTGCCCAGCAGCCCCAGTGCCTTCTTGACATCCCACCCGGAATAGTCCTGCACTTCGTCCAGCGGACCGTCGATATGGTCCGGCAGTGGGTCAATGCGCAGATAATCCTTTATTGTGCGAATGAACACATATCGCACGTCATAGTCGCTGTCCGGCGAGGCAAAACCCCATGCTCGGCTTCCCGATTCCACCGCATACAGAATTTTCACTTGATTCGCCGCTTCGATTTCGCGCAGCTTTTGGCGAATCGCATCCGCCTGATTCATGAGCTTTGCCCCTCCTTTCGCGCAGGAATTACTTTTCCTTCGCCATCGCCTGATATTCCCCCGGCGTCATCCCGGTGTACTTCTTGAATACCTGACAGAAGTAGCTCTTGTTCGGATACCCGCACGCCGCGCTGATTTCGCCCAGCGTCTGCGGTTCTTTGCTGGACAGCATCATCTGTGCCTTCTCCATCCGCGTCCGGGTCAGGAAGGTCGAGAAGTGCTGCCCCGTTTTTTCGTGGAACAGCCGGCAGAAGTACGCCGGCGTCAGCCCCAGCGAACGGCTCAAATTCGCCTGTGAGTACGGCAGCGAGCAGTCCGCCCGAATCGAGTCAATCACCTTCTCAATCGGCTTGGCGTTCCCCGGCTGCGGACACGCGCGCAGAGACGGCTGCAATGCATTCAGCCACGCCAATAGCGCCTGACGCGGGCGGCGCGTCATCTCGTTGAGATTCAGCCCCTCCGTCAGCGTCCGCAGGGACAATTCCGCGTGCTGGCTCCAAATCGCCTCAATCACCAGCGGCACGAACGCAAAGCACGTCACCGACAGGTTCTGATCCTCCCGCAGCGCGCGCGATACATACCCGCCCAACACCGCGTACTGCCGCCGCTTGATGCATGTCTGCAATTCCTTCCGATGCCGATGCGCCGCCGCGCCGTCCAGCGGCGAGACGCGCGTCCACCAGTCGCTGATTTCCCGCATGGGCTTCAAGTGTTCCGCCCACGTCGCCGCGAGGTCAAATTCCTCCCCGATGAACATCGTGCCGTCCTGTTCCAGCGCGACGGACGCCTGCTCCATCAGCGCATGGGCGCACAGCCACAGCACCGGGTCGCGATGCGCCCGCGCGGGGAATCGCGTCAGCGCCAGCAGCACCGTCATCACGTCGCCATCCGCCGCGAAGCAAGCCGCGCTCACGCCGCACAGCGCCATCGCCTCCGGTACAATCGCCAGCGCCTCCTGCCGCTGCTCTTCCGTCAGCGGGACGTCCGCTTCCCAGCGAATCAGCCGCCACGCGTACACCGGAACCTCCACCGTGCTTTTCGGTGCATCGCCGCCGCTCTGCATCATTGCGAGCATCGTCCGCGACAGCTGCTGCTCCTGTTCCTGCGTCATGAGAGGGTTCACCTGCTTTCTTGGGTGGAAATTTAATCGCAAAAAAGCGTCCCAGCGGGTGAATCCTTCAGCCCGCACGGAACGCTCCTATTTCCGCATTCTCTATTGTACGCCATTTTTCGCGATTTGGGAAGGGGTCAGCAAAAAAATTATTGTCCCTTGTCAGTTTTGTACGAATTTCTGTGCCGTCATGCCCTGAAAGAAATCAACATCCGTCGGTACAATGCGGCACACGCCGATTTTCTCCAGCGTAATCACGCGCAGCTGTTTCCCGGCGGACTTCTTGTCCAGCGTCATGGCGTTCAGCAAGTCCTTTTCGGGAATCGCCGGAAGCTGACGGGGCATTCCCAGCGCATCCAGCAGGCGATTCAGCCGCGCGCTCGTCCCCTGCTCCGTCATACCCTTCTCTTCCGTCATCGCGGTAATAACGCGCATCCCCAGCGCGACCGCCTCGCCGTGGCGCATCCCGGTATAGTGCTGGCAGGTTTCAACCGCGTGGGCGATGGTATGCCCAAAGTTGAGCGTCATGCGCAGCCCGGTGTCGTGCTCGTCCTGCGCCACAATGTTCGCCTTATACTGGATACAGTGCGTCAGGATTTCCCCGATAACGCCCATGAGCGCAGTCCGACCACCGCCCGCGTTTTCTTCCAGCAGCCGGAACAGCGTCTCGTCCCCGATGCACCCGTACTTAACGACTTCGCCCAGCCCGTCGCGCCAGAAATCATCCGTCAGCGTCCGCAGCGAATCCGGGTCTACCAGCACCAGTTCCGGCTGATAGAATGCGCCGACGAGGTTCTTCCCCTGCGGCAGATCGACTGCGACCTTCCCGCCGACAGAGGAATCAACCTGCGCCAGCAGCGTCGTCGGCAGCTGCACAAAATGCACGCCGCGCAGGTACGTCGCCGCCGCCAGCCCCGCCAAATCGCCAATCACCCCGCCGCCCAGCGCGACGATGGCATCCTTGCGCGTCAGATGATGTTCGCAGAGGAAGGCATACAGCGTTTCCAGCGATTTCAGGCACTTCGTCTGCTCGCCGTGCGGCAGAACAATACTGCACACGCGCAGACCGACCTTTTCCATCGACGACACGACTTCTTCCATATACAGCGGCGCAACATGGTCATCGCTGACAACCGCGACCGCAATGTCGCCGAGCTTCTCACGAATCATTGCGCCCGTTTTCGCCAGCAGGCCGCGTTCGATATGAATCGGATAGCTTCTTTCGCCCAGCGGTACGGTAATGGTCTGCATGAAAATCGCCTTCCTTATTTTAAAGCATCCATCATGTCACCAAATATGATTCCCTGATTATTCCACCCGAATCATATTTTCCACCGTGCAGACCTCCGGGTCAAACTTCGCCAATGCCGCCCGAATCGCCTGTTCATTCGCCTCGTGCGTAATGATAATCAGCGGCACGCGGCTCCCCGCCAGCTCCGCCTTCTGCATCATCGTTGCAATCGACACCTGCTCGCTCGACAGCCACGTCGCAATCTTCGCCAGTGAACCCGGCTCGTCCTGAATCGACAAGCGCAGGAAATACCGCGTTTTCCAGTCGTTCGTGAACACCAGCGACGCATCCGCATTTGCGCTGTTCACAAACGTCGGATGCACATGCACATCCACCGTTGCGGCATGGAGAATGTCGCCCACCACCGCGCTCGCCGTCGGCAAATCGCCCGCGCCGCGACCCTGCAGCATCATTTCCTTGCAAGCGTGGCCGTGCAGATAGACGGCATTGAAGCTGCCGTTGACCTGCGATAGCGGATGGTCGTTCGCAATCAGCGTCGGATGCACGCGAACCTCGATGGTGTTCCCGCTGCGCTTGGCAATTGCCAGCAGTTTCAGCACATAGCCCATCTCGCGCGCATAGGCAATATCCACCGCCGTAATTTTCGTGATGCCTTCACGATAGACTTTGCTGAACGGTACGCGCGCGTGGAAGGCAAGGCTCGCCATAATAGAGAGCTTATAGGCCGCGTCCAGTCCCTCGACATCGGCGGATGGGTTCGGTTCAGCCAGTCCCAGCTGCTGTGCATCGTGCAGCACGGCTTCGTAGTCCTCGCCGTTTTCGTACATACGGGAAAGGATGTAGTTCGTCGTGCCGTTGATGATGCCCATCAGGGAATCAATGCGGTTCGCTTGCAGGGGCTGCATGAGGGTGTTGATAATCGGAATCGCGCCGCAGACGCTCGCTTCGTAGTACAGACCGACGTGGTTGCGCTGTGCAGCGGCTTGCAGGCGGTGCCAATTCAGGGCAATGGCGACTTTGTTCGCCGTGACAACGGTCTTGCCGTTTTCCAGCGCGCGGAGCATGTAGTCCGTCGCAGGTTGTTCGCCGCCCATGAATTCGACAACGATGCTGATTTCCGGGTCGCTCACCACATCGTCCGCGTTCGTTGTCAGCAGTTCATGCGGCACACCGCAGGCGCGGGTTTTGTTCACATCGCGCACCAGCACCCGCTTGATGCGGATGGAGAGACTGTCGCGGTGAGCAATCTCGCGGGAAAAGCCTGTCAGCAGCGACCACACGCCCCCGCCAACATTGCCGCAGCCCAGAAATCCGATTACAACTTCCTTCATTTTTTGTCTGCTTCCTCCTGCTTTTATATGCCTTCTTTTCTCGCTTAATCAGCCCTTGTTCCGCTCGTAGATAAGCCGCAGCCCCTTCAGCGTCAACAGCCCATCCAGCTTGTCAATGACCTTGCTTTCCTCGGCAATCATCACCGCCATGCCGCCCGTCGCGACGACGGTGGCTTCCTGCCCCAATTCCTGCTTAATTTTGCGGACGATGTTCTTCACCAAGCCGACATACCCGTAATACATGCCGGATTGCAGGTTCGTCAGCGTCGTCCGCCCGATGACGTGCTCTGGCTTCGTCAGTTCAAAGCGCGGCAGTTTTGCCGTCCCGGTGACAAGGGCTTCGCTGGCGAGCTTCACGCCGGGGCAGATGCATCCGCCAAGGAACACGCCGCCCTCTCCGACCACGCCGAACGTCGTTGCCGTACCGAAATCGATGAAAATCGTCGGCGCGCCGTACTCCTCATACGCCGCCACTGCGTTCGCGATTCGGTCGCTGCCCAGTTCGCGCGGGTTCTCGTAGCGGATGTTGATGCCCGTTTTGATGCCCGGAACCACGAACAGCGGCGTCTGCCCGAAGTAGTTCTGGCACATGTGCTCAATGGTAAAATTGATAGTCGGCACGACGGAGGAAATCATGATACCCTCGACTTCTTCCGGGCGAACGCCGACATGCTGAAAGAGGTTCACCAGCACGATGCCGTATTCGTCGGACGACTTCTGGATGTTCGTGGACATCCGCCAGTAATAGCGCATTTCCTTGCCGTCAAAGAGGGCAGTTTTGATGTTGGTATTGCCAATGTCGAGGGTGAGGATCATCCTCCATGCCTCCTTATAGAATCGCTGATGGCCGACGTTTCAGCCATCAGCGGGAATCGTTCACTTATCGTGCCATTCAGCACGCCGCACGCGGACACTGCATGAAGATGTGACCAGTCCCATCGCGCGAAAGGGTCAAGGGAGGAACTCCCTTGTTACGCCGTCTTCTTGTGCATTGCCTTGCGCAGCGCCAGCACAATCGGGGGTGTAATCAGCGCCGCAGCAACGGCTTCCAGCGGGCCAGCGCCGCCAGCGGTTGCGCCAATCGCCGTCAGCACCGCCGTATTGTCAATGCCGCAGATCATGTAGAAAATCAACATCAAGCCGAGATACAAAATTGTGTTCGTCAGGCTGCCGCAGGCCGCCGCAACCGCCAGCCCCGTCTTTTCCAGCTTATGCGCCATTGCCTTGTGGACGAAGTGAATCACCACCGGCACCATCAAACGCGGCAGGAAGGTCATCACAATCACCATCGGCAGCGACGCCCCCATCAGCGTGCCGACCAGCGTAGATGGACGAAGCAGCGCCGACACAAAGCTTGTTGCACCGAAGGTCAAGCCCAGCAGCACGCCGTATTTCAGCCCCATGAACAGCGTCCCGACCGCAACCGGAATCACCAGCAGCGTCACGTTGCAAAATCCCAGCGGAATCAGCCCCAGCGGTGTCTGTCCCATCAGGAAAATCAGCGCCATCAGCAGCGCCAGCGTCACGAGATTGACCAGATTGTCATTGCGAGTATTCATTTTTTCCTCCGTTCGAGTCTCTTTTCGAGTACCCTACGATAATTATTTCCGCACCAGCTGCATTTTCGTCTGATGCTTTCGCTCTCAGCGGCATCATTGGCGCGGATGCTCTCATTATACCGAAAAAAACGCCGCTTGTAAAGGTTGAAACAGTATTTGAACAGCGCATTATTGCAAGCTATTTATATGAAAGCAGTTCACCCTGCGCAGGTTTCCTTCTCCATACGCTCCGGATTGCTTTTTCCGCCGGATTCTGGTATGATACAGACAAATTCGCAGGAGAAGCCGCGCTGCTTTTCCCGTCAGGAGGCAAGGAACATGAAATTGTTGATTTTAGGCGGCAGCGGGTTCGTCAGCGGACGTCTGGCGCAGATAGCGACAGCGCAGGGGCACGAGGTCTGGTGCGTTACACGCGGCAATCGCCCGATTCCCGAAGGCGTTCACGCGCTGACGTGCGACGCGCACGACCCGCTTGCCCTTCGCGCCGCGCTCGCCAGCGCGCAGCTGCAATGGGACGCCGCGCTGGACTGCATCTGCCGCGACGCGCCCTCCGCATCGGTCGATTTGTCGGTACTGCCCGCCTTCACGAATCGCCTGCTGGTGATTTCCACCGATTCCGTGTACCACCCCGCCTACAAGCGCGTTCCGCAGGACGAAACCGGCGTTTATCTGCACGACGGCGGCTACGGGAGCAGCAAGCGGCAGATGGAGGAGGTTTTTCTGGACGCGGCGGCGCATTCGGAATCACCTTTCGCGTGGACAATTTTCCGTCCGGGGCATATTTTCGGCGCGGGTTCACAGGTCGGCTGTTTCCCGGAGCATTCCCGGCAGCCGGATCTGATTGCCCGCATGAAGCGTGGCGAACCGCTGCGGCTTGTAGGCGGCGGCAAATTTCTGATTCACCCCATCTATGTGGATGACCTGTGCCGCGTCCTGCTGGAAAGCATCCCCGTCTCCACAGCCTTCAACGAGATTTTCTGCATCGGCGGACCGGATATTGTTTCCAATGCTGCCTATTACCTTTTGCTCGGAGAAATTTTGAACGTTCCGGTGACTATTGAAGAAATTCCGTTAGCCGGCTATCTGGAAGCGCATCCCCAATTCAGCGGGCATTTGTGCCATCGCGCGTATTCGCTGGAAAAGCTGCGCCGCACGGGGATTGCTTTGCCCGGCACGCCCCTGCGCGCAGGGCTGCAGAAGCAGGTCGAATGGCTCCTTTCTCTTGCGCGGTAAAGCCCCGAATCGGCGAATGTCTCTTGCGGCATTCGCCGATTCGTTTCGGGCATAAGAAAAAGAGCCGATTTTTCAATCAGCTCTTTGCGAGGTGCCATCCAGATTTGAACTGGAGAATGAAGGTTTTGCAGACCTTTGCCTTACCACTTGGCTATGGCACCATAATAAGAAATGGAGCGGTAGACGGGGCTCGGACCCGCGACCTCCACCTTGGCAAGGTGGCGCTCTACCAACTGAGCTACTACCGCATAATATGTGTGCCTTGGGGCGGAATCGAACCACCGACACGCAGATTTTCAGTCTGCTGCTCTACCGACTGAGCTACCAAGGCGAAAGATGGCGACCCGGAAGGGGCTCGAACCCTCGACCTCCAACGTGACAGGCTGGCGCTCTAACCAACTGAGCTACCGGGCCACTTGAATGATGGTGGGAACAACAGGGCTCGAACCTGTGACCCTCTGCTTGTAAGGCAGATGCTCTCCCAGCTGAGCTATGCTCCCAAGTCCTGTACTGCTCCCGATGCACAGAGCCTTTCGCCAGCTCAGTGACCTTTGCACCACAGCCAAGTGGTGTCTGCGCGGGGTTCTTCGGTCGAACCGCGGCGACATGGATTATTATATCATCCTTTGGCGGCGCTGTCAAGAGGGAAAATGCAAAAAATTTGGTTTTTTCGCAAGGCAGGGCAGCGTCTCAACGGTCGAAATGTAAATTCCGCCGTTTTTCGTGGACTTTCGCGCGGCGGTATGGTATGATAGGAAGTGCAAACCTAAAGGAGGTTGTTACAATGAAGCGAATCATTGCGCTGCTTCTGGCCGCGCTGCTGATGGTCTCCTGCGCGCTGGCAGATGCTGCCCTGCGCGGCTACGACGCCAAATCCGGCTATGTTTATGTTGCGCTGGGGCAGTGCCCGCAGGATGCGGACGGCGGCATCGAGCCGATTGTCTGGCGCGTGCTGAGCGTTGAGGACGGCAGAGCGTATCTGCTGAGCGAATATGTGCTGGAGGCGCGCGCCATCCACAGCGATTATCAGGAGTACGCCAACAAGCCCACCAGCAAGAAGAAGCCCGGCTTCAATGGTGACTTCACCCAAACCGAAATGAGCCGCTACCTCTGCGGTGATTTCGCCCAGAACTGCTTCACGGACGACGAGCGTGCCATGCTGACCCCGGATGACACGTTCGGTCTGTTTTTCCTCGCCAGCGATGCGGATTTGAAGAACAAGGCGTACGGCTTCACCAGCAATGAAAGCCGCAAGGCGTGGGGCACACCCTACGCGCTGGCGAACGGGCTGTTCAAGTATGGCAGCCAGCGCGGCGGCCATTCCCCCTATTGGACGCGCTCCCAGTCCTCCTCCGACGCCCGCCACGCGCGATGCATCAAGTCCAAGGGCGAGTTGGGGCGCATCAACGTCATCACGCTGGACGAGGGAATGCGGCCCGCGTGCTATCTGTCTTTGAGCACGAGCGAGATTTCCGGCGGCACGGGCACGCTGGATGATCCCTACACTTTCACCCTTATCCCGCCGACGGTGATGGAGGATTAACATGCGGAAGATAACCTGCCTGCTGCTGCTTCTCTGTCTTCTTCCCTCTTTCGCGCTGGCGGACAAGACCATCACCCTCACCTTCACTGGCGACATCACCCTTGGCGGCGAGGATTACCTGCGCACCGCCGAGGACAGTTTCTTTGCCGTCTATGAGCGCGAAGGCGCAGGATACTTCCTCAAAAACTTCGCGGATTTCTTTGCCGAGGATGACCTGACCGTCGTCAATTTGGAGGGCGTGCTGACCGACAACAACGCCCTTTACCCGCGTGACAAGGGCAAAGGCGACGATGGCTACTGGTTCCGCGGGCCGGCAGCGTACGCCAAGGTGCTTTCCGCCGCGAGCGTGGAAGTCGCGTCGCTGGCAAACAACCATGCGTTTGACTACGGCGCACAGGGCTTCCGCGATACGATTGCCGCCGTCGAAGCAGAAGGCCTCGGCTGGTTTGGCACATACAACAAGAACCGCGACCCCGAAACGGAAAAGTTCTACTTCTACACCAAGGACGGCGTGACCATCTGCCTGATGAGCCTGCTCTGGGACGACTACAACCCGCAAGACCCCAATGGCAACGGCGCGTATCTCCGCCAGCAGATTACGGAAATCAAGCAGTCCGGTCAGGCGGACGCGGTCATTGCCATCCTCCACGGCGGGCAGGAATACGGCCGCCACCGCACTAAGCCGCAGACCATCTTCACCAAAATGGCGATTTCCGCCGGGGCGGATCTGGTCATCTGCCACCACGCGCACGTCGTCATGGGCATGGATGTCATCAACAACCGCAGTGCGTTCTACTCGCTGGGCAATTTCTGCTTCGGCGGCAACCGCAAGGCGTATCAGGAGAACAAGAACCGCACCCCTGCCGTGCAGGACGCCGCGCCCGCGCTGATGCTCCGCGCCGTGTTGACGTTTGGCGACGACGGCACTTACAAGGGGCAGCAAATCACCCTCTATCCCGTACAGACCACCGGCATTGACCGCGCGGCGGGCGACACCGTGCAGGTGAACAACTATCAGCCGAAGTTCATCACCGGGCCTTTGGCGGCGCATGTGCTGCACCTGATGCAGATTGACATGAACTACGATGCCAGCAAAACGCCGAAGTACAGCAATGCCGAGTCCATCAACAAGACGCTTCGGGCGCTGGTGATGGCGCGCGAAGAGGAACTGGCGGCAATGGATTCCTCCGAGGGCAGGGAGGCGATGGCGCTCCCGTTCCTGCCGGCGGAAGCGGAATAAAGTCGCTCAACCCGCGGTAGAGTTCCGTGAAATCGCGATTTCGGGCATATCAACCGCTGGTTCGTGTGCAAAGCCTCTTTTCCGTGATAGAATGACAGCCAGAAGAGAGGTGTTTCCGCATGAATCAGGAGAAAATCGGGAAGTTCATTGCGTCCTGCCGAAAAGAGCAGGGCTTCACCCAAACCGCGCTTGCAGAAAAGTTAGGTATCACAGACCGCGCGGTATCCAAATGGGAAACCGGGCGAAATCTGCCGGATGCAGCCATCATGCCCGAATTATGCGATCTGCTGAACATTCAGCTGAGCGAGCTTTTTCGCGGGGAGCGAATGACGATGGAAGCGCATCAGAAGGCTTTCGATGCATTGCTTCTGGAAATGAAGCAGCGGGAAGAAGCTGCGAATCGGCGGATTCTTCAGCTGGAAAAAGTGCTTGCCTGCATGACGATTGCTGTATCGCTCACGATGATTCTTGTCGGATGCTATCTGGCGAAAGACCATCTTGCCCTCGGAATCGCCTTATTGACATTCGGCGCTGCGGTTGTTTTTGCCGTCTGCTTTGTCGGCGTGAAAATCGAGCATGACACCGGCTATTACGAATGCCCCGAATGTGGAAAACGCTATGTGCCGACCATGAAAGCCGTCGTGATGGCACTGCATCGCGGCACAGCCCGCAAGATGACGTGTCCGTTCTGCGGAAAATGCGCCTATCATCAGAAGGTGCTTGCAAGGTAATTCTATTTCCGCATGCACCTGCGCCAGCTGCATACGCCTTGGCGCATGCTTATCTGGAAATAGGATAAAGGCACCACCGCACAATTCGGCGGCGCGTCTGGCGATGTCTTTTCCGCCATCTGCGGCATGCAAATTCCTCGATTTACCTCCAGTAAACCTTCGAAATTTGCATTTGCATCTGACGAAAAATCCATTCGCCAGCCGACCACCTCATTTGTGCGGTGTTACCTAAAGTCAACAGGGTGTCAAGCGTTTTTGCTTGACACCCTGGATTTTTTGTAATGCTTTTCACCCGTTCGCCTGCGGCAGTCACTTCATGATCATCTCTTTGTCCGACGGCAGCGGTTTCAGCGGCGCGGACGGCAGCGTCTGATACCAGTATGCGCAGGAAGTATAGTCGTCGTACCGCGGTCCAGTCCATCCCATGTTGTCCAGCGTCATGCGAAATCCGATTTCAAAGTGGATCGGGTCAGCGATGTGGAAGCGGTACAGCAGAAATCTCTGCTGCTCGTTGTAAAATGCACGGTTATCACCGTAAATGGCGTACATTCCGCTGTAGAGACCGCTATAAGTCTGATAGGACTTAATCTGCACATCATTTCCAAAGCCGTAGGAGCCGCAGAAATAATCCTCTGTGCCTGTATAGTGAATGGAAGGATATTTATCATCGTCTATGTACATTCTGGCTTCGCCTTCCACCCAGCAGGTGTTGTTTCCGTTCATTCCGGTGGCCAGGGTCACGCCCACGAACTGACCTTTTCCCTGAATGCCATCGATAATGGTGTAGGAACGCCCCTTCTGAACGGGATGCTCCTGACGGTAGGAAGCGTGGAAATATCCGATCTCGTCAGGCACCTCACAGTGACAGCCGGTGATGATATAATACAGGCTCTGATCCTTTTCGCCACGGTTTTCCATGGTGATCCGGCAGTGCTTTTTGAAAGGCATCTCCCAGTAGCAGTTCAGTCCCCGTCCGGGAGCCACCAGGATTTGTGCGGAGTTGAGCACCGCGTATTTTCCATCCCTGTCCACAAAATTCTCATCGTATGCGGTTCCGAAAAATGCGGAAATGGGCGCTTCCACGGAAGGATATTCGCAGTTGTCCCAGTACATGCGAATCACGAAACTGTGTCCAACGTAGCCGGTAAACCAAATGCTCTGGATCATTCCGGGACCGTCGGTGTCCACCAGCGTCACCGTCTCCCCTGCGCGAATCGCCACGGTCGGACTGAGCTTGGTGCAGTCTCCTCCTTTGGAACCGCCCGCTCTGGCGCCTGTGGGATTTTCTGCGGAGAAAGCGAAGGTCTTTGCATTGCTGATCATGCAATACGGTTTCATAGGTCTTGCCTCCCTTGTTTTAACGTATCCTTACTATTCATTTTGTGGTTCTTGACAGAACGACATTCGTTGCTGTCAGCGTTCCATCTGTCACAAAAGGATACGGAACTTCTTTCCCGTTCCAGTCTGTTCAATCACTGTGACAATATTATAGCATCTGTACAGTGATTGCGCAAGTCCCTGAAAAACGAACATAGAAAAGAAACAACACCTGATGCCATGCTTTACTGCTCTCTTGCATGTGCTTGACGCCGCTTCACTGTTGCGCGAAGCGGCGTCTTTGACAGTCTGAATTGTACATCTGACAAGGGATATCATAGTTCCTTGCAAAATGCAGTCATGATAAAGGAATCGCCCGATGCGTGCTGAGCATTTCCCGCGCATCGGGCGATTCTTCTATAATGGCAGCACCGTGCAACTCGGCGGCGCGTCGGGCAGTGTTGCCTAATACTATTTCCAGATGAAAATTCGCAAGCAGATGGCACAGTTGAATCTGGAAATAGTATAAATACCGTTATTCTTCCGGCAGCGGCGCAATCAGTTCGCGGTCGCACTTGCGGTAGAGCAGCAGGCAAATCGCCAGCGAGACGATTTCCGCAATCGGGAACGCCCACCAGATGGCGTTCGGGCCGATGAGGGACAGCGCCCACGCCGCGGGCAGCAGCACAATCAACTGGCGGCACAGGCTCATAATCAGGCTGTATGTGCCGCGGCCGACCGCCTGGAAGACCGTGCTGAGCGTAATGCCCGCCGCCGCAATCAGGAAGTGCGAGCAGATAATCCGCAGGGCGACGCAGCCTTCCGCCGTCAGCGCCTTGTCCGCCGAGGAGTCGAACGGCATCATCAGCAGGTTCGGCACAGCAAGGAACAGCAGCGCGCCAACCGCCATAATCACCAGCGCATACACCAGACACACGCGGACGCACTCGTAGACGCGCTTTTTCTTCTGCGCGCCGAAGTTGTAGCCCACAATCGGTACCATGCCGTTGCACAGCCCGAACACCGGCATAAAGACAAACGACTGGAGCTTGAAATATACGCCCAGAACGTTCACATAAATATCGCCAAAGCCTGCCAGAATCATGTTCATCAGCGTTGTGCAGACGGAGGAAATCGCCTGCATGATGGTGGACGGAATGCCGACAACGAGGATATTCTGCACCGTCTTCCAGTCGAAACGGAAGCCCTCATGCGTCAGGCGCAGTTCCCGGTTTTTCCACTGATTCAGGACGAAACCGACGGTGCAGCTCACGACCTGACCGATAACCGTCGCAATCGCCGCGCCGGCGATACCCATTTGGCAGCTGAAAATCAGAATCGGGTCAAGGATGATGTTCGTCACTGCGCCGGACAGCTGGGTAATCATCGACAGCGTTGTGTTGCCCGTCGCCTGCATCATGCGTTCAAAGCAAATGGACATGAACTGCCCCAAGCTGAGCGTGCAGACGATGCGCAGGTACAGTGTGCCCATTTCCAGCACTTCCGCCTTCGGGTTCGTCATGCCGATATACATGCGGGCGAAGAACAGCCCGACGATAACGAACAGCAGCCAGCCGATGACCTCAATCAGGATGCCGTGGCGGGCGGCATCGCGCGCCTCATGCGGGCGCTTTTCGCCGAGCCTGCGTGAAATCAAGCTGTTGATGCCCGTACCCATGCCGGTCGAAACAGCAATCATCAGCATCTGCATCGGCATAGCGAGGTTGACGGCCGTCAGCGCATCCGGCGAATACTGCCCGACGAAAATCCCATCGACGATATTATACAGTGCCTGCACCAGCATCGACACCATAATCGGTACGGACACCGTCGGCACGAGCTTGCGCATCTCCATCGTGCCCAGCATCCGGCTGCGTTCCGTGTTCTGCTGTTCCTGTTTTTCTGACATGTTGCTTTCCTTTCCGTATTCACACTATTTCCGGATGAAAAGGCGCAAGCAAATGGCGCAGGTGAATCCAGAAATAGTATCAGTCCCCTATGAAGCCGAGAGGAAAATGCCCCTCAGCCAAAGGTCTATTGTAGCAAAATTTGCCCTGTCCGTCAAGGGAAAATCCGCATTTTCCACCGCTTTTGCAAAAAAGAAAATTCCCTTTGCCCCCATCGTGATTTCGTGTTATAATCGCCGATGAAAGCAGTTGTTTTTCCGCTTGAAGGGAGGAATCCGCATGAGCGTCAAAATGCCCAAACCCGTCAGCAAAACAGAACTCTCGCGCCTATACACACGGCTTGCCATCGACACCCATCATCGACTTGACAACAGCACCGCAGAAGGGCAAGCGCGTCTTGACCTCCTCCACCGTTTCTTTGATGCCTGTGCCAATCTTTATGGGACGATGACACTCTGGCACGCATGGGAGCTTTTTCAGCATGTTGAGCCGGAATTGACTGCCAAGAAAAAGATTCTCCGCAAGGATTTCTTTTCCTTTGCGGAAATTGTGCGCGTTGAAAAGCATGCCTATGCCATCATGCTGCTGCCTGACCTGTACGAAGAGGAGACGTCCATCAGCATTCAGGATGCCGAGCTGGTTCATAGAATGCTGATTTACCCGAACATTTGGGGCTTGAATGAGTATTACAAGCTGCTGAGCTATCAGGACGATAAGCCCTGTGTCGTTCCCGCACACGATGTGTTCTATGCGTATGCCGACCCGAATTATTTCTGGGAAACGCCGGAAGCGCGTTCTCTCCGCTTCTTTCTGGCAAACCTCCATGTCGCTCCGGACGCCAAAACCACTGCGCCCGACGGCACGCCTCTGTGCGGCAAGGCGTTATCAGAGGTTGTATTCTGGACAAGAGATGACCACTGGGAGTATGACGATTATAAGGCGGCGTGGCGCAAAAAAGCGGTTTCCGAAGAAGCAAACAGGCCATATTTGCAGCGCATCATGGAAAAAATCCAGCGCGGGATTCTGTTATCGTTTGTCTGCGATCAATTTTCTTACTATGTGGAGTTGCTTGAAGAAGCCGGCATTCAATTTACCAAGCCGCAGTTTGAAACATTCGCGAACCGCCTCTGTGAATTGAACAATCACAGCCATCTTTGGTCAACCTGCGGCGGTCAGCCTGTTGAAATGTACGATGGGCTTGACAATGCGGAACTGGATGCGGCGGCGCTTATGAAAACCATGCAGCTTGACCCCGATGGCTATTATCGCAATCCAGTCTTATCGCGCATCACGCCGAAGAAAAATGAGGATGGACAGGACTGAACGATCCGGAAACAGTATGCGGTATCGGCGAATTTTCTCCATGACAAACGCAGGAAAGTATGCTACAATAGACGCGGTAAACACACCAATTCACTCGACAAAGGAGGTACGCCCCATGCCGCGTACCCTATCCCCTGCTGCACGCATCGAGCGCAGCATCCTCTCCGATTTCCGCAAACCGCTCTGGCGGCCGTTCGTCCGCGGCATCAAGCAGTACAAGATGATTGCTCCCGGCGACCACATCGCTGTGTGCATCTCCGGCGGCAAGGACTCCATGCTGCTGGCGAAAATGATGCAGCTGCTGCAGCGCCACACCGACATTCCCTTCGAGACGGAGTTTCTCGTCATGGATCCCGGCTACAATGCCGAAAACCGCCAGCGCATCATCGACAATGCCGCCCTGATGGAAATCCCCATCCGCATTTTTGACAGCAACATTTTCGAGACAACGAAAATCGCCGAGCGAAATCCCTGCTACCTCTGCGCCCGGATGCGCCGCGGTTTCCTTTACGACCGTGCGCAGGAAATGGGCTGCAACAAAATCGCACTTGGGCATCACTTCAACGATGTTGTGGAGACGACCGTCATGGGGATGTTCTACGGCGCTCAGCTGCAAGCCATGCTGCCGAAACTGCACAGCCGCAATTTTCCCGGCATGGAGCTGATTCGCCCAATGTACTGCATCCACGAGGAGGACATCTGCGCTTGGCGCGATTTCAACGCCCTGCACTTTATCGCCTGCGCCTGCCGCCTGACCGAAGAGCGCGACAAAAGCGGCGATGGCATCGGCAACTCGAAGCGCGCGGAAATCAAGCAGCTGCTGAAAACGCTTCGGGAGACGAACCCCGATGTAGAGAAGAACGTCTTCAGCGCGATTCACGCCGTCAGTCTGGACACCATGCCGGGCTGGAAAATCGGCGAAAAGGAATACAGTTTCCTGGATGACTATGACAATTGGGAAGCAACGCACCGTCCGGCGGATAAGTAAACGAATACGGGTCAAGGGAAGCACATTCCCCCGACCCGTTTTTATATAATACGACAAATGTGCAAATTTCCGTTTTTGAACAAAAATTCAGCTCCCTAATGAAGCAGATTTTTGCTGCCATCAGGGAACTGTTTGCTTATTCCGTTTTTTCCGTCGGATTCGTTATTTCCGGCACGTCCGTCGGCTTCGGCACTTCCGTCGCTTCCGGCACATCCGTCGCTTCTGGCACTTTCGTCGGCTTCGGCACTTCCGTCGCTTCCGGCACATCCGTCGCTTCCGGCACATCCGTCGCTTCTGGCACGTCCGTTGCTTCCGGCGCTTCCGTTGGCTTCGGGGCTTCCGTTGGCTCCGGGGCTTCCGTTGGCTCCGGCACGTCCGTCGGCTTCGGCGCTTCCGTCGGCTTCGGCGGATTCGTTGGCTTCGGCGGATTCGTCGGCATCGGGGCTTTCGTCACTGCCGGCGCTTTCGTCGTTTCCGGGGGCTTTGTCGCTTCGGGCGCATCGGTCGCTTCCGCATCGTCGGGCTTGTCCAGCACCAGCGGTTCAAGCCCCAGCAAATCAGAAACCGTCACGAACTCGAATCCCGCGTCGCGCAGCATGGGAATCAGCGTTTTCAGGCACTCATAGTCCGCCATTCGCGCGTGATACAGCAAAATCGAGCCGTTCTGGGTATCGCGGAACGCCTGATAAGGTTCGGTCTGCGCCACATCCCACAGGACGACCTTCTCCACGCCGTGCGCATAGAAAATCGGCAGGAAGTTCTTCTCGGAGTTCATGTAGTGCCCGAACGGCGGGCGCAGCAGCCGCAACGGATAGTGGTAGCCCAGCACCTCGTCCACGCGCTCCTGCGACAGGCGCACCTGCGCATCCGCACTGGACTCGGAGTATTCCAGCAATTGCGCGTGCTTCCATGTATGGCTGCCGAACTCATCGCCGTGTGCCAGCGCGTCTTCCCACAGTTCACGGTCTTCCGCGCAGAACAGCTTGCCGACGATAAACCACGTCACCGGAAAATCAAGTTCAATGCTCAATTCGTGGATTTTATACACAGCATCCATGTTCCAGCCGTCATCCACCGTGATCGCGATTTTTTTGGATTCGCGGTCGCCGTGGCGGACGACGTAATCCTCCGGAATCGCGGCAAACGCCGTCTGCTGCACCAGCATCAGGCACAGCACCAGCGACAGCAGACGCATCATGCGTTTCATCAGCAGCCCCTCCTTATTGCGGGTCGACGTAATTCGGTTCTTGCCAGATATACCAGTCCGTGCCGTCGGTCAGCATCGTAACCGTGCCGTCGCCGGAGAAGTAGAGCGCCGCGCCCGGCATGTGGTTCTTCACCCAGCCTGCCGTCACCTTCGTGCTGAGGGCGGAGCGGTTGGGGACGAACAGCACCTGCGGCTGTGTCTGCTCCACGAAGCTGTCCGGAATCGTCGCCAGCCCGTGATGAGGCGCTTTGAGGATATCGCAGCGGAGTTTTTCGCCATATGTCGCGGCGTACCACTGCATCGTCTCATTGTCAATATCGCCGGTCAGGAACGCCCGCGAATCCCCGAACTGCACCATGCAGGCAGCACTGCGGTTATTCTGCCCCGTCGGCAGAGGACAGCGGAAAATCGTCAGCTTTGCGTTGCCCAGCGTCAATTCGTCGCCGTCGCCAATCTGCACATAGGGGATGTTCTTCGTCCCCGTCGCTTTGACCGCCTGCTGATGGTAGCCCTCTTCGTCCACATACGTCGTGGTGTTGGGCGACAGGAACGCATCCACCTGATACAAATCGGAGTACATAAGATAGATGAAGCCGTGCAGGTGGTCATCGTCGCAGTGCGTGTTGAGCAGATACTTTAGTTCCGTGATGCCATATCCATCCAGCGTCGCATACACGCGCCTGCGATAGCGCCCTTCGCCGCCGTCCACCATCATGGCTTCCCCGCCGGATTGCAACACCATTGCGTCTGAGCGGTTCGTGTCAATGCAGGTCAGGCGCAGCGTATCCTTCTCCGCCCAATCCGCCGGCACATCCGCTTCACTCTCCACCCGGTACACCTCCGCCTGCGCCGCGCCCAATCCCAGCGCCGCGCACAGCAGCATCAGCAGCAGTTTCCGTTTCATACGTTTTCCTTTCCACAAGGGAGTTTCTCCCTTGACCCTTCCGCGCGATTCGGTTGGTGACACACTCATGCTGTGTCCGCGTGTTTATCCAAGAAAAGTCACGAAAAAATCCAAGTAACATGGGTGGCGACCAGCGAAGGGGTCAAGGGGGCGACCGCAAAGCCCCCTTGTCGCCTCCGCAGAGGCGAAATTCCTGCGACAAAGCCAAATTGCCAATAAAATAAAGGGCGTTTGCTTCCGCACACAAAGGGGGGCGCAATCCAAGCGCAGCACCCTACTGCGCTTGCACCCACCCGCGGGCGACCGCAATCTCATACACCCCGTCCGCCATGCCTTCCGCCAGCCATTGCTGATACACCGGCGTCACCAGCAGATATTCCTCCGCCGGATTCGATAAATACCCCATCTCCACAAGGAAGCACATCATCTTCGCCCAGTTATTGCCGACATAGTTGTCGTTCAGCCGCACCATGCCCGTGGAGTTCGCCAGCGTCATACCGACACGCGTTTTCATCGCATCCAGCAGCTTCTGCCCCATTTCGCGGTAGGTGTCCGCATCCGCAACCGCTTTAGCATAGTCGCTGTTCAGCGGGCCGTAAACCTGTATGCCGCGCTTGCTGCGGTTGCTGGAGTTGTTGCAGTGCAGGCGGAGCATAATCTGCGCGCCGCCCGCTTCCGCGATTTCGCAGCGCTCGATGTTCGTGTGGAACGTCGTTTGATCTTCGCGGGTCATGATGACGTTCGCGCCCTGCCGAAGCAGCTCGTCGCGCAGGAGCATCCCAATTTCCAGGCAGACAATGCTCTCGCGGCGATTCGTCTTGGTTCCCTGCGCCATGCCGCCCTTGCCGCTGGTTGAACCGGACAGCCCCGGCCCAATCGGCTCATTGACGAAGTGCCCGTTTTCCTGATGTCCCGCGTCAATGCAGACGGTCACGCCGCTCAAGCGCCCCTCCTGCCGCTGCGGCGCTTCCGGCGCCTGATAGCCCTTGCGCACGGTTGCTTCTTTCTTCATGCTGCCCGATCCGCTTTTCACCTGCACGGTGAACTGCGTCCGCGCGAAGGTCAAATCGCTGATAACGTCGCCCTCGTAATGCCCGTTTTCGTCCGGGTAAACCGGCTGGGTGACGGTCTGTTCCTTGCTTCGCCAGTAGAGGAGCATGTAGTCCGTCCCGGCGGCGTTGAACGCGTAGTGGAAGCCTTCCGGCGTTTCCGTCAGCACGAAATCCGTCACTTTCGCGTTGCTTTTCCCGGTCGGCTTCTGATAATCCGCAGCCTTCGGAAGCGTCGTCGATGCTTTGCCGATGCTGCCCGTCGTGCGCGCCGAGGTCAGCGCAACGCTCGTTTTGCCGCCCGCGCCAGAGTATGCAAGGGCGATATCCCCTTCAAAGCGCCCGTCCTCGCTGTACAGCATCATCCAGCCTTTTTCGGCGGGCGTTGCGTATTCGAGGATGACGAACGGGTCTTGCGCGCCCGCATCAAAGGCATAATGCAGCGCGTATTCCGATGCCGTAAGTGTGATGGACACGCCAGCCGCCTGTGCGGTCGTCGCGCAGAACAGCGCCAGTACCGCGCAGAGCAGCAGCGACAGCAGCCTTTTCATCTTTTTTCCCCTCCGTGTTCCTTTTTCCAGCGGCGAATCAGCTTCTGAATGCGCCCCCACGGTGTCCGCGACTTTTTCAGCGCCACCGCCGCGTCCAGCGCCCCCTGCCGGTACAGGTTGTTGTTCGGCTCGCGGCGAATCGCCTCGCGGTAGGACTGGTGCGCTGATTCATACTGTTCCAGCGCCATGAGGACTTTGCCCTGCATGGCGTACCACGCACTGTCGCGGGTGGATGCGCGCAGGAGCTGCCGCAATGCCGCTTCAGGATTATCCTGCCGGAGCATCTTTGCCGCCAGTGTCAGCGCATCCTGCTGGTCAAGTTCGCGGTTGAAGGCAGCGGATGCCGTCGTCCGGTTGACCGCGAGCTTCATCGCTTCCTCATACGCCAGATTCAGCGTAATCATTTTTTCCTGCGCGGCTTTTCGTTCCGTTTCGTCCTGAAATTTATCGGGATGGCAAGTTTTTACCAATTTGCGATATGCTGCGCGCACCTGATCCGCGTCGGCAGACGCTTCCAACCCCAATACGCCAAATGGATTCCGCATCGCCAACACCTCCTGTTTGCTCTGCGGCTGTTTTGCTATCCTAGAGTGTGTTTCTAAAATGAGACCGGTGCAGTTTCGAGCAGATTTTCTTGCAATTCAAGGATGAAAACCGAAGGTTTACTGGCGGTAAATCGAGGTTTGAAGACGCAGAAGTGCAAGAAAAGATGCCGAAAATGCTGCCGGGTGAATTTAGAAACACACTCTAATTCACTCGAAGGCACGCAGGTTGTCCCACGGAATCAGCAGCCAAGCGCCTGATTCATGGAGCCGTCGCAGTCAGCGCATCCAACAGCAAGGGATGTGATGCTGCCTGGCATATATCAATATCCGAAGCCATGAATTTTGAACAGTTCATGATCATCCTTCGGAACCCCGTCACTCGAACTTCTCGCGCCGGATTTCCGCGCCCAGCGAGCACAGCTTGTCCTCCAGATGCTCGTAGCCGCGGTCGATGTACTCCGGCTCGTAGATTTCCGTCACGCCGCGCGCCATCAGGCCCGCAATCACCAGCGCCGCACCCGCGCGCAGGTCGGTCGCTGTCACCGGTGCGCCGTACAGCTCCGGCACGCCCTCGATAATCGCCGTCGCATTGTCCACGAATTGAACGTGTGCGCCCATATGCCCAATTTCGGTCAGATGCTTCAGCCGCGATTCAAAGATGGTTTCGCGGACGATGGACTGTCCCATCGCTGTCGTCAGCAGCGTACTCATCGGCTGCTGCAGGTCAGTCGGGAAGCCCGGATACACCTGCGTCTTGATGTTCACGCCGCGGTAGCCGCACAGCGTTCCGCGCACACGCAAGGTATCGTCGGATTCCGTCACGCGCGCGCCCATTTCCAGCAGCTTCGCCGACAGCGCTTCCATATGCGTCGGAATGCAGCCTGTCAGTTCCACATCGCCGTGCGTCGCCGCCGCCGCAATCATCAGCGTGCCCGTCTCAATCTGGTCAGGGATGACGGTGTAGTTTGCGCCGTGGAGATAATCGCGCCCGAAGATGCGGATAACATCCGTGCCCGCGCCCTTGACGCGCGCGCCCATCGAGTTCAGGAAGTTCGCCAAATCCACGACATGCGGCTCCTTGGCGGCATTGTAGATAATGGTCGTGCCGTGTGCCTTGGCAGCGGCGAGCATCACGTTAATCGTCGCGCCGACAGATACGCAGTCAAAAACAACGTCCGTGCCCGTCAGCACGTCCGCTTTCGCCTTGATGCGCCCGCCCATTTGTTCTACATTTGCGCCCAGCATCCGGAAGCCCTTGAGGTGCTGGTCAATCGGGCGCGACCCGATTTCGCATCCGCCGGGCTGGTATACCTCCGCCTGACCACGCCGCCCCAGCAGCGCACCCAGCAGGTAGTAGCTTGCGCGCAGGCGCTGCGAATCGCGGTAGGAGACCTGCCAGCCTTCCGCCGGGCGCGGGTCAACGGTCATGAAGCGGTTCGGCTCGTAATTCACCTTTGCGCCAAGGCTGCAAAGAATATCCACCAGCGCATGAACATCCGAAATATCCGGCAGATTCTCAATGGTGCAGGGCTCGTCGCACAGCAGCGTCGCGGGAATGACCGCCACCGCCGTGTTTTTACCGCCGCTGATGTGTACCGTTCCCTGAAGCGAGTGACCGCCCGTGATGAGCATTCGTTCTTTCATGAACATGGTATCCGGCATAGTGCCGGCTCACCTCCTGCTGCAATGTTTCAAAACGGAGCAGCCTGCGCGCCCCGGTATATTCGCAAAGTGTCTGAACGCGGAATGTCCGCTAATGAACATTCCGTGGACATTTTATTATAGCATAGGAAGCGCATTTGTGCAACCTTCGCATTTTGAAAAAGTCCGGCAGTGCTTTTCCCCTTGACTTCACCGGCGTTTCGCGTTACAATTTCAGTGTAACGCAGGAGGTGTTTCCCTACATGGAACAAAGCATGGATTTGCCGCAGGGCTATCAGATACGACCGCTGACGACCGACGACCTTGACCAGTACAACGCCCTGCTTCGTTATGCCTTTCAGGTGACAGAGCAGGAGCTGTTCGACACCGGCTGGAAGGACGAGGAAATCAAGCAGTCCAAGTGCCCCGTGCTCAAGCGCGCGGACGTGCTGGGCTGTTTTGACCGCGAAACCCTCATTTCACAGATTGCCGTCTACCCCTTGAAAGCGAATATCTACGACTCGGTGTACCCCATCGGGTTCGTCACCAGCGTCTGCACCTACCCGGAATACACCGGGCACGGCATCATGAAGCGCCTGATGTACCAAGCGCTGGTACACATGCGGGAGCGCAAACAGCCCTTCGGGATGCTGTTCCCTTACTCCATCCCGCTCTACCGCCGCTTCGGCTGGGAAATCATCTCCAACAAAATCTCCTTCACCGTCAAGGACAGGCAGATTCCGTCCAAGGCGAAAGCGCCCGGCTATGTCCGCCGCGTCAACTGGGAGAACAAGGATTTTATGAACCTCCACACGCGCTTTGCCAGCAGCACCCACGGGTGCCTGTTCCGCAACTCGCTGGCGTGGGAGGAATACTGGCGCTGGGACGAGGATGACACCGTCGTCGCCGTCTACTACGACCAGCACGCTACCCCGATGGGCTACATGGTCTACCTCATCAAGGATGATATCATGCACATCAAGGAAATGATTTACATCAACCGTGAGGCGCATGAAGGCTTGTGGGAATACATCCGTGCGCACGACTCGATGATTGACGAGGTGCGCGGCAATTCCTACTTCAACGAGCCGATTGCCTTTGAGATGGATGACGGCGACATCCGCGAGATGATTCGCCCGTACATCATGGGGCGCATCGTCGATGTGGAAGAGTTCCTGCACCTCTACCACTGTTCGCCGGAGGAAAAGGGCGTCTGCTTCGATTTGGATATTGATGATGCCTTTCTGCCGTGGAACAACCGCCCGTTCCGCGTCTGGTTCGAGGGTGGGAACTGCACGCTGACCGACCGCGACCCAGATTACGAGCTGCGCATGAGCATCGCGACGCTCTCGACCCTGCTCATCGGCTACAAGACCGCCGCGAAGTTAGCGCGCATCGGGCGCATCACAGGCTCTGACGAAGCGATTGCCCGTCTTGACCACGCGCTGCTGCACGAAGCCCCCTATATTTCCGACTACATCTGACCAACGTATCATGCGGCTGCGCTGGCAGTCGCATTTTTTATGGGGAGGCGCCAGAGGCTCTGCCTCTGGACTCCGGCAGGGCTCTGCCCTGCACCCGCGAAGGGTCTTCGACCCTCTCGACACCCTTTTCGCGATTGAGTTAGTTGCATCTACTTGCTGTTCTCGCGTGTTTATGCAGGGTTTCGCCTCTGCGGAGGCGACCAGAGGGCTTTCCGATCGTCCTCTGGACTGCTTCGGTGCCCTCTTGCATAGTAGATTTTTATTGTTTCTTTGATTTAGTTTGTGTACCCCTTCGTTCCCCCATAAACACTACTGCACAGGAACATGGGAGGGAATGCGAAGGGGTCAAGAGGGCGCCCGCAGACTTCGTCTGTTTTCATTGCCCCCTTGTCGCGCCCGCAGGCGCGAACCCCCTGCGATTTCATTGCATTAGGAGGGATTTACGATGTTCATTTTCCTGCTCATCCTGTTTGTCTGCATCCTGCTGCTGCCCTCGTGCGCCCGTGCCGACGAAGCCCCCGCCGCGCATCAGCGACGCTCTTTGCAGTCCCTCCACGACGCGTTCAGCAGCGCCGCCAATTCCCAGTACGCCTATTCCATCGCGCACCGCCTCGCCACTGACCTTCATCTCCATAATAACGCCACCTACGGCGGTCGTCAGGCAGGCAGCGACGCGGAACACGCCGCGGCGGATTATCTCGCGGACGAAATGCGCCGCATTGGGCTGTCCGACGTCGAAAAGGCGGCGGCGAAGTGCGATAAGTGGCAGTTCAACGGCGCATCCTTCACCGTGAACGGCAAGGAATACCCTGTTTATACCTACGCCACGGCATCCACCGTCCCCGAAGGCATCACCGCCCCGATTGTCTATGTCGGGCGCGGCACAATGTATGACTACGAGGGGGTAGATGTCAAGGGCAAAATTGTGCTGGTGGATATTGACCAGCGCGCCGACTGGTGGATTACCTACCCCATGCTGGAAGCGGAGCATCAGGGCGCGGCTGCGATTCTCGCGGCGAACGTCGGCGGTTTCGGGCAGGTTGCGGATGACGCGCTGAACAGTCAGGATATCTGCGGCCCGACGAGCATCCCAACCTGCTCCATCGGCGTTCGCGCAAGCCGTGAAATCCGCGCGCAATTGCCGCACGGCACTGTGCTGGGGACACTGAAGGTGGATAACACCGTTGAAATCGGCAAGGGGACAACCTATAACGTCACCGGGCGCATCCGCGGCAAGTCCTCCGAATTCCAGATTCTCCTCGGCGGTCACTATGACACGCACTTCTGGGGCTTTCAGGATGACTGCTGTGCCGTCGGGCTGGTGTTGGCCGCCGCAAAAGCCATGCTGGACATCGGTTTCGAGCCAGAAAATGACATCGTGTTCTGCCTGCACGGCGCGGAGGAATGGGGATCGAGCTACACGCAGTTCGACTGGACGGTCGGCGCGTGGGAAATGATTAACACCCTGCACCCGGAGTGGGTCGGCAAAACGCTGGCGTTCCTGAATTTCGAGCTGCCCGCGTATGAGTTCGCGACGTACACCACAACCTATTCCGCGCCGGAAATGTTTTCGCTCCTGCGCGACTTCACCACGCGCTATCCCTACGCGCCCAAACCGCAGGGCTGCTTCCCGGATGGCGTGCTGACCGAAGGCTATCAGACCTATACCTATTCCGATGATTTTTCCTACTACGCGGCGGGCGTTCCATCCACGGTCAACGGCTTCCTGCTGCAAAAGGACATGGAGCACGTTCACCCGTTCTACATCGACTATTACCATACGCAGTACGACACGCCCGATACCTACAACGACGCGGTGATGGCGTTCAACCTGCGCTATTACGGCGCACTGGCGATTTACATCGACCAGATGCCCGCCTTGCAGCTGGATTTCACCGCGCAGTATACACGCCTGAAAGATGCGCTGGATGCGGACATCTTCGCGCAATCCGGCGCGGATGCTGCTTTGTACCGCAGCGTTGTCGAATCTCTTCTGCCGCCCGCACAGGCATTGAAAACGCGCATCGACACCCTGAACGCGCGCTATCTTGCCGCGGATGAAGCCGGTGATATTGCCGAAATGACTCGCCTGCGTCAGGCGGGCCGCCCGCTGATTCGCAAGGTGCTGAACGCCTTCCGCTACTGCCAGAAGTACCTCTTGGGCTTGATGTACGAGCGCCCGATTGTGCCGCATCAAGCCCCGCAGGAGACCATTGCCCTGTGCCAGCACATCATTGACTGCTTGGTACGCCACGACCCGGCGACGGCTGTTGACCAATATGTTGCGACGGTTAATAACTGCCTGGAAAGCTACTCCATTTATTTCTCGCCCGCGGTGATTGATACGCTGAATGATATGAACTGGGGCGCGGGAAATCAGGATAATTTGTACTTTGGGACGAATATTAACTTTGATAAGGCGGAAGTTGAAGAAGCATCAAGGAGCGTATATCAGCGGCGCGCGGAGATTGGCGGGGATTTTGCGAAGGAAATTCGGGTGTATCGGGATGCAATTGACATGGAGAAGAAGAAGCTGCGCGCGGATGTACACAAGGAAACCGAGGCAATCGGCTGGTTAAAAGACTTGCTGGGGTAAAAAAGAGGGTCAATCCCCTATAGGGCTTCCGATTCCTTTGCGCACTCCCATGTTCCTGCTCTTTTTATGCAGCCTGTCATTTATGGAGGTTGAAAAACAGCAAGCCGAACCTTTTCGCTCGGCTTGCTGTTTTATATTGTTTCCGCAAGAGAAAAAAGCGCCGATAAATTCGAGTGTTAGCCTTCCGAGCTTCTTCCGGCATGAAAGTCTCCATGAGCAGTATACACCTTCAGGCGGTTTTTTCTGCGCAGTGCAAAATCACTTCTTTTCCGGTACGCGCTCAAACGCCATTCGCGCCCCATTCCGGCACTGAATCACGCCGCAGTACCGAAACCCGAACCGCTCAATCTGCCGCTGCATCGGAAGATTGAGCGCATGGGTGTCAATTCGCAAGTGCGGCTGCATCGCCATCGCAAACGCCATCACCTCGGCAAACACGCCCCGATGTGTCCCGTCCGACGCAACGCGATGAATCGTCGCATACGGGCGGTCAGACAGCCACGCGCCGTCAATCTCCGCATACGTCGGGTCATCCCCAGTCAGGAACGCGAACGCGCCATAAATCCCCGTATCATCCGCCAGCACATGCAGTCCGCCGCGCGCCATATCGCCGCGAAGCACCTCGTCCGTCGGATACCCCGGCTCCCACTGGTTCGGATTGCCCTGCGCTGCCATATACGCGCGCGCGGCATCAAACACGCGCCGCATTTCCGGCAAATCCGCCTCCGTCGCCCGTCGAATCATGGGTTGACCTCCTGTACGATGGTTTCGGAGATGATTATAGCGCATTGAAGGGGGCGTGTCAAATCGATAGGAATGCAAGTACAGCGCATCTTGCCATTCCCGCGCGGATTGCGAAAAAACCGAATGTTCCGGGATACAAAAACCTTGACGAGCTTTTTGCGGCATCAAGGTAACACCGCACAAATGAGGTGGTCGGCTGGCGAATGGATTTTTCGTCAGATGCAAATGCAAATTTCGAAGGTTTACTGG
>CDYY01041224.1_pt1 | contig 31711 bp, 23 predicted proteins | sample 480691 | NCBI WGS metagenome assembly CDYY01 (sample SAMEA3182107, study PRJEB8094) | gut metagenome | biome: human; feature: gut; material: Stool; isolation source: human stools | place: Canada | collected 2013-02-25
CATATGCAGTTCTCTGTTTGTGAATTGTTTTGTTGTTATATGCCTGAGACAATACATAAACTAAACGACGATAAGAGTTTATTGTTACGTTCTTGAGATTCTTCCCTTCTGTAGCAGCAACAATGAAACTTTCACCCACTTCTGGAGTGTATGTAGAAACTGCTATAGTTTCCATGTAAGAAATAAGTCTGTTCAGCAATCTTCGCTGAGCAGATTTAGTAACTGCTGCAAAATTTTGTCTTTTGCAGTAATCTTCGAACAGAGCTATCAACCCTGGGGGACTAAAATTGTGATTCATATGAGTTGTTTTATTTTATGAGTAGCGACATTGCTACTTATATAATATAACGTATTATCACAATTTATTATCAAAAGTTATCTTGATAATCTGAGAATTACATACTAATTTATCATAAAACTTTGGATAACTCACGACTTTGGATAATGGCGATTATCCCAATCTTTTGATAATCTGTAAGAAGAAAGCAGAAGAATTATTGACCTCTGAAGAAGGAATCAGGCATCGGGGCAGACGGTGCATTAAACCCGAGGCTGTCTTCGGACAAATCAAAAATAATATGGCATACCGTCGTTTCCGGCATTTTGGAAAGGACAAGATTGCTATGGACTTTTCCTTCTTCGCAATTGCATTTAATATCAAAAAACTATGCAAAAGGCTTCTGAATGGAGACTATAACAACTTACAGGCACTAATAAAACGATTCTTAGAATGGATTTTACGGCTCAAAACAAATTCTATTGCCTTTTTAGGCTATAAACAAATGAAGATTGCTATATAGCCACTTCATAAGAAAGTTCTGCTATATAGCAATCTTTTATTATAAAGAGGGTATTTTGACACACCGTCTTTGACTCACATAGCGGACAGTAATAATTTATTTTTTCGTTTTTTGATTATTTATAGAAAATGATGTATCTTTGCATTGTATTAAATTAATATAATAGAAAAACAATAATATAATGGCAGATTTCTCTGTTCTTATGTCCGTCTATAAAGGCGAAAAATCCGAATATTTGGAGATGAGTCTTAATAGTGTTTTTTCTCAGACGTTGCGTTCTTCTGAGGTTATACTTATTAAAGATGGTCCGCTAACATCCGAATTAGAAAGTGTTATAAATTCTTTTGAAACAAAATATTCTGAAATGAAAGTTTTGTCATTTCAAAAGAATAGAGGACTTGGCAGATGTCTTAACGATGGATTAAAGGTGTGTTCTTTTGATATTATTGCGAGAATGGACACCGATGATATAGCCCGACCTGAAAGGTTTGAAGTTGAATATAATTTTTTAAATGAACATCCCGAATACGACCTTGTAGGTTCCTGGATAGAAGAATTTGTTTCTACCCCGAATGAAGTGATATCTTTAAGGAAGGTTCCACAAAAACCTGATGATATATATAATTATGCAAAACGTCGTTGTCCTGTTAATCATCCAACTGTGATGTACCGTAAAAATGCTGTATTAAAAGCAGGAGGATATTTGGAAAAATATTTTCCAGAAGATTATTTCTTGTGGATAAGAATGCTGATGAAGGGCAGTAAATTCTATAATATAAATAGGCCACTATTGTGGTTTAGGTATTCGCCAGAGACGGTTAGGAAGCGTGGCGGGTGGAGTTATGCCAAAGATGAATTAAGAATACAGTTGGCTGTTTATAGAATCGGTTTTATCTCTTTTCCGATTATGTTAGAAAATATGATTATCAGATTTATTACGAGAATAACACCTTACGGAATTAGAAAGTCAATATACCGGTTAATTCGGAAAGTTTGACGTTTTTATGTTAGTGAACATGTTTTAAATTGCTATTATTGTCAATCGCTTCATGGATAATATTGCATCTAACTTTATAGCCATTTATTATATAGTCGCCCATTAAAAACATTATTATCTATTGGTATTCAGTAATTTAATCAATAAAAGTCTTTGATAAATCTGCAAGTTTTTTACCATAAAGGTAAAAAACTTGCAGATTTTATGATTAAAAAGACGAATAATAGCCCTTCTTTATTCAGCAACCTGTCTGACATGTTGAATCAATCGCATCCACTTTACCGGTTTGCTGACAAAATAGATTGGGGAAAATTTGAAACATCTTTTCAGCCATTGTATTGTCAGTCCAACGACCGTCCAGGCAAGCCAATCCGTTTGATGTGTGGCATGCTCATCCTGAAGCACCTTCGTAATCTGTCAGATGAGTCTTTGGTAGAATAATGAAGTGAAAACACTTATTATCAGTATTTTTGTGGGATGCGGGAGTTCGCTCTGTCAGTCCCATGTGCCTTTTCAGAACTTGTTCATTTCCGCAAGCGTATCGGTGAAAAGGGAATTGACCTTATCTTTCAGGAAAGCATTCGTGTGAATAACCATGATGATGAAGACTATCATCATGATACGGTCTTTATTGATTCTAATGTTCAGGAAAAGAATGTCGCTTATCCCACGGATGTAAAGTTGCATAAGAAGATCGTGAAAAAGGTTCTTGGCATTGTGAAAAAGATTGGCCTTCCTCTGCGTCAAAGCTACATCTTTGTGCTGAAGGGAATCTATCGTGACCAGCGTTTCTTGAACCATCCCAAGAACAGAAAAAGGCCCTCAGGGCAGAAGGTGCTTACGTACAATAGCCGGAAGAGTTGTCAGGGAGCAGGGGCGTAATTTTAAGGGAAATTACGACTATGATAAATTGCTCGGAATCTTTGAAACCATTCTTTTCCAAAGACGTATGACCGGGTAGTAACTCTCAAGACTGCGCTTCAGCCAGGCGTTTACCTGGGTACGAACGCTATCGACCATCCGGCTGATGCTGGACTTGGAATAGTGCTGGCCGTAAATATGCTCAAAGACATCTCCGACCTGTTCCTGCGTCAGCCCTTTGGTATATAAGACTCTAGCCAACCGGTCACATTCCTCTTCCTGATTGCGAAGAATGGCAAGTATCTGGGGATGAAAGTTGCCATAACGGTCGCGGGGAATACGGAATTCCAATTTTCTTCCTTGGCCATAGGCATGTCCAAAACGATAGCCATTGCCCTTATTTTGAGGATTTTCATGCAGAAACTCACTCCGTTCTGCTACCATCATGCTTTCAAGCATGATTTCCATCAGGTCGTGTAGACCATTTTCTTTCTCTGCATGCTTGCACATGAGCTCAGAAATTTGTACTTTCGTGAAGTGCATAGTTTGTATATTTAGTGGTTTGGTCACTCCTAAATTACAAACTTCAGGGCTGACACGCAAGGGGCGGCCTTTTTTACTGCTTATCAGACACACTTTTTGAGACAGTATCACAACTTTTTAAGCGTTTTCTTGTACTGAACTCACGTTGTTATATATTTTCTTTTTTGTATCGTAATCTTCTTATAATGTCAAAGCCTGATAATTTTAATGTTTTTTTTATTGTTTGAGTAACTGCCATAAAACAATAAAAAATATATGCTTGAAATATATTTCCACCATTTTTCCTTATTATATATATATATTCTTTCTTTTTTTTGAATACGCTATCATCTGTAATTCCCCCAAGTCTAAATACTGCAATATTTGTATTAATATGTTTAAATTGTGCTTTATTACGTGTTGCTCGCATTAGAAAATCTAAATCCATTGCCCAATGCAAATTTATGTCATATCCACCAATTCTTTCATAAAGACTTTTTTTTACAAATAGTCCTTGATGATTAGGCTTACACAAAAAAGGCATTTTGGGGAAATTCAAAGAGGGTTGTATAACACAACGATAATTTGTATTTGGATCCCAAAGTAATAGGTTTCCACAGAATAAATCTATTTGTTCTTCGTATTGTTTTGCAACTTCATTAAGCGAATTTGGTAGAAGGTAATCGTTGGAATTTATACAGACAATTAAATCTCCTGTTGCATAAGTGATTCCTTTATTAAAGGCATCACTTATACCTTTGTCTTTTTCGGAAATAAAGATATCAATTTGTTCTTTATATTCATTCACAATATTTTGAGTTCCATCGGAAGAATTTCCATCGATAATAATATATTCTTTATTCTTATAAGATTGGTTAATAATACTTTCTATCGTTTTTCTTATAGTTAATGCACTATTATATGAAATTGTTATTATTGTTATTTTAGGGTATTTCATTTTTGTTTAGTATTTATTTAATAAAACTTCTATCCAAAATAAAACTTGCGTTGTAATGTTTGCACATCGAAATTCTTTGTTTCGAAGAATTTTTATACGTTTATTAAAACTATTCTTGCCATTAAGGAATGTTTCAAGTATATTTAAGTTATTTTCAGGTATTATATCCTTATAACAATTGTATAATTCTCTAGCTTGATTGTAACGTTCATTTGGACATGATATCAAATGATGAAATCTTTCTTTCCATTCGTATATGAACCCTTTTCCTTGTCCGACGGTATTGTTTCCATGTTGTCTGTATAGGATATGAGGAGTTCTGTCAAAGAATATAAATGCATTTATAGCCATGGCAAATGTATATATCCAAATATCATGCATTGGCATTTTTGATGGCAATTTATCTGAGATGCAATCACGTAATTTATGATTCATGACCATAGTGCATCCTCCAATGAACTTATATATTAATGCCTCCCCAAAAGTAAGTAGTGGATTTATTATGACACTTTTTTGGGGCGTTAAATATTTGTCTGTAAGTTGGGTCTGTGAAAAGTATAATGCAGGCTTTGTAATGTTGTCTTCTAATTTTTTTATTGCAGTAGATAATTTGTCTTTCAACCAAACATCATCTTGATCGGCAAATGCATAATATTCACAATATGGTGCATTTTGTAATAAATGCATGAAACTTAATTGTGGCCCTAGGTTTTTACCTATATAGTAATTAAGCTTTCCTTTATTCTTATATTCATTAAGTATATCTAATGTCTTATCGGTTGATCCATCATCTCGAACTAATAATTTAATATTGACATTTTCTTGAGCCAATATACTTTCTATTTGTTCTCGGATAAATTTTTCTCCATTGAATGTAGACATTAAGACTAATATATTTTGTTTCATTATATTTATCTTTTATTTTTTCCTAAAATATAGAGTTTAAAATATGTTTTGATATATTGTAAAGTTTTTTCTTTGATTGTTCGTGATAACGTTGGTCTTAACGTTGTTATTGTAAGGTATACATAATTTCTAAAGGATTTCTTTGAAAAATTATGTGCACATTCTAAATACGTGCAATATCGTTTATAAATTTTTTCCTTATCTATTTCAATGGCTGAAAATGATTGTGTACAAATCACATCAGGTAGAATATAGTAGGTCGGATATATTTTCTTATATTTTTCTATAAAACATATATCTGAAAAATCCAACCAAACATCTTCTTCATACCCTCCAGATCTTATGAATGATTCAACACTAACTAATATTCCACTATTAATCGGTGATACGTCAGAGAAATGTGAGAAACCTGTTGGAGCTGTTTCTTGTAAATCTGAAGACATCATTATGTATGGGGTTGGAGATATATATTTTCCATTACCTATTTTATGCCTTGGAACAATCATATTTGTATTTAATTTCATTGCATTAAAATAAGATTTTAATGCTCCATGTGGAAATGAAGTATCTTGGTCTAACAGTAACAACCATTTATATCCATATTGTTGTGCATATTTACAAGCTGTATTATAGGCTGTTCCAAGTCCTTTATTAGATGTGTCATGTATGTATTCTGCAATAGGTAATATTGTCTTCTGTATGTAAGGTGAGTTATCATAAACAAAGAGATTGTTTACTGCTGTATAGTCTTGTTTTATTAATGTTTTAAAAGATATAGAATCTTCAATTCTACATTTAAATAGAACTAATACAAATAATATATCATTTTGTTTTTTTATTTTTTTCATTTGAAAATTATCTAAATCCGAATTGGTTATATATGTAGTTTTGGATGAATAAATATATTGCAATACAGATGGTAAATGTTTTTCCTACCCATATAGGTTTTATTGTATAGTGTATACTAGCAAATAGTATTATTTCAATAAATCCATATAATTGTGATATGCGAACTGCTATTACAGACATTTCTGATAAAGCAAACCATGATGCAATTGACATTGAATCACATAAAAGTAATATTGGTAACCCTTTTAAGTTTTGTTTGATATTATCATAATAGTATAATATATAATAGAATAGTGCAATCCTAATTAATACCATTAAATTTATTACTCTAACATCAGGATGCTTACCTTCGCTTATTGCTATTTGATATAATAAAATACGTTCTTTTATGTATGGAATCGGTAATGATATTATTGGATTGATGTTAAGAATCCAAAATCCGATGCTTATAGGTATAATAAGTGCCATTGCTGTTTTCCATTTCCAACCCATTTCTTTTGGGCATATTAGTAATGGTAATATTAATGCACTTATTGTATGATGGAAACTTATCCCGATTAATAGCATGAAAACAATCATTATCTTACTTTTATCTTCTACCTTTAAATATATGGCATATAGACCAAAAGCCATTCCTGCTGCTAAACGTATCTGTTCACAATCGTGCAGCATATAATAATTGCTTGCATACACTATCATAGATAGTAGAAATATGGTCTCGTTTGTGAGCTTTCTGATAGAATATAATTTTAAAGGAATAGAAATAAGTGCATATATATATATAACGATACGTAGTGTTCCTCCATGCTTATATACAAACTCGCTTATCCATAAAAATGTAGCTTCAACAATAAGTTTGGTTTTTTTCTCATCAAAAGAGTAAAAATATTTTTCATAGTTCAAATAATCACTTACATATGAACCAGGACGAGTCATAGATATGATGACAAAAATAACCATACAATACCAAAATAAAAATTTGTGGTATTGTTTAGGTAAATTTTCTGAAAAATAAGTAACAACAATAAGTGATAGAATTACAATTAAAAGAATTATTAGCATATATTTTTCCTAAGAAAGTATACTGACATAATAACAAAAACAACCATAGTCATGGCAAGTGAAAGCAGTACTCTTTTGGGACCTGCAGGTTTTATAGGAACAGTTGCACTTTGTAAGGTAGTGAATGCAGGCGTGTTTTCTTGTATCTTGGCCAATGCAGCTTGCTTCTGTGTATTCATTGAAGAATATATATTGTATTTTAGTTGCATCTCATTTTCTAAATCATCAATTTTCGAACGGATACTAGTTAGACTGGCATCAATATTTGCATCAGACGAATATGCATATTTACGTCTTGCATTCTCGTATTCTCGTTTGGCTTTTTCACATAGTCTATTGTAATAAGCATAGTCATTTTTGGCCTTATTTGTTCTATAATCTGTAATAAAATCTTGTAGATATTTGCGTGTAGAGTCTGCTATAGTTGCACATATAACAGGATCTTGATCTTTTACTTTTATTGTAATTGCATATGTTTTTTGATCAATCTCACAGTCTATATTTTTTTTAATTAATGCAGCAATATCTTGTTGCTTTTTTGACATTGAGAATATATTGACTTTTTCAGTACCATGAAAATTTGTTACAGGTGTCGGCTTTATAAATTCTTTTACATGTGTGATTATCTTTTTCCACCATGAACTTTTCTGAAATTTATTTAGGTATTCGTAATAGTTTGTATTTATTTTACCATCTTTGCTTGTGACTTTTATTGGAAACATTTTTACGACAAAATCATTTGACGATAATAAGTCTGGATATAATTCGGGAGAAATAGCGTCGTTATTACCTAGTTTTCCTAAAGAACCAAGTCCCAATGATGCTAAGGAGGAACTAAATGAACCTAAAGACGAATTGTCATTGCTCTCTGGTGCCAAAACCACAGAACAAGTATAATATCTTGGTATACAACAAACCAAAAGATATGTTAATATTGCCACAGTTGGTAATGTGCAATAAAAAATTTTCTTGTGTGGCAGAAGTGTTTTAACTATTTTATTTAAATCTATTGGATTCTTTTTCATTTTACTATTCTCCATATTTATTTTTTCCATATTCCTATAGCCGTTTTATTTATTATTTTCCTATATTGTATCATATTAATTATAAGTCCTGGTAAGTTGACAATGCACATTATCCCAATAAAAAGAGTAATATTATTTGTCATATTTGATATCGCTATTGATAATGGTATAAAAATAATTGCAGCAGTAAGTGTAGTAATTAATTGCAGATGCAATATTCCTAAACCATTTAAAACAAACGAATAGCGAAGGCTAAATATAGTTATTCCTATAAATAGGGCCATCATAATGGTCATTCCGAATGGAATGTATGTAGATTCTCCAATCCATATTTTATAAAAAACAGGTGATATTAGAACCATCAGGACTATTATAATGAAGATTATAATTATTACTTTATTTAAGTAGCAATTACTCTTTTGTAGCCATTTAATATCATTTCTTTTATAAGCATCTGTTGTTGCACTCCAGAAAGGAGTTCCTATTATTGTAAAAACTAATAGTAATATTGAAAAATATCTATATGCAATTTGGTAAGGTGTTACAGCTTCTGGTGAAAACAGTTTAGATATAAGAATATTACTTGACAGAAATAGAATGCCACCTGATATTTGTAATATGAAAAATTTAAGTCCAAATGATAATAATTCTTTTGCAGTTTCTTTTTTTATAAACTTTATTTCAGGCTTTAGCAGCTTATATTTACAACCGAATGTATATTTGTAACTGATAAAGTATACAAGCAAAGGAGGTAATGTATTAATTATTGCTATTAATAAAAGCGAGTTTATTTTTAAATAAAATAAGACAATAGTTCCTATTAATGTTAATGTTTGACCACTAACAACTAATAAATTATTTATAGCAGGTAGCTGAAGCCCTAAATAAAAATTTCCAATGAATTTAAATATAAATGTTGAACATACCAAAAATGTGGCAACAGTTAATACTGTTTGCAGATTATCTATAATCTCATGCTCGACGTTTAGAAATAAGTATACGTCAGACACATTTATTAATACGCATAATAAAAGGGTAATAGGAGTTACTATGAATATTAGCATTGCAAAAGCAGACGAAATAGCCTCTTTTGCTCTAGCATAATTATTCTCTGCCATGTATATTGCGAGCTTGTTACGTAAGCCGTTTCCTAATCCAATGTCAAATTGGTCTATCCATATTAGCATGGAGCTTATTGTTAACCAAACACCATTTTTATATTCACCAAGACATTTCAGTGTGATTGGAACTGAAAGGTAAATTACCAATCCTCCCCATCCTTTTATTAGAAAGGAGAAGTATATATTCTTCTTTATCAGTGATGTCCTCTTGTCTTTGTCTTCCATCATTCACGTATATACCTAAATGTATATTTGTTTGGTATCTATGTTTTTTATATTAAATACAGATGCTTTTGATTTAAGAACTGTTTTTATATTATTTTTTCATATACAATCAATACTGATTGTGATTCTATTCATATAAATTTATTTTGAATTTACTGTTCCTATAATTATGAAAATTTTACAATATATTTGCCAGTGTCGCAATCATTGTTGCTATTGATGCAACAGATGTTCCGATAGTCATCTTTTCAGCAATAGTCATCTTGTTGATTTCCTTTTCAGGTACAACAATCTCACATCCGGGCTTTGGCTTGGCATTTTGGCTAACCTTTGCAATAGTGCCGTTCATGTAAACAATGTATGTCTGGCTCTTCTTTGCCTTTTCGCTGAATCCGCCGGCCTGGTTAATGTAATATTTAGCCTTCTTGCCCTTCTGGAAACCTACGGTGTTAGGATACATTACAGCACCGTTTATCTTTACTGTCCCGTTATATTGCGGTACGATGATTTTGTCGCCTTCACGCAAAACGATGTCTGCATCGCATCCGGGGTTGGCTAGGGCCTTGTCAAGCTCTATTCCGACAGAATAGAACTCAGGTATTTCAAATTTCTTGATTTTCTCGCTGTCTTTAAGATCTATTTTCTTGTTTTCCTTAGCAGCTTCTATTTCCATCTGTTCTGCCTCTTCCTTGGCTTTTTTGAGCACGGCTTCCATACGTGCGCGTTCGCTCTCGTTCACCTTTCTTTCGAGGCGTGCACCTGCAATATAGCCACGGTCGTTAACGCCGCCGGCACTCTTTATAAGGTCGCTCAGACGCTGATTCTTCTTAGAGAGCGTATATGTACCGCTGAACATTACTTCGCCTTCAACGACAACATTCTGCTGCTTGTAATAGCCGGGGCTCTTGCGGACATACACTTCGTCGAACGGCATGAGCTTGAAGCCGGGTGTACCGTCAATCACAAAACCGTCTTTCAGGGCGAATGTGTAAGTGCGGGCAATGACTGAGTCGGTTGTCAGTGCCTTCGGGTTTACAATTCGTCTTGACACATCCACTTTTACTGTTGAGGCTGTCTGCTTTAAGCCTCCTGCCTGCAAGACGAAGTCCTCAAGGGTTTCGTTGTCGGCATATCTGTAGATACCCGGGTATTGCACCTCTCCGTGTATTGTGATTGTCTGTTCCTCCATCATCTCCTGTTTAGTCGGGATGAACAGCACGTCGTTGTTTTGTATAGGTATGTCAGGAACGGTGCCGTCCAATATGCCTTCCACGTCAACAGGAACGACCTCGAGTGTACGGTCTTTCTTCATTCTGTGCATTACGGCACGTGCAGTAAAGGCTTCTTCACGGAGACCGTCGGCGTGTTCAATAAGTGTTTTTACGCTGTTGATGTCGCCTCCTACCTGATACATTCCGGGACGGAACACGGCACCCTTGACCTCAACCATGTTAGAGAAGCGGGGCAGGATAGAGTCAACGCTTACAGAGTCCTCGTCTGCAAGATGGAATGCACTCATGTCAAATTCATCAACGTTGTAGACCGAATATTCTCTTCCTGTCTTTCTGACAATGCGTACAGATTTCTTATATGCATCTCCTGTAAATCCTCCGGCGTATTTCAGCAAGGTGCCAACACTTTCGTTACGCTTCATTTCATAGTACATCGGCCTTTTCACCTTTCCGGTAATATTTACCAAGCAGTCGTAAGGACCAACGGAAATGACGTCGTTGTCGGCAAGTCTGACGTTGCCTGTGAGTTTTCCGTTCAGGATATAGTCATAGATATCCACGACAGACACCAGTCGGTTATTTCTGTATACCTTGATGTTACGCATCGTACCTATATCGTTTGTACCGCCCGCCATATACAAGGCATGGAATACTGTTGCAAACGCAGGAAGAGTGTAGGTTCCAGGGTTTTTCACCTCACCCATCACGTTAATCATTATCGAGCGTGTCTGACCAACAGTTAGCTTTATCTTCGAACTGCTGTATCTTGCTCCTAACGTAGAGCGCAGGCGTGCATTTGCCTGTGCCACGGTCAGACCGCTTACCTGTACGGGGCCGAAACCTTCTATTGTTACTTCTCCGTCGGGTGAAACGGTGCTTTCTATAGTCTTTTGTGATGCGCCATATATGTCGATATAAACAGCGTCGCCCGGGCCTAAGATGTAATTCTGCGGGGTGGCGATGTTCATGTTGGGCTCGAACGTAAGGTCCTTGTTGTTGAAGATATCACGTCCGAACACTTTTTTCTTTCTTTTTTCTGCAAGGAGCTTTTCCAGCATGGCAGTTGTGTCAGGGATGAATGTGTTCAGCTCATCCTGCATCATCAGCCAGTCTTCGTTTGTCTCGTCATAGACAACTTCTTTTGATTTGCTCTTTTTCTTTTCTCTTGTATCTTTTAGTCTGTATTGCGGTGATTCTTCGTCATCGTCGTTTTTGCTTGAGCCTTTCTTTCCGTTATTCTTTCTCTGGCGTCCGTTATCTTCTTCCGAGTCTTTGCTGCTTACGGTGCCAAGGCCTTTGTTTTTTGCCTGGCGTTCATATTTGTCTTTTACGCGCCTGATCTGTTCTATAGTTACGCCTTTCTGCATCAGTTTTGTTACAATCTGCGCCTGCGATGTGCCTTCGGCGTTTTCTTTCATTACAAATTTCAGTATCTGTTCGTCTGTCATTGACGATTGTGCTGTTGCATAACAAGGCAACAGCAGTGCGAATAAGAAAAGAATGATATATTTTTTCATATTAAATTAATTTCCACTTAAAATTTCTTGCCACTAATTATACTTGCGGCTGTACGCATTATTATGCTGAAGTCGAGCGCCAGCGAGCGGTTCTCGAGATAATGAATATCCATTTGCAGACGTTTCAGCATCTTTTCCATGCTGTCGGTATAGCCATTATATAATGTAGCCTCGGATGTCAGTCCGGGCCTCATTTCATATATTAGCACATACGAATTGTCTATTTCCATTATCTGGTCGATATAGTACTTGCGTTCAGGGCGCGGTCCTACGAGCGACATGTCGCCGATAAGCACGTTCCAGAGCTGCGGCAGCTCGTCAAGATGATGCTCTCTTAAAAATCTTTCGGTTTTGGTCGAGTTGCTGTCATCACATTTAGCCACCAGCTGTGGTTTGTCCTCAGCCTTGCTGAGAGTTCTGAATTTATATATGGTAAACGGCTTGCCTCTGTATCCTATGCGTTCTTGCGAGAATATTGCAGGTCCGTTCTTTTGTCTTTTGAGCATTATATATATAATGAGGAACAATGGTGATAATATAATCAGTCCTAAAAAGGCTGATATAAAGTCGAAAGCCCTTTTTATTGCCCTTTGTGTAGCATTCATAGCATCATGGCTGCAGCTTATGCAGTCCGCCTCTTTCGTATAGCCGTTGTTCACCTTCTAAAAAATATTGTTTCTCTATAATAACCCCAAATATTCAAATTTGTTGCAAAGGTAACACAAATAATTTGAAAAAAATGTTAGTTGCTCTCTGATTATTGAAAAAATAGCCATAAATTTGCGTATTCTTACAGAAAGAGTTATCTTTGCACGGATAAAACGTAGCTCCGGCACGTTTGGCAGATTGGGGTTGACCGGATTTGACAGCGGGTTGGAATGGTACGTAAGCACGCGGAGCGTCGTCTGTTGGCTCCTAAATCTCAGCGGTCAAAAATTTATCTGGCGAAAACAAATACGCTCTCGCTGCCTAATCGAAGCATAGTAGATTATCGGCTTAATCCAGTCACAAGGTGACAGGACGAGACACTGCTCGAAAGCTGTTGTTCCGAAGCGTTTCGGTAAAGCGGTGCGGTTAAATCGGAAATAGTCTTGTGCGGCCCCGCACTCAAGATGAAGTTTTAGGGGATAAGGTTGCAGTTGGTGGTCCGGGTCTTGCTGCAGCTCGAAAACCGAAGGCCGGAATAAGCGTGTAGAAAGCGTATGGTTTCCCTGTTTGGACGAGGGTTCGAATCCCTCCAGCTCCACACAAAAGGCGGTGTAAGTTTATTACGCCGCCTTTTTGTTTACTTTACGGCATATCTGTAATCTTTCCTGAACTTGCAGATTTAGTATGAAAATCTCTGTTTTATCCTGATTTCATGTGTTTTATGGTGATGAATCATGTGCATGAAACAAATATTAATGTATTGGTGACGAATAGTGGGGCGCTAATTGATTATAGTTTTTACCTTTGTACTCGGTACAGGTCTTTTACGGCATAAGCCATAAGCGGATGGCGCATATCTATGGCGAAGACCTATGCATGGACATGAAAAACTTTAATATTCTGATATATAGAGATATGAAAAAAACTAAAATTAGCTGCATTCTTGCGTCTGCATTGCTTGCCTTTTCGGCACAGACAGCCGGCGCTCAAGCTGCAAGTGCCGCAAAGGCGCCTGCCACTGTTGCCCATACGGCATTGTTCGATTATTTCAGTTATAGTGGAGATGACGACATCTATAAGAAAGTGAAGCTCGAAGGCGAGGGCGGATTCTACAATCCGATACTTCCCGGATGGAATTCAGATCCGAGCATCTGCCGTGTCGGCGATGACTACTTTATGGTAACTTCAAGCTTCTCTTATTATCCCGGAGTGCCGTTGTTCCACAGCAAGGACCTCGTGAACTGGAAGCAGATCAGCTATATCCTCGACCGTCCGTCGCAGTTGCCTCTTGCTGGTCAGAAGGTTTCAGCAGGTATCTTTGCTCCTGCAATATCGTATAATCCTCACAACAAGACCTTTTATATGATAACCACAAACGTGGGGTGGGGCAACTTCTTCGTTAAGACAAAAGATCCGTTCGGCTCATGGTCGGAGCCAATCCGTCTGCCTGATGTAAAAGGCATAGACCCCTCATTCTTCTTTGACGACGACGGTAAGGCCTATATCGTAAACAATGACGAGCCCGAAGGCAAGGCTGAATACGACGGCCACAGGGCTATCCGCGTGCGCGAATTTGACGTAAATACCGACAAGACTGTTGGTCCTGAGAAGATTCTCGTGAACAAGGGCGTGCATCCGGAAGACAAGCCGATATGGATTGAGGGTCCTCATATGTATAAGATTAACGGCAAATATTTCCTGATGTCGGCCGAAGGCGGCACCAGCGACATGCACTCAGAAGTGATTTTCAGAAGCGACAGCCCGTTTGGACCTTTCGTTCCTGCCAAGAAGAATCCTATACTTACTCAGCGCGATCTTGATCCTAACCGTATAGACCCTGTTACATGTGCAGGTCATGCCGACCTCGTGCAGACTCCTTCCGGCGACTGGTGGGCTGTGTTCCTTGCATGCCGTCCTTGTGAGGGCAAGTTTGAGAATCTTGGACGTGAGACATTCCTCCTGCCTGTAAGCTGGACTGACGAAGGTTTCCCGCTCATACTTGAACAGGGAAAAACCGTGCCTATGACAGGCAATGTAAAGGGAGCTGTACGCGGAAAGAACGTAACCTTCGGTAATTTTGCATACAACGACGATTTCTCTGAAAAGACACTGCCGCTCGACTGGTTCTCGCTTCGCGGTCCTGTTGACTCTATCTGCAGCACAAATGCCGTGCCCGGTTATCTGTCAATGAAGTGCGTTGAGACCACAACTGCCGAGAAAGCCGTTCCGGCATACGTAGGCCGCCGCATACAGCATCATAAGTTTGAGTGCTCTTCACGTCTGGTATTCGAGCCTCAGACCGTAAACGAGCGCGCAGGCATGCTGCTCTTCAAGGACGAGACACATCAGTATCTGCTTTGCGTTGCCAAGACGTCAGCAGGCAAGGCCGTTGAACTTAGAAAGACTGCTGACGGAGGCAAAGACGAAATATTGGCAAGTTCGGCTCTCGCAAAGGCCGACAAGGACATACGCCTGAAGATTGTTTCACGCGGTCTGACGTTCGACTTCTATTATGCAGTGGGCAAAGGCGAATGGAAACTGCTGAAGAACAACGTAGACGCCGGCTTCCTGTCGACACGCAACGCCGGCGGATTCACAGGCACCACAATCGGCCTGTATGCCACACGCGGATAATACATAATGGTAAAGGCAGTGCAGTCCGGATGCATTCTGGCATGCTTGAAACAGCCGGGGCACTGCCTGCCTTATACAAATAATGGTCTGGTCTACAGACTGAAACAACACATTGACAGCCTTACAGACTGTTTCTGAAGGATGCATGTTGAAGATAAATGCGTCAAGTCTAAAATCGGTCATTGTCTTACTTCTATCTGCAGATTGAGGTTTCCGGCAGTCTTATTGCTTTCTGTTGGCGTCTTGCCGTCTGCCTTTTCTTGACATTGCCCGCAGTGTTTGCGGAGGATCAAACGGCAGCCAGCTAAATGTCAAAACGACAATAAGGCTGGATTAAAATAACCGATTTGGCTTAAAATATGCGAAACATTAACCAAAATAGAAACATTCTGTGAAAATTGTCAGCATAAATAACGTTACAAATCAAATCTGTTTACGTTCTTTCTTTAAAAGAAACATAACAATGGACAGATACGCAAAATCTTTATTATCATTAATTTTAATGTTGCCGGTGTTCGCCAACGGGGCAGATGCCGGCAACACTATTGTAGTGCCAGAGAAAGAGAACGTAGGAGCAGCCGCAATGCCTGCCGGCATAGCTCCTGTAGACGAAGCGCCCTTCAAGCTGAAGAAGATAAGGCGCCCCGAATTTCCCGACCGCCGCGAAACCGTGGACAAGGCCGACGTTTCGGCGTCGGGCAAGATAACTCCTGCAATCAATGAAAAGATAGAACGCCTCTCTAAACGTGGCGGCGGCACCGTGGTTGTGCCTGCCGGCAAGTGGTATTCAGGCAGAATAGAACTGAAGAGCAACGTGGAGCTTCGCCTGGATGAAGGTGCCGTGATAGAGTTCTCGGGCGAGGTGGACGACTATCAGCCTGCCGTGTTTACGCGCCATGAGGGCGTCGAGGTTATGGGTGCCGGTGCGTTTATATATGCCAACGGTGCAAAGAACATAGCCCTTACGGGCAAAGGTGTGATTATGGGTCCGCCGATGGACGTACCTATGCGCAAGTTCCCTAACGGCAAAAGCGTAGTTGAGAACGACATCGACTACCGTATGCCCGTCAAAGAGCGCCTGTGCGACGGCAAGGAAGGCCGCACGTTCTACCGCCCCAAGTCGTTTTCGCCCATCAACTGCAAGAACGTGCTCGTTGAGGGTGTAACCTTCGAGCGCAGCCTTCTGTGGAACGTTAATCCCGTTTATTGTGAGAACGTGATAATAAGAGGCATAACCGTAAACTCTACAGACGTGCCGAGCGGCGACGGTATAGACATCTCTTCATGCAAGAACGTGCTTATAGAATACTCTACGCTCAACTGCGGCGACGACTGCTTCACGCTGAAGGCCGGACGATGCGAAGACGGACTGCGCGTCAACCGTCCTACGGAGAACGTGCTCATACGCTACTGTCTCGCCAAGGACGGTCACGGAGGCATCACCTGCGGCAGCGAGACGGCAGGAGGCATACGCCGTGTGTATCTTCACGACTGCGTGTTCTACGGCACACGCACGGGCTTCCGCTTCAAGACAAGGCGCAACCGCGGCGGCACCGTTGAAGACATCACCTATGAGAACATAAGACTGGTGAACGTGCGCGAGGCTTTTACGTGGGATCTGCTCGGTTCGAAGATGTATATGGGTGAGCTTGCGCGCCGCTATCCGCCGCTCGACATCACTCCGCTTACGCCTACGGTTAAGGACATAACCATACGCAACTTCATAGTTGAGTCGGCCGACAGGCTAATGACCGTCAACGGCATACCAGAGATCCCGTGTTCTGGCGTACTACTTGAGAACGGCAGTGTCAGGACCAACAGGATAATAAAGACGCTCAACGATGCCGACGGACTGACGCTGCGCAACATGGAGATACAGGCTACTGACAACACAATGGTGATAGACGACAGCCGCAACGTGCTCTTCGACAATGTTACGTTCTATGTGCCCGACGGCGCGCTCAACATGGACATAAAGGGCAGCAAGGCTTCGGGCATAGTCATCCGCAGCAATGGGGCAGACGTGGTCTGCAAGCCGGGATTGAACAAACTTTAGTGTTTTGTTTTTATATATTTTAATTCTGTTTAAACATAGTGACTGAAACGCTCATGCAGGTTTGGCTCCTGTGTGAGCGTTACTTTTTTATCCTAAATCTGCCAATTATAATCCGCAGGATTTTTGTTTTTATATTGAGCATGTTTTCGTCTGAGTTTCAGTGTGTATTGACGGTATGCCATTCTTTGGCAAGTGTTGGTTTGTGATTGGGACATTTGAATATTGATAAGTGTAAGCATATTGAGGCTTATGCCGTTCATAATGATATTTTGCCTTTGTATGGATTTTCAGACAAAATAGAAAATCTGTGTCCGATAATATGCCGCTTTTGTGCATCCGGCAGCATCCCGGTCTGCAAAATGCCGCCTTTCGTGTTGCCGTTTGTGGCCTTTCGTATCCTAATATGCCACCTTTTGCCATGCGTTATACCTTATATCATGAGTGAATTTTGAGGCAAAATGCCGCTGTTTTAGTGTAAGAAAAATGCACACTGATGCTCTTTGCCGTGCCAACATGTTGCTGTATAGCAGTTTACGCTTGCACACAAAAACAGCGGAATTTTACGCCCTGCGGAAAGAAATTTTAGAATAGCAAGATTCTGGAGCGTTGACAGAAATCACAATGTAAGCACCGTGTCCGCCATGCCGGCAATATGTCAGCATGCACAGACCGTTGTAGCACACCATTTTATAATGTCTTTTCATGGGTGTGCTGATGCTCTCCGTGTGTAGAGACATCACGGTTGCGTATGTCGTTTTCTGCTGATGTTATGATTTTCCTTTGCTTCCTTGATGCGGTCGCGTATGTGGCTGAATTGTTTTAGTATACTGATTTTTATTTGATTTCAGGCTCTCCTGTTACGCTTTGTCCTGAATCTTATCTTTGTTGTCCTGCTCCTTGGGCCGCCGTCCGCGCAGCGTCATTCTCTTGTCTGTGTCCTATTTGTTTATCTTGCTTTCGTCCATATACTTCTCCAGATAGTCGAGCCCCTTGTTTGTGCAGCACCCGCGCATATAGACCGTTATGAAGGTGTGGAATATCTCCTTCAGCGAATACTTGCGGTACATCTTTGTCTGCATAACATAGTTCATGGCGGCGTCGCTCATCTTGTGCACGATGTCATAGTTGATGTCGCCCCTGAAGAATCCGTGCTCTATGCCTTTCTTCATGAAGAGGTATGAGTTGGCGCGCTGCCTCTCGTTATACTCTTGCAGAAAAGCTACAATCTTAGAGTATTTCTGCGTTTCAAGAAAGAAGCGCGGATTGATGGTTCCCAGGTCTCTCAGCTTGGCTTTAAGGAAGAAGGCTATGACGTCCATCTCGTTGTCCGTCTTTTCGGCATACTCCTGCAGTTGCTTGGTCATCTTCTCAGAGTCGTGCTTTACACACTCGTAAAGCAGGTCTTCCTTGTTGCTGTAAATCTCATACAGGGTGCGTTTGGATATTCCCATTTCCGTGGCAATATCGTCCATCTTCACAGCCCTGATTCCCTTCTGTTTGAAGAGCTGCATCGACGTTTCGAGTATCCTTGTTTTCAGATTTTCACGATAAACTGTTATGTTGCCTGTTTTGCGCATAAACACTATTCTTATTTTATTTGCAAAGTTAATAATTTTTCTAAAAAAACTATTTGCTTTCCTTTATTTTTATTACATTTGCATGACTTTTCATGATAAAGTGAAATGGTTATAAGGTAAAAGACAATACAAAATAAGATAACAGAAAACGCCTATGGTAAACATAACAAAAGAGGCCGCTCTTGCATACCACAAGAACGGGAAACCCGGAAAAATAGAAGTTAAACCGACAAAGCCCTACAGTACGCAAACCGACCTTAGTCTGGCCTACTCGCCGGGCGTTGCGTTTCCGTGCCTTGAGATACAGAAAACTCCCGATGACGCATATAAATACACCGCCAAGGGCAACCTGGTTGCCGTGATAAGCAACGGCACCGCCGTGCTCGGTCTGGGCGACATCGGAGCCATGAGCGGCAAGCCCGTCATGGAGGGCAAGGGGCTCTTGTTTAAGATTTATGGCGGCATCGACGTGTTCGACATTGAGGTTGACGAGAAAGACCCCGAAAAGTTCTGCGAGGCTGTAGAGAAGATAGCCCCCACGTTCGGCGGCATCAACCTTGAAGATATAAAGGCTCCTGAATGTTTCTACATCGAAGAGCGCCTGAAGCGCACGCTCGACATCCCCGTGATGCACGACGACCAGCACGGCACGGCCATCATATCTGCCGCCGGACTGAAGAACGCTCTCGAGGTGAACGGCAAGGACATATCAAAGGTTAAGATTGTTGTCAACGGAGCAGGTGCGGCAGCCATATCATGTACAAAGCTGTATATGGCTCTCGGCGCAAAGCGCGAGAACATCGTGATGCTCGACTCTAAGGGCGTTATCACCAGCGACCGCGAGAACCTTACGGAGCAGAAGAAGCTCTTTGCTACCGACCGCCGCGACGTGCATACACTCGAGGAGGCTGTAAAGGGAGCCGACGTGTTTGTCGGTCTTTCCAAGGGCAACGTGCTCACTCAGGACATGGTAAGGTCGATGGCCGACCAGCCCATTGTGTTTGCCTTGGCTAACCCCGTGCCTGAGATTTCATATGAGGAAGCCATGGCCAGCCGTCCCGACGTGCTCATGTCTACCGGCCGTTCTGACTATCCTAACCAGATTAACAACGTTATCGGCTTCCCGTATATCTTCAGAGGCGCTCTCGACGTTCACGCCTCTGCCATAAACGAGGAGATGAAGCTTGCCGCCGTCAACGCCATTGCCAACCTGGCAAAGCAGCCGGTGCCCGATGTCGTTAACGACGCATATCAGGTAAACAACCTTACTTTCGGTCCGTCTTACTTCATTCCGAAACCTGTCGACCCGCGCCTCATCACTGAAGTGTCGGCAGCCGTTGCCAAGGCAGCCATAGAGAGTGGGGTGGCACGCACCACGATAACCGACTGGGACGAATACAAAAATCATCTACGCGAGATGCTCGGACAGGAAACCAAGCTCACGCAGAAGCTATATGATACAGCACGCAAGCACCCGCAGCGCGTTGTCTTTGCCGAAGGCATACACCCAACGATGCTCAAGGCTGCTGTACAGGCAAGGAACGAGGGCATCTGCCAGCCTATCCTGCTGGGCAACGACGAGCGCATAATGAAGCTTGCCAAGGAACTCGACCTTAATCTCGACGGCATAGAGATAGTAAATCTGCGCCACGACAACCAGAACGACCGCCGTGAGCGCTATGCACGCATACTTGCCGAGAAGCGCAAGCGCCAGGGCTACACATTCCAGGAAGCCAACGACAAGATGTTTGAGCGCAACTATTTCGGTATGATGATGGTTGAGACCGGCGAGGCCGACGCCTTCATCACGGGTCTTTACACCAAGTATTCAAACACCATCAAGGTGGCAAAGGAGGTTATCGGCATACAGCCCGGATACAACCATTTTGGCACGATGCATATCATCAACTCCAAGAAGGGTGTGTTCTACATGGCCGACACGCTTATCAACCGCCATCCTGACAAGGACGTGCTCGTAGACATTGCACGTCTGAGTGCAATGACCGTAAGATTCTTCAACGAAGAGCCGAGGATAGCCATGATAAGCTATTCAAACTTCGGTTCCGACGAGATAGGCAGTCCGGCTCAGGTTCATGCTGCCGTTGAGGCTATGCAGACACGTTATCCTGACCTGGCCATCGACGGCGAGATGCAGGTAAACTTTGCTCTCGACAACAAGCTGCGCGACGCCAAGTATCCGTTCTCGCGCCTTAAGGGTAAGGATGTCAACACGCTTGTGTTCCCTAACCTCAGCAGTGCCAACAACGCATACAAGCTGTTGCGTGCAATGAATTCTGACGCTGAGATTATCGGTCCTATCCAGATGGGTCTTAACAAGCCTATACACTTCACCGACTTCGAGTGCAGCGTACGCGATGTTGTCAACATCACTGCCGTGGCCGTTATCGACGCTTACGTGCAGAAGATAAAGGAGAACAGACAATAACGGCGCAGCTGCCTGCGATATAACATTATGTATGACGGCTCCAATGATGTAACGAAATGTCATCGGAGCCGTCGTCCGTTTTACCCCAAATCCTGATTGCTGATTTGGGCTTATGCCTCATGTCAGGGCAACGCCATGCCTGGCGGCTTGATCTGACATGAGGTGTGTATAATATAAAAAGTGTGAAAAACTTTATCTTTCATGTCACTGACGGCCTTGTCATACGTCTTTGACAATAGAAACAAATGACATAATTAACAACAAAACGACACTATTATGAAAAAGCTGTTTATTCTGGCGCTGGCAGCAATGTTCTGCATGGCCGGCTTTGCCAAAAGCACACAAGAGGTAATCAACGAGATCACAAAGTCTACAGGTGCTCAGACCATAACGCTCAGCAAGGACCTTATTGCAGCGCAGGCTGCCGCCATGCCTGAAAATGTCAAGGCTCTCCTGTCTAATCTTGACGGCGGCACTCTCGTCCTGCTGTCTGAGGGCACCGACGAGCAGATAAAGACATTCAACGACAGGGTGGGAGAGATAGACTCTGAAGCTTATGAAGCCATGGCTTCGTTCGTTGACGAGTCAGACACAATAAAGGTATTCGGTAAGTGTGAGGGCGACTATGTTACCGAACTTTTCATCGCTTTTTCGGATGATGAGGATTGTGCCCTTATCGACGTTACCGGCAAGATAAGCAAGGAAGACGCCATGAAGCTCCTGAACAAAGACATGCTGCAGCAGATTCTTTAACCGTAAACAGGTCATCGCTCCGCATATTCTTCAGCAAGTAGACGGCTGAAAGCATGAATGCACAAAACAAATAATGCTGTGTGCGGGCTAATATGGGTTTAAGTTAAAGAAAGGTTTATATAAAAACGGACAAATGCCGGCTGTTGTGCCTGTGCATTTGTCCGTTTCCTTTTTATAGTCAAGGCATCATAGCCTTTTGTATGTCTTCATTGTGTGCGGCATCGCTGCCACACCCTCATTCTTCTTACAGTCTTATAATCTGCTTCACGCCCTTCACGTTGCGCAGCTTCTTTATCAGCTGTTCCAGTTTCGATGTGTCCTCCACGTTTACCACGAGGTTACCGCGGAACAGTCCGTCGTTGCTGTCAATGTTTATGCTGCGCATCATGATGTTCTCCTCTTTCGATATAATGCTCGTTATGTTGTTCACGATGCCAATGTCGTCGTTTCCTATAATCTTCAGCGTGATAGAGTATTGCGATTTGCCCTTTCCGCTCCACATCGCCTTCACCACTCTGTAGCCGAATCGCTTTCTCAGTTCGGGTGCATTGGGGCAGTCGGTGCGGTGAATCTTTATTCCGCCGTTCACGGTTACAAATCCGAACACGTCGTCGCCGTATATCGGGTGGCAGCATTTCGACAGCGTATAGTCCACACCTTTAAGGTTCTGGTCAATCACCAGCACGTCGTCGTTCGAGTAGGCAATCTCCTCGTTGGGGTTCTCAAAGCTAAACTCTTTCGCACTTCTTGCCGGAGCTGTTGGTGCGGTGTTGTTGTCGAACATCAGCACCTGCTGATACGTTTCTATTGTCTGGTTCACGTCGAGGCTTCCGTCAGCCATGTCTTTGTAGAAGTCGTTTGCCTCCTTATATCCCAGTTTCTTTATCAGGTGCGACACGGCACTCTCGTCAAAGTCGATCTTTCGGTTTTTCAGTCTGCGTTCAAACATCTCCTTTGCATACGCTCCGTCTTTCACCATAAGGTCTTTTATGGCCATTCTTATCTTCGACTTTGCGCGGCTTGTCTTCACGATATTCACCCAGTCCTGTTTCGGCTTTTGCGTGCTAGACGTCATAATCTCCACCTGGTCGCCGTTTTTCAGTATGTATCTGAATGTAACCGCCTTGTTGTTTATCCTTGCTCCCGTGCAGTGGTTGCCTATGTTAGAGTGTATGCGGTAGGCAAAGTCGAGCACGGTGGCTCCTTTCGGAAACTTCATAAGGTCGCCTTTGGGCGTAAACACAAACACCTCGTCCTCATAAAGATCCATCTTAAACTGGTCTATCACCTGCAGGTCGTCCTTGTTCTCCAGCGCCGTTCTGATGCTGTTGAGCCATTCGTCAAGTCCGCTTTCGCCCTTCACACCCTTGTATCTCCAGTGGGCAGCCAGTCCTCTTTCTGCCACCTCGTCCATGCGCTCTGTGCGTATCTGCACCTCCACCCATTTGTTTTCAGGTCCGAGCACGGTTATGTGCAGACTCTCGTATCCGTTCGACTTAGGCACGCTCAGCCAGTCGCGCATACGTTTCGGGTTAGGCTGATACATGTTTGTTATTATTGCAAACACCTGCCAGCACTGCATCTTCTCCAGTTCTGCCGGCGAGTCGAGTATTATTCTTATTGCAAACAGGTCATATATGCCTTCAAAGCCGCATTGCTGCTTCTTCATCTTCTGCCAGATGCTGTGAATGCTCTTTGTGCGTCCCTTCATGTGAAACTTCAGTCCGGCCTCTTTCAGCTTCTTGTCTATAGGCGTTATGAACTTTTCTATATAAGCGTCGCGGCTTTTCTTTGTCTCGTTGAGTTTCGCCTTTATCATGTAGTAGGCGTCGTGCTCAAGATATTTCAGGCTCAGGTCTTCCAGCTCGCTTTTCAGCTTATATAGTCCCAGCTTGTGTGCCAGCGGGGCATACAGATAGCTTGCCTCCTCGCTCACCTTCATCTTTGCCTCAGTGTTTGTGGTGTCCCTTATTTGCCTCATCAGGTTCACCCTGTCGGCAATCATTATCAGTATCACCCTCATGTCCTCGGCAAACGACAGCAGCAGGTTTCTGAAGTTTTCGCTCTCTATCACCGGATTCTTCTTATACAGTTCCTGTATGCTTCTGAGTCCGTGAATTATGGTAGATACGTTTTTTCCGAAGTTCTTTTCTATTTCCTCAAGCGAGTTGTCGTTTTCAGCCACGCTTGTATATAGAAGTATGGCCATCACGCCGTCGCGCTTCAGTCCAATCTCGCTTACGGCAATCTGTGCGGTCTGCAGACTCAGCAGTATGGGGTTCATTCCAAACACATCGCGCTGTATAAGGTCGTTTTCGAGAGCGGTCTTCAGATGCCTGAAGACGTTTTTCTCGTCTTCTCTTTTCAGCATGCCGTGTGCGTTCTCGCGCAGTCCGCGTATTATGTTTACAATGTCGTTTCTCTCTTTTTTGGTAAAGAACAGTTTTTCAGCCATATCCTTCTTGTATGTTAAGGGCATTGCCGCCTGTTGGCGTCTGCCGTTGATGAATCTATCTTTTAATGTCCGGCTTAGGCTTGTCTTCCATGTTTCAGCATGCGTGCCGGCGTGTATGCTTACAGGTTAATAATGCCTTTGCACGGCAACTTTTCATGGTCTGCCGGAGTACATTGTTATGCAAACTTACACATTTTTCCTGATATTTTCGGATGTTCTTTCAAATAAATTAAATAATAAGGCATTTCTGACAATAAGTAATAACTTTTTAATATCTAAAGTTATGTTTTTTAAGAAAAAAACTATATATTTGTAACTGATTTACTGAAACCTTATAAAATTATAATACTTATGTTATCACCAGAAGACTTAAAGCAGATTGCCGAAAAAGGCATAACCGAAGAACAAGTAGCAACCCAACTCGAAGAGTTTAAAAAAGGCTTTCCTTTCCTGAAGCTCGAGGCAGCAGCAGGCATAGGCCGTGGCGTCATTGCTCCTGCCGACAGTGAGCGTGCCGACTATATCGCAAAGTGGGAAGCCTATAAGGCAGAAGGCAAGAAGATCGTAAAGTTTGTTCCTGCCAGTGGAGCTGCCAGCCGTATGTTCAAGGATATGTTCGCTTTTCTCGGCGCTGACTATGACGAACCGCGTACTGACTTCGAAAAGAAATTCTTCGACAACATAGAGAAGTTTGCTTTCTATGATGAGCTTAACGCAGCTTGCGTAAAGAATGAGGGCAAGGACATCGCAGCCCTTGTTGCTGCCGGCAACTACAAGGCTGTTGTTGCCAATATGCTCGAGTCTAGGGGCCTTAACTACGGACAGCTGCCTAAGGGCCTGCTGCTCTTCCACAGATATGAAGACGGCGTGCGCACTCCTCTCGAGGAGCATCTTGTTGAGGGAGCATTATATGCGTCAAGCGCAGGCGAGGCTAACGTTCACTTCACCGTAAGCCATGAGCATAAGGCTCTGTTTGAGAAGAAGGTGGCTGAGAAGAAAGACAAATATGTTGCCAAGTTCGGCATCAACTACAATATCTCTTTTTCTGAGCAGAAGCCCAGCACCGACACTATTGCCGCCAACCCGGACAACACTCCGTTCCGCAATGCCGACGGCTCTCTGTTGTTCCGTCCCGGAGGTCATGGTGCTCTCATCCAGAATCTTAACGACATCGACGCCGACGTAATCTTTGTAAAGAACATCGACAACGTTGTGCCCGACCGTCTTAAGAACGACACCGTAACCTACAAGCAGCTCATTGCCGGAATTCTTGTAACGTTGCAGGAAAAGGTGTTCAGCTATCTGCGCCTGCTCGACAGCGGTGAGTATAGCAATTCACAGATTGAAGAAATCATACGTTTCGTTCAGAACGATCTGTGCTGCCGCAAGCCAGACATCAAGAATCTTGAGGATGCCGACCTCGTTATCTATCTGCGCTCAAAGCTCAACCGTCCTATCCGTGTCTGCGGAGTTGTAAAGAACGTTGGCGAGCCGGGCGGAGGTCCGTTCCTTACCTACAATCAGGACGGCACCATCAGTCTGCAGATACTTGAGAGCAGTCAGATTGACAAGAGCAACACCGAATACATGAAGATGTTCACCGAGGGTACACACTTCAATCCCGTTGACCTCGTTTGTGCCGTTAAGAACTATAAGGGCGAGCCGTTCAATCTGCCAGACTATGTTGACAAGACAACAGGATTTATCAGCAGCAAGAGCAAGAACGGTAAGGAGCTGAAGGCTCTCGAGTTGCCGGGCTTGTGGAATGGTGCTATGAGCAATTGGAACACAGTGTTCGTTGAAGTTCCTCTGTCAACATTCAACCCCGTAAAGACCGTCAACGACCTTCTTCGCGAGCAGCATCAATAAGATAAAAATAGAGAATTGGGATTCTTTACATGCCCAATTCTCTATTTTTTATTATTATAGAATATATTTTTTGTTTATAATTAGCTACGCTGAACTGCGTTTCATAATTTATAAATAGCTAATGTTGAACTACGTTTCATAATTAGCTATGCTGAACTTCGCTTGCGCTTAGTGCCAATGTAAACAATAAGGCGGGCTGAAAATCACAATACATTTGGATTTTTCGTTTTTCACTTTTAACTTTTCACTTTCGTAAGACGCACTACGTTGCTATTGTTCCGGCTGATCTGTGCTTTCGAGGCGGGAGTTAAAGGAGTTAAAGTAGTTATCGCTCACTTAGGTGAGCTGGTAGTTAGAGTCATATGCCTTGTTGATTCTTTTCAATGTATTACTATCGATAATAATTAACATAGCGCACGCACTACGTTGCTATTGTACCGGCGGATCTGCGCTCTGCCGGAATTGAGTATAAGGATCTCCTGATCCGCTTAAAATACCGCTGTCTTACGAAGTGAATAATGAAAAATCTAATGATAATTTTGCATTAAAAATATAAAGTGATGTCAAATAGGAAGTAATCGGATCAAAGATCCTTATATTTAATTCCGGCGGAGCGCAGATCCGCCGGAACATTAGCTTTATTGGTTCTTATCGCAAGCACTACGCGAGTGAAAAATACAATTGACAATAATCGACGAAACGCACGCACTACGTTTGGTATTGTGCCGGCTGATTTGCAATCTGCCGGAATATAATATAAGGATCTATGATCCGCTAAAAATACCACTGTCTTATGAAGTGAGTAATGAAAAATTTAATGCTATGTTTGCATTAAAAGTATAAGATGATGCTAAATAGGAAGTAATCGGATTAAATAAATCCTTATACTCAATTCCGGCAGATTAATTCTATTGATTGTCGGCTGCGCTCGGCATAACCAAATGAGATTTGCTTCTGCTCTCACTTGCACGACAATTGCAAATCAGCCGGCACATTAGCCTTCTTGGTTCTTTTCGCACGCACTACGTTAGCATTTGGATTTTTCATTCTTCACTCTTCATTCACTCTTCACTCTTCACTTCCGTCAGGCGTTTTTCACTTTTAATTTTTAGTTTTTAGTTGCGCTTTGCGCCGGCTCTTCCTGATGCCATGTCTGATATATACAATATTCCGGTAGCTTTGTCCCTTGCATTAAATTCTATGTAGTAGATATCTTCAAGGTCGTAGCCGGATTTTGAAGAGTCCCAAGACATTGAGCCAGAGCCTTTGCCTACGGTTTTCAGTTCTTCTCTATAATATTTGTCGCCGTTTGCCGTTTTCACTTTACATGTAATGCCCAGTGTGTATGTGCCTTCCTTCTTTAAATTATAGTCAAGGTTGTAATACTTTGTCAGCGTAGGCGTAATGGTCAGTATATAATTCTTTCCCTGTGTCTCAACCGATGTCTCTTCATAATATATTATTTTATTGCCCGTCTTGTGATACGGTCTTATGTAATATGTTGTGCCGCGTTTCAGCGTTGTTCCGCTGTTGCCGATAATCCGTGAAAAACCGTTCAGACATTCATCATTCTCGTTCAGCTTTATTATTGCGTTTTCAATAGTGGGTTTGGGTGATGTTCCAATGCAGAATCCTGTTTTGTCAGGCAGTCCTGTTGTGCTGTTCTTTGTCAGCCCCACGGCTATACATGGTCTTTCACCGTCCTGCACAAAGTTTACTTTTGTTTTCAGTGCCTTTGATGTTACCACGTTTTCAGAGCTGCCTTCGCCATCTCCGTCGTCGTTACCTTCACTGTTGCCTATGCAGATGTCAATCAGAGTCTTGTCTGGCAGTTCATCGCTGTCAATTTTGAAATACCACAGGTCGTCTTTCTTTACCGTTGTCAGCAGACCGTTAACAAGCGTCTTATATTGCGTTGTAACCTTGGCATATCCCTGGTTTCCCGACACAAAGTTAAGTTCCATGTCATATTGGTGCCATGGGTCGCTCCATCCTTCAGGGTCTGGCGATGCCTGATAATACATCACCGTCATGCTTACCGTCGCCTTGCTCTGGCTCGTCTTTACGTATGCATATTTCGTTACGCCTATCATCTGCACAGCCGAATAGCTCAGCACGTTTGGCGTACCTTGCTTGTCTACATACAATGCCATGGCCCTGTATAGTTTTCCTTCATATTCATAATAGAACTTCAGTTCGTGTCCGTTCAGGTTTTCTAAAGCCATGTCCTCGTGTGTTCCGTCTGTAGTGCCGTCTTCGTCGCTGCCGCTTCCGCATCCTGTTGTGCATAATGCCACGCACACCATCATCATGTACGTAATAAGTTTTGATGTAAATTCTTTCATGGTGTTTTTCTTATATTCCACGTTTTATCGTGGGTTATCATTCTCTTTAATAATTCTTACAAAACATTTTTTGCAAAGATAATGTCTGTTTGTTCGTCAATGACGATTTTGTCGTTTAATTTATGTTAAATGTCTACATATAGGCATATTTTCCCGTTGACCATAAATCGTCAGTTTGTATACAGTCGCTTTTTATTTGCTTATGTCTTTGCTTTTTTCCTGAAAAGCTATATATTTGCATTGCTTAAAAAATAATTAACCTTAATCAAATGTTATGAACGCTTACAGCTATTCTTGCCGCACATTCATGTCCGTTTCGTCTCTTATGTTATCTTTGCGCCCTTCACGCATGCCCTTGCGCCTTGCCTTATTCTTTGTCTTGCTGTCATTCTCGTCTCAGCTCCGTTCCGCCTTGCCAGAGCGTACCGCAGCTAACGTCAGCAAGTATGCAGACATCTGCAAGCGCAACATCTATAAGGAGATGCGCGGAATGTATCGCGAGGCTGGCGGCTCACTTAAATATAAGTTTCTTGCTCCCGGCAGCAGTCAGTATCTCGATATGCTTTGGGACTGGGACTCATGGCTCAGCAACGTGGCTCTCAGGCAGATTCTTCTCGACAACGGCACGCCTAAAGACAGCATTCAGGCACTCGACTATGAGCGCGGCTGTGTGCTCAATTCGTTGAGCTATTGCGGCATGGACGGCTGGATACCTATATGGATAGAGCGCAACGCGCCTTCACGCGAAGAGATGCTTAAGAAGCGTAATCCCTGGAAGTCGAATATGCACAAGCCAACGCTGGCTCAGCATGCAGCCTTTATCGTCAGGACGATGAACGGAGATGCTGAGTGGTTGCGCGACGATTTCTATTATTTGCAGGCCTTTGTGTCTAAATATATGAACTTCCACCGCCATAAGGCAACAGGTCTTCTTTATTGGGAAACTGATGAGGCTATAGGCGTAGACAACGATCCCAGCACGTTTTATCGTCCCCACGAAAGTTCCGGTTCAATATTCCTCAACGCCCTTATGTATAAGGAACTGCAGGCCATGGCCTACATCGCCCGATGTCTCAGTTTGGGCGAGATAGCGGCTCAGTATGATAAAGAGGCAGCCGACTTGAAGTCGAAGATACAGGAACACTGTTGGGACCCGCGCGACAAGTTTTATTACAGCGTCGACCTCAATCTGTTGCCTGTCGAGAAGCCGGCCATCAGCGGTCTTAATCCCGGCGACCTCTATCTGCATGTCGGTCAGCCGCGTAATTACGACTGCCTTATCCAGCGTTTCAGCGTGTGGAGTGGCTTTATGTCCATGTGGGCAGGCATAGCTACGCCGTCTCAGGCTGCCGACATAGTCCGTCTTCATTATCGTGACACCACGTCGTTCAATGCCCCTGCCGGCATCCGTTCACTGTCTCCGTTAGAGAAGATGTATAATCTTCGTGCCAGCGGTAATCCTTCGTCATGGCAGGGACCAATATGGATTAATGTCAACTACCTCGTCTTCCGTGGTCTTCTTAACTATGGCTACACTGCCGAAGCCCGTGAGCTGGCAGAAAAGACCATTATCCTGCTTGGCCGCGACTTTGAGCGCTTCGGTGCGTTACATGAGTATTACCTGCCTGAAAACGGAGAGCCGGTGCTCAATAAAGGCTTCCAGAATTGGAACTTCTTAGTCTTAAACATGATAGCCTGGCTAGAAGGCCGCCCCACCATTTCCGAGTTTTAATCGTATAGCATAATAAGTGAAGAGCAGGCGCAAAGCGCAATTAAAGAGTGAAAGCCCCACCAAACCTCCCCCGTGGGGAGGCTTTTGTTTCGCCAATTGTATTGTGCCGGCGGATCTGTGCTTTCGAGTCGGGAGTTAAAGTAGTTATAGGAGTTATCGCTCACTTAGGTGAGCTAGGAGTTAGAGTCAAATGCCTTGTTGATTCTTATCATAACTTCATAATCACTACGTTTGGTAATGTTCCGGCGGATCTGCGCTCCGCCGGAATTGAGTATAAGGATCTCCTGATCCGCTAAAGTACCGCTGTATAACGAAAGTGAATAATGAAAAACGAAGTTCGACGTTAGTCAATTCAATATTTTACTACAAGAAATAGGAAGTAATCGGATCAAAGATCCTTATATTTAATTCCGGCCGATTGCAAATCAGCCGGCACATTAGCTTTATTGGTTCTTATCGCACGCACTACGCTAAGTTATCGCTCACAAAGGTGAGCTAGTAGTTAGAGTCAAATGCCTTGTTGATTCTTATCAATGTAATACAATTGACAATAATCGACGAAGCGCACGCACTACGTTTGGTAATGTTCCGGCTGATTTGCAATCTGCCGGAATTGAGTATAAGGATCTCCTGATCCGCTAAAAATACCGCTGTCTTATGAGATCCGCTAAAAGTACCGCTATATTATGAAAGTGAATAATGAAAAACGAAGTTCGACGTTAGTCAATTCAATGTTTTACTACAAGAAATAGGAAGTAATCGGATCATAGATCCTTATATTCCTAAAATCCGCAACTATCATCCAATACACGATTAAGGGTAGATTTATGAGTCGTTAGTAGCAGCTTTCAGTAAAAAGCAACAGCACAACATCAATATGTAGCCACCATCCCCTTACCCCACGATGCGACTTGAGGTAATACGCAGATTCTAACCGGAAAGAAAGGATTCTTATCCGAATTCTGTTTTGAAAGGTCTTGCATAAGCCCGGTTTTCTGTATAGATATTCAGCACGTATTGCCTTGCAGTCATGATCCACTTGGCAGGTACGGAGATGAATCTGAAGACAAAAGCCTTTATGCGACTCGTTTTCTTGAGCCCAAAAGCCTTGGTGTCAAGCC
>CDYY01032468.1_pt1 | contig 31671 bp, 29 predicted proteins | sample 480691 | NCBI WGS metagenome assembly CDYY01 (sample SAMEA3182107, study PRJEB8094) | gut metagenome | biome: human; feature: gut; material: Stool; isolation source: human stools | place: Canada | collected 2013-02-25
AAGGATATTTTACAAAAAAAGTTTAGGGCTTTATATGAAAAGGCATGTGAAATTATTGAAGATGAGCAAGAGAATGCTTCAGATTGTAGATGCTATTATATTCTGGAAAATTCCGTGCCTAAAAGAACCATGTCGATGCTTACATGTGTCTGGGTTTTGATGGCATATTATTTTTCAACATGTGATATATTTGAAGAACCAAGGTAGATAAGGCTAGATATAGAAAGGGATGAAAATATGATATTACCGAAAAAACAATTGTCAGTAAGTGAGTCCTTTTTTGGATTTGGTGCTTTTCTACTTCAGCAATTATCTAAACCTATGACGATAGATGATTTATGGGAATATTATAAAGAAGAATATTCTAATAAAAGATATTCGACGAAATTTTCCTTTGATCAATATATTATGGCCTTAGATTATTTGTTTATTATTGGTGCGATTGAAAAAAATGAAAGGGGATTGCTGTGTTATGAGACTGATAAGTTTAACTGCTAATCAAAAATCTTTTCATCCAATTATTTTTAAAGATGGCATTAATATAATTGCAGGGAAACAGGTTACTCCTCATAATGAGAATGATGGCAATACATATAATGGCGTTGGCAAATCATTAACTTTACATTTAATTCATTTTTGTTTGGGATCAAGAAAAATTGAATCTTTTGCGAAAGTTATTCCAGAGTGGGAGTTTACATTAAGATTTCAAATAGATGATAAAGAACACTATTGCATGCGATCAACATGCAATCAAAATAAAATTGAATTTAATGGAGAGATACTGAAACCAAAAGAAGTTCAGGAGAGATTGAGAGAACTTTGTTTTGGATTAAAAGAAACACCCAAAGATATGACATGGACAACTCTTTTTTCAAGATTTGTTAGAAAATCTCGTCTGTGTTATTCAATATATGATGCTTTTGTTCCTAAAGAAAGCGATTATAGTAAAATTTTGAATAATTGTTTTTTGTTAGGGATAGATAAGGAACTAATTGTTGCTAAAAGGGAACTTCGCGATAGGCAAGTGGCTGCAGCGGCAACAGAGAAGGCAATAAAAAATGATCCGCTTTTTCGACAGTACTATTTGGGAAAAAATGATGCAGAATTAGATGTTGCAGATTTAGAATATAGAATTGCAGAATTGGCAAAGGAAATATCTGTGTTCAAAGTATCAAAAAACTATCATGAGTTAGAAAAAGAGGCTGATGAAAAGAGTTATCAAAAGAAAGAACTGGAAAATAAAAGAGTACTTGTTAGCACATATATAAAAAATATTGAGGAATCTACAAAGGAAACTACTGAAGTAAAAGAGGAAAAGTTACTAAAAATATATGAGGCAGCTCAAATAGAAATTCCAGAGATGGTAAAAAGAAGTCTTGCGGAGGTAACCCAGTTTCATAGTGAGTTATTGGCTACAAGAAACGTACGCCTTCGAAATGAACTGGCAAAACAAAAAAGAGCGTTAGAGGAAATTGACAGCAAAATAGTAGAACTTGGAAGTAGGATGGATGAATTGCTTGATTATTTGAATTCGCATGGAGCATTGGAAGAATATGTGGCATTGACAAAACAATTATCATCTTTACAGAATGAATTGAACAGGATACAGGAATATCAAAAAATTTTGAAGACATATCGAGAAAATAAACGGAGAATTAAGGAGGAAATGATAAAGCAAGATAAGGCAACAGATGAGTATCTTGATGAGGAAAGCGGGTATTTGGAAGAATTACGAAATAAGTATTGGGAATATGCCAAACGCTTTTATCCCAAGAAAAAAAGTGGATTGGTTATAAAAAATAATACTGGAGAAAATTTGTTGCGATATTCATTAGAAGCACGTATAGAAGACGACTCCTCTGATGGGGTGAATGAAGTAAGAATGTTTTGCTTTGACTGGTTGATTTTGAATTGTGAGATAAGCAAGATGAGATTTATTGCTCATGATAGTAGATTGTTTGCTAATATGGATCCAAGACAAAGGGAGACTCTTTTTAGAATAGTATATGAAACATGCTGTAAAAAAGATTTTCAATATATATGTACTATTAATGAGGATGCACTTGAATCGTTTGAGGGTATAATGAGTACAGAAGACTATAAAAATATTGTTAGGGATAATGTTATTCTGGAACTCAACGATGATGCACCAGAAAGCAAATTACTTGGAATTCAAATAGATATTGACTTAGAGGATAAGAGTAAGGTGACAGATGACATAGCTTGAAAGATGAGGAATGTTCATGCAAACTATGAGCATTCCTCCTTTTGCATATATGTATTTAAGACATATGGTAGACTAGGAGGTAACAGAACCATAGGAAAATTGTTGTTGAATATAGGCATACACTACTTATGTATCCATAGATAAAAGAAAGCAATAATATAATTGGAGAGATAAATACAATCCCTATCATAACCCCTCAGATACTTTCATACACTGTAAAAAAGTATCCTGAGGGGTTTTCCTTTGAAAGACTATATTGAAGAACGAGCTATAGGGATAGCGGGCTATATCATCGACCACAACGCCACGGTACGGCAGACTGCCAAGGCCTTCGGCATCAGCAAAAGCACGGTACATAAGGATGTGACGGAGCGGCTGGCCCAGGTGAATCCGGCGTTGGCGAAGCAGGCGCGGAAGGTATTGGATGTGAATAAATCCGAGCGTCATATCCGCGGCGGACTGGCTACCAGAGAGAAGTATCTGCACCAGCACTAGATATTCGATGAGGCAAATCATTCTATACGGGAAAGTGTCTTGAAATACCGGGTACCAACTTATATAATGGATACATAGCTATATGGGACAAAGTAGTTGGGACATAAGATACAAAAGATATCAGGACCTTTACGCGGCAGGATCACTTATGAGGAGAGAAAAACGAAATGGCAACAGAGTTTCTGAATGATGCACGGAAAGAGATCGAGAGACGGACAGAAGACTTCTGTGGGGAATTAAAAGCATTCTATCAGGGCAACGGGGAAGCGGAACAGAACCTGATGGAGCAGACAACCCAGCCTTTCTGGCAAAGTCTGCGCCTGAGCAGAAAAAGACTGCAGCAGCGGGAACTGACGGTGGATATGGAGATGCAGGAGCCGGCACGACTGGCGGACTATGATGGTCCCTGGAAGGATGGTTATGATTATAGCTGCCGCCGTACCCAGCCGGTAAAAATGAGACGGACTTATTACCGCAAGGGAAAAAAGATTGCGTTCCTAAAGACACCGGAGATTGCAGCGGCGAGCTTTTTGAAAGCGGATGTGCAGGGAGATATGGTTATCTGCCCTAACTGTGGACATGAGGGAAAACTGACCAGCTATATCGATGGCTGTGATGCCTGCGGGGCAAAGTTTCTCGTCAGTGATTTTGAAACAAAGGTATCCGGATTTTCTCTGGAGGAGGACGCAAGACAGAAAAGTATTTCCAACTTTATGAAAGCCGGTGCTGTGGTGGGAATTACAGCGATTTCTCTTGCGGTACTGGCCATCTGTGCGGGCGGCATTATGTTTTTGCTGTTGGCGTTGGGCAGGAACGGATACAATGCGGTAAAGGCAGCCGCAGCCATGATGCTGGGAATTGGTCTGGCTCCGGTATTTTTCCGGTCGTTGTTTTACATGCTCATTATATTTATTGTAATGTTGATCGTGATGGAGACTCGCAGAAAGCCGAGAATTCAAGACGAATCGAAAGTAAAGGCCGCAATCCCGGAATTCTCCACGGGTAATTTTCTTCAGAATCTGGAATACCAGCTGCGAATGATCCATCTGGCGGATACGGTAGAGCAGGTACGCTTTTTCGCATCCTGTGATCTGGATACGGTGGTGGCACGGTATCAGAATGTGGTGGACTGTTGCATTTGCGGTGTGCGTTTTCTGGAGGCGGAGACACGGGGAGAGTCTTACAGAATCAGCGTGGAAGTGAGGACCCGATTGACACTGGATACAGGAAAGAAGATCCGGAACCGTTATGAGGAGATCCGGCTGGAACTGGAAGGCAGACAGGATGTGGTAACGCAGCACAGCAGGGCACTCCGGGAATACAAATGCCCCAACTGCGGAGGCAGTGTGGACATTTTGGGCGGCGGAGTCTGCGAATACTGTAATACCGCGGTGGACTACCGAAATTTTGGCTGGATCATCACTTCTTATACAAATCTGGGGCAGCCAGAGAATCCTTCTGCGAAAATACTGGCGGGAGCACTGGGAAGTTATCTGCTCATTTTGCTTTTGAGTCTGGTACTCATGGCGCATTCCGAGGATGGAAAAGATACTTTTGAGATCTTACAGAGTGTCCGGATGTCAACGGAATATCTGAAAGCGGTGCAGCAGGATATTATCTATCCCGATGCTGTGATTTCAGATTGTACGGAGACAGACAGCGAAGATGGAACTTTTGCTTCAATAAAGGTGTACTCCTGTGGGGACCGGGATGCAGTAAAAGAAGCCTACAAAACTGCACTGCTGGAAAAGGGATTTCTGGAGATGCAGCAGTACCCGGAGGGATTTTCTGTCTTTTTGCCGGAGAATCCGTCAGAATATGCCGCGGATTCGGAAGAAGGAATGTTCTATCTTGTGATCCGCGCAGAAAATGCATCGGAGGGAATTACAGTAACTGCGACACTGGTGGATGAGAACTGGGATCCGGTACAGGAATAAAAATAGAATAAGAAAATGCGACAAGGGACCCGGGCGAAAGCTTCCGGGTCCTTTTTAGAGGGAAAGTGTTTGTAGTTAGCTTATTGGGTGAGAGGAATTCTGTGGACCACCCTGCGATAGAGCTTCCACAGGAGCACAGCAGGGAAACTGATTGCCAGATATGCTGTGGATAAAAGTCCGGTAGCACCGCCTACGATTGCAATAATTAAAATTCCGATGTTCATGATGGATTCCTCGCTTTTTTGTCAGTCTGTAAAGTGCTTGCTGATTCCTTCAAAAACTTTACATATCGTATTATAGTAAACAGATACCCCCGGGTGAATAGTTTTGAGCGACCCTTAACACCATTTTGTCGGGTTATTTACAGAATCTTTGCAAGGCATTTACAGAATCTTAACAGGGCGGGAACGATCCCGGGAGTAAGGTTTGCAATCGCAGGAAATATCAAGTATAATAGAGAAAATTGACTGTTACCCGGGGTGGAATAGTCGGAGAAAATAAAACGGAGGTAGGAATATGAGTATGACACTGGAACAGGCTAAGGAGAAGCTTGCAAAGTATGGTCAGGAACATGTTCTGAAGTATTACGGGGAGCTCAACGAGGAAGAGAAGCAGGGGATTCTGGATCAGATCGAAACTACGGATATGAGCATTCTGGAAGCTTGCAAGCATAAAGAAGATCTGGCAAAAAAAGGAGTGATCACACCGTTGGCTGCCATGCAGTTAGACGAAATCGAAGCAAACAGGGAGGAATTTACCGCAACCGGTATCGAAGCGATCCGACAGGGCAAGGTAGCAGCGGTCCTTCTGGCCGGTGGTATGGGCACCAGACTGGGATCTGACAATCCCAAGGGAATGTACAATGTGGGACTGACTCATGAACTGTATATTTTTGAATGCCTGATCAATAATCTGATGGAAGTCGTACATCAGGCAGACAGTTGGATCCATCTGTTCGTAATGACCAGTGATAAGAACAACGATGCGACCATAGCCTTTTTAAAGGAGCATGATTTCTTCGGATATAATGCGGAATATGTGCATTTCTTTAAACAGGAGATGGCTGCGGCTACCGATTATGAAGGTAAGATCTATCTGGAGGAAAAGGGCAAGCTGTCCACTTCCCCCAATGGTAACGGCGGCTGGTTCATTTCCATGAAAAACAATGGCATGCTGGACATTGTACACAGAGAAGGCATTGAGTGGATCAATGTATTTGCCGTGGATAATGTATTGCAGCGAATCGCAGATCCCTGCTTCATCGGAGCTACTATTCAGAAAAATTGTGTGGTAGGCTCCAAGGTGGTCCGCAAGAATGCACCGGATGAGAAGGTAGGCGTTATGTGCTTAGAGGATGGCAGACCTTCTATCGTAGAATATTATGAACTGACCGATGAACTGATGAATGCTAAGGATGAGAAGGGAGAACCCGCGTATAATTATGGTGTGATCCTGAATTATCTGTTCAAGGTACAGGATCTGGAAAAGATCATGGCAGAGAAGATGCCCCTGCATATCGTAGAGAAGAAGATCCCGTATCTGGATGAGAACGGAGAACCGGTGAAGCCGGAGGCTCCCAACGGCTACAAATTCGAGAGTCTGGTGCTGGATATGATCCATCAGATGGACAGCTGTCTGCCCTTCGAAGTAGTCAGAAGAAAAGAATTTGCGCCGATCAAGAACAAGATCGGTGTGGACTCTGTGGAAAGTGCCAGAGAACTGCTCACCGAGAATGGTGTGGTGCTGTAAACATTTCGACAGATTTTCACAACATAAGGTTATTGAGGAATCGATAGAATTACAGTAATCTGATACTGTAAGAAACGAAGAAAAAATTTCATCCGGCTCTGACAGATGAGAGATTGTGCAGCCGCCATAGTGAACAAATAGTATTGTCCTATGCACGGCGGATAGGAGAGAGTGTATGAGAATTTTGGTAACAGGTGGTGCCGGATTCATCGGCAGTCATACCGTAGTGGAATTACAGCAGGCAGGCTATGATGTAGTCGTATTGGATAATCTCTGCAATGCAAGTGAGAAAGTGATCCCCAGAGTAGAAGCCATCACAGGCAAGAAGGTTCCTTTCTATAAGGCAGACATTCTGGACCGTGAAGCTCTGGAAGAGATCTTCAGCAAGGAACAGATTGACGCAGTCATTCATTTTGCAGGACTGAAGGCAGTCGGTGAGTCCGTACAGAAGCCCTGGGAATATTATGAGAACAATATTGCCGGTACCCTGACCTTGGTAGATGTCATGAGAAAACATGGTGTGAAGAGCATTATCTTCTCTTCCAGCGCTACCGTATACGGCAACCCCGCATTTGTTCCCATTACGGAGGAATGCCCCAAGGGACAGTGCACCAACCCTTACGGCTGGACGAAATCTATGCTGGAGCAGATCCTGACGGATATCCAGAAGGCAGATCCCGAATGGAATGTGATCCTGCTTCGTTACTTCAACCCTATCGGAGCTCACAAGAGCGGTACCATTGGCGAGAATCCCAACGGTATCCCCAACAACCTGATGCCTTATATCACACAGGTAGCAGTCGGCAAGCTGAAAGAGCTGGGTGTCTTCGGTGATGATTACGATACCCCCGACGGAACCGGTGTACGTGACTACATCCATGTCGTTGATCTGGCAAAGGGCCACGTAAAGGCTCTGAAGAAGATTGAGGAGAATGCAGGACTGAAGATCTACAATCTGGGAACTGGTGTGGGCTACAGTGTTCTGGACATCGTGAAGAACTTCGAAGCAGCTACCGGCGTGAAGATTCCTTACGTGATCAAACCCCGCCGTGCAGGCGATATCGCCACCTGCTATTCCGATGCTTCTCTGGCAGAGAAGGAACTTGGCTGGAAGGCTGAGAACGGCATCAAAGAGATGTGCGAAGACTCCTGGAGATGGCAGAAGAACAATCCGAATGGATATGAAGAATAATCTATAGTTTAGTAAATGGAAAGTTAGCATAGCTACGAGCCATGCAGAAATAGAGTGGAACACGTCGATGGGAGCTTGCGCACAAGCGATGCTGTTTCGCTCTATTTTTGCATGGTTCGTAGCGTAGGGCTGTCATGCAAGGGAGCCTGCCGCAAACATCCTGTTCATTCCATCCTGTCTTTCAATGCTTTTCGAGAAAAAATCACCACCTTCCGACAATCATTCTTGGAAGGACATTCCATCTGACGTGGGCGTTTTGTGCTTTCTCATAATATCTGTACACTATAGGCATTTCTATTGCTTTGGTGCAAATCGCATCAAAATAGCAAAATCAGTACAAAAAAACTTCTAAATCAAACATTTTTTGTACTGATTTTATTATTTTTCCCATTTTAGCGAAAATAAGCTCTTATAAAAGGCCAAAATCTCCTGCTTTTGTATTTTTTTAGCCCAAAATGGCATTTTCAATACAAACAGAACTTCCGGAGTGGTGGCAGCCCATACTACAGCTGGTTGTTGACATTTTCTTAAAAAGTGTTAGAAGGCAGGGGCAATGCGGACACGATGTCATCCGGAGATTTTAAGCTGTGGTATGGGATACTTGAGTATACAGTGCAGGAGCAAATTTGAGTGTGAAAAATCTTCGCTTTACATTTAGAAACTTTTTACGTTGATAAGCTTATCATTAAGAGAAAAACTGTAAAGTTCATTATTTGCAGACGGAGGAAAATGTCTGTATGGTCCGGAATACCTGCTCTGCGGTATCCGCCATATTGGTCATGGCATTGTCGGTATGCATAGCCTCATCCAGGGATACCACGTTCCGCAGAATCGGGAAAAAGGCATCAATGCCCTCTGCGTTGCAGGCAACGGCCTCTTTGGCCACGCAGCCGGAAAAAGCAAGTACCGGTTTTTCATATTTTTTGGCAATCTTGGCAACACCGATGGGAGCTTTTCCCATAACCGTCTGACCGTCAAGGCGGCCTTCCCCGGTGATCACGACATCTGCATCCCGGATATATTTTTCCAGATGGGTTTCTTCCAGAATGATCTTAATACCGGATTCCAGTGTGGCATTGCAGAAGGTAAGAAAAGCAAATCCCATACCGCCGGCAGCACCGGCACCGGGATATTTGGCATCGGCATGAGGAAACTGTTCTCTGGCCAGAGCGGCATAATAAGCCAGCCATTTGTCCATCTGCAGGATCATAGTGGAAGTAGCGCCCTTTTGCGGTCCGTAGATGGCGGAACATCCCTGCTTTCCGCAGAGCGGGTTGGAGACATCGCAGGCTATGCGGAAAGTACATTCCTCGAGTTCGGGAAGCACATGATCCGTAGTGATGGATTCCAGATCCTCCAGTCCTTTGGCTCCGAAGCGGATCTGATTTCCGTTTTTATCCAGAAAGCCAAAGCCAAGTGCCTGCAGCATTCCGACACCGCCGTCATTGGTGGCACTGCCACCGATACCGACAATAAAATGCCGGCAGCCGTTCTGGATCGCATCTTTGATGACTTCGCCTACACCGTAAGTGGTGGTGTTCAGAGGATTCTTTTCCTCTCCGCTGACCTGGGTAATCCCGGCGGCACCGGACATTTCAATGATTGCGGTATGGGTCTCGTCGACAATGCCGTAAGGACAGACAACGGGGTGGCCGGAAGGGCCTGTGACCTGCACCTGTGTCATACGGCCGTCACAGCCGTTTACCAGAGCATCGACGGTGCCCTCCCCGCCGTCCGCCAGAGGACGGACGGTAATATGTGCATCTTTATAAACACGTTTGATCCCCGTGGCGGCGCTCAAACCCGCCTGCATGGAGGTCATACTTCCCTTGAAGGAATCGATAGCTATTACTACATTCATAAGGTTCCTTTCCGCTGCCGCCGGAATTCGGCCGACAACTGTCGTTTTCGTATAGATTTTCGGAAAATGGCATAATTTCTGAGGATATTATAGCAACACCGGAACAAAAGAGGAATGGTTCCCGGAGAAAAATAAAATTTAGCGTGGTACAGTGGCAAAAACATCCTATAAGATCATTGCATCTGAGAAAACAATCCAGTATAATGAAAGGAGTGCACATTTAGATGCACATTACGCATAAGAAGTGGAATAACAGGAGGACGAGCATGATTCAGTTAACACAGGGCGGCGCTTACCTGGTAAACGGTACGGACATCGTAGCGGATACCCCGGAAGCAGCCAGTCAGATACAGGCGAAGACCGGCATTACGATCTCCAAAGAAGAAGCAGCGAAAAACACCATGGCATATGGTATTCTGCAGGAGCATAATACCTCCGGCAATATGGACAAGCTGAAGATCCGTTTCGACAAGCTTACCAGCCATGATATTACCTTTGTAGGTATTATCCAGACCGCGAGAGCATCCGGACTGCAGAAGTTCCCCATGCCCTATGTACTGACCAACTGTCATAACTCCCTGTGTGCCGTAGGCGGCACCATCAACGAGGATGACCACATGTTTGGTCTGACCTGTGCGAAAAAATACGGCGGAGTCTATGTACCCCCTCATCAGGCAGTTATCCATCAGTTTGCCAGAGAGATGTTAGCCGGCGGTGGCAAGATGATCCTGGGTTCCGATTCCCATACCCGTTACGGTGCACTGGGTACCATGGCTATGGGCGAGGGTGGTCCCGAGCTGGTAAAACAGCTGTTGAACCAGACCTATGATATCAACATGCCCGGCGTGGTAGCCGTATACTTAAAGGGTGCTCCTGTGAAGGGTGTAGGTCCTCAGGACGTGGCACTGGCTATCATTGGCGCAGTATTCAAGAATGGCTATGTAAAAAATAAAGTAATGGAGTTCGTAGGCCCCGGTGTGGCTTCCCTGAGTGCTGATTTCCGTATCGGCATTGATGTAATGACCACAGAGACCACCTGTCTGTCCTCCATCTGGAAGACCGATGACCAGATCCGTGAGTTCTATGAGATCCACGGACGTACCGAAGACTATAAGGAACTGAATCCCGGCCAGGTAGCATACTACGACGGACTGATCGAGGTGGATCTGGACAAGATCCGTCCTATGATCGCCATGCCGTTCCATCCCAGCAATACTTACACCATCGAAGAGCTGAATGCGAACCTGATGGATATTCTGGATGAGACGGAGAAGCGTGCGAAAGTAAGTCTGGACGGTGCCGTAGACTTTACTTTGAAGAATAAAGTAAAGAACGGCAAGTTCATTGTAGATCAGGGTATCATCGCAGGCTGTGCCGGCGGCGGATTCGAGAATATCTGTGCGGCTGCCGACATCCTGAAGGGCAGATACATCGGTGCGGATGAGTTTACTTTAAGCGTATATCCCGCATCCATGCCCGTATACATGGAGCTGATCCGCAACGGCTGTGCGGCTACCATCTTAGAGACCGGTGCAGTCATGAAGACTGCGTTCTGTGGTCCCTGCTTCGGTGCCGGTGATACGCCTGCCAATAACGCATTCAGTATCCGTCACTCTACCAGAAATTTCCCGAACCGTGAAGGCTCCAAGCTGCAGAACGGCCAGATCGCTTCCGTAGCTCTGATGGATGCCCGTTCCATCGCAGCCACTGCAGCCAACAAGGGTGTGCTGACTCCCGCAACGGACTTCGATGGAGATTTCGGAAAATACAAATATCATTTCGATAGCAATATTTACAAGAACCGTGTCTTCGATTCCCACGGTGTGGCAGACGAGAGCGTAGAGATCCAGTTCGGTCCCAATATCAAGGACTGGCCCGCTATGGGTGCCCTGCCTGAGAATCTGGTACTGCAGGTAGTATCCGAGATCCACGATCCCGTAACTACTACCGATGAGCTGATTCCATCCGGTGAGACCTCTTCCTACCGCTCCAATCCTCTGGGACTGGCAGAGTTCACTTTAAGCCGTAAGGATCCGCAGTATGTAGGACGTGCCAAGGAGATCCAGAAGGCAGAGAAAGAGCGTATGAACGGCGGACATCCCTGTCAGGCAGTTCCGGTACTGAAGGATGTTATGGGTGAAGTAAAGAAACAGTATCCCGATGCAAGTCGCGAGAACACCGGATTCGGTTCCACTATTTTCGCAGTGAAGCCCGGAGACGGCTCTGCCCGTGAGCAGGCTGCTTCCTGCCAGAAGGTATTAGGCGGCTGGGCAAATATTGCCAACGAGTATGCCACCAAGCGTTATCGTTCCAACCTGATCAACTGGGGCATGCTTCCTTTCCTGATCCAGCCCGGAGACCTGCCTTTCAAGAATCTGGATTACCTGTTCATTCCTGGTATTAAGAAAGCCGTGGAAGACAAGGCCGAGGAAATTAAGGCATATGTGGTAACAACAGGAGAAGGCATGAAGGAATTCACCCTGAAGCTGGGAGAGCTGACCGACGAAGAACGTCAGATCATCCTGAAGGGATGCCTGATCAACTATAACCGAGTGTAACTATTCAGAGACATGTGACGGACCATCGCAGATGCGTTTCGCGAAGAGAGGCTGAATAGTTACAATGAGAAGTAAGGAGAAAAAATATGGAATTTAACAAACCGGTATCCAACCCCATGATGGTGGGATCCATTGAATTATTAAAAGCAGAGGACACCCCGGAACACAGACAGATGTTCCTGGATGAACTGCAGAAAGCAAAGTTCCTGTCTCCGGTCGTGATCGATCCGGTGCCTGTGCCCGATGAAAACGGCCGGGTGACCATCGCAAGAGATGCCAAAGTACAGTTCCCGATGCTGTCCACCGAGGACGGTCGGAAGTTCTTCATGGCGTTCACTGACTGGACAGAGCTAAAAAGGTGGAGAGATGAGGAGAATCAGCAGACTTTCGCCATGAACTTTGACGATTATGCGGGAATGCTGCTGCGCAAAGATGCACAGGGCAATATCAGCCCGGCGCTGGGATTCGTGATCAATCCCTTCGGTGGCAACATCGTGGTGACCAGAGAAATGGTAGCCAGCATGATCGCAGCAAAGCTGAAAGCAGCCGGCAGACCGGTGCCTCCCGCACCCGGAACCCCTGGCGCTCCCACTCAGCCCAAACAGCAGTAAATTAACACTAAATAAAATGTCCATAGCGGACGATATAAGTAGTAGAGAGGTGACAAGGCCAGTCACTTCCTGCTACTTATTTTTTACAGTTTGATAATGACACCACGGATGGTAATCAGACAGAGGCATATTATATGTATTCTGTTTCTTTACCATCTTTTTTTAGTTTAACAGTTCAGCCATGCAATATCATATGTTCTGCGTGGATGCTGGCACACAAAGCAGAACATATGATATTGCATGAGCGGAGCGCCGCATGTATGAAATAAAAGATGAGCCGCTTAGCGGCGTCGACTGCGGAGCAGGCGCTTTTATGAATACATGCGGCGGTGAACTGTTAAACGTTACAGGAAGCGCGCCCTGTTGGTTCGTGGTGAGGTCGGGGAAAGGAGAAAATTACAGATTTGAGAATTGATTCCGCAAGCATAGGAATGGATTCCGCCAGAAGCTATCACGCTTCTAAGACAAGCGTCAGACGATTTGAGATAACGGATTATCAGGCAGGTCTGACAGATGTATCCACTAAGGGACAGAAGACACCGAATGGTGAGGATACCACACAGAACACGGAGGAACAGGAGAACACTGCAGAGAACACCACGATGACAGCCAAAGACTGGCAGAGTCGTTTGCTGGTATCTTCTGCCAGATGGGATATGCGAAGCAGTGCCAGTGAACAGACATTGTCTACCATCCGGGAATATACGGTGCGTTATATTTTTGATTTATTATTCCCGTCCAGGAACAGCACTTTGCGGGACTGGATGCAGGAAAACGGATGGAGCAGCGGTAATCAGACCGGAAACAGCTGGAATACAGGGAATAGCGTAAATAATACCCAGACGAATTCCGGCAGCACACAGGGAACCGCAACACCTGCGTCAGACGTGTTCAGTCTGGTCACGTCCCGTGTGAAAATATTGAACTATGTGAGCGAGACCTGGAACATAGAACAGGAGGATACCAGTTTTTCCACCGTGGGAAGCGTACGGACCAAGGATGGCAGAGAGATCAATTTTAATGTAAATGTAAATATGAGCCGCAGATGCGAGGAATACTACAAAGAGCAACTCAATGTAGCAGAATTCACGCTCCATGATCCGCTGGTGATCAACCTGGATACTGATGTGGCAGAAGTGTCGGATCAGACCTTTTATTTTGATCTGGATGCCGATGGCAAGGAAGAAGAGATCTCCGTGCTGAATGGCAGCGGCTATCTGGCACTGGACAAGAACGGTGACGGCACTATCAACGACGGCAGTGAGCTGTTCGGCACCCGGAATGGGGATGGCTTTACAGATCTGGCGCAGTATGATGAGGATGGCAACGGCTGGATCGATGAGAACGATTCCATCTGGTCAAAATTAAAAATCTGGTGCAAGGATGAAAACGGCAACGACGTACTGTACAAACTTTCTGACAAGGGTGTCGGTGCTATCTGTCTGCAAAACGTTTCTACGGATTTTACCCTGCAGGGAGACCGTAAGGCTCAGGACGGCACTACCAATGCCAATGCGACCAATGCTGTGGTCCGCAAGACCGGTATTTTCTTATACGAAAACGGAAATGTGGGTACGGTACAGCACGTGGATATGGCTGCCTATGCCGCACAGGCATAGAATAAATATAACTATTCAGTTACTTCGCCCTATAAATAGCATCAAATGTTCTTACGAATGCAAACATTCGACGCTATTTACATGGCTCTGAATAGTTCCAAATAAATGCAAATTTCATATCGAAGACATTCTGAATAAAACCCATGAATCGGGCAAGACTATAGGATAAACCAGGGAAAGTGGTTGAAACGATTGTATAGCAGGCAGTTGACTCAGGGAACAGGAAGGATGCGGATAGGATATGAGAAGAAATAAAAAGAGCGGTATTAACAAAGAACGTATTATAATGTTAGCCTCTTCAGCCTTTGTACTGGCAGCATTGACCATGACAGGGGTCTATATGAAGGGGCAGAATGTGGAGTCCAGGGATGATGGTTATACCTTGGACTTCACTGCGCTTCCCAACAATGCGGATGACAAATTACAGGAGATCACGGAGAATAACGACGAACATCTTCTGAAGGAGGACGAGAACATCCCCGGACTGACGGCAAATAATACAGCGGGAAATGAGATCGCGGGAACTCCTGTCACCGAGGATGATCTGGACTATATGCCCCAGGAGGTAGGCTCCGGCAACGTAGAGATTCCGGGGCTGACGGATCAGGAGACCCTGCTGGAGGCCGCACAGAAAGAGCAGCAGAATTCCGATGCCGACCGACAAAAGGAAGAGACCGGGGGAAAGCAGACAGCAGGCGGGGATGTGGTCGTTGAGAAGACACTGCACTTTGCAGAAAGCGACGGATTACAGCAACCGGTGCAGAGTGATATTCTGATGCATTACTCTATGGACAAGAGCACTTATTTTGCTACACTGGATCAGTATAAATACAATCCCGCCACCATTTTTTCCGCGGAAGAAGGTACGGCAGTGACCGCCTGTGCGCAGGGAAAAGTGACTTCGATCTTCGAAAATGAGGAGATCGGCAAGGCGGTGACCCTGGATCTGGGTGACGGCTATGAGGCCACTTATGGACAGCTGACGGAGATCACAGTGAAAGAGAACTCCTATGTGAATCCCGGCGACACCATCGGCAGTGTGGCAGCGCCCACGAAATACTACAGCGCCGAAGGAAGCAACGTATACTTTGCTCTGACCCACAACGGGGAACCGGTGAACGGGGAGGCATTGTTCCGCTGATGTATATTGTAGGAGGCAGGATCCTGACCATGGCGGGCAGAGAGATCCCCGAAGGGATCCTGCAGATAAGAAACGGGAAAATTGCACAGGTAGGTGCCAGAGGTGAGGTGAAGTTACAGCCGGAAGAAGGAGAGCAGGTAGTGATCGCGAAAAATGCGCTGATCATGCCGGGCATCATTGAGGCACACTGCCATATGGGTATCATGGAAGAAAAAAAGAGCACGGAAGGGGATGACTGTAATGAGACAGTGGATCCCCTGACACCGACTCTGCGGGCTATCGATGGTATTAATCCCATGGATGCAGCCTTTGATGATGCGGTGCGGGCCGGAATTACTGCAGCCATGATCGGACCCGGAAGCTCTAATGTGGTGGGCGGCCAGTTTGCCATGGTAAAGACTAAGGGGCGCCGGATCGACGACCTGATCCTGAAATCACCGGCGGCCATGAAGGTGGCCTTTGGAGAGAACCCCAAGGTCAATTATTCCGGGCAGAACAAAAGTCCTGTCACTCGTATGGCCATCGCCGCCATGCTGCGCAGGGAACTCTGGGAGAGCAGAGAATATCTGCGGCAAAAGCAGGAAGCGGCGGAGAAGGGAGAGTATTTTGCACCGGATTTTGAAAAAGAGTGCTATCTTCCGGTACTGCGGGGAGACATCCCGTTAAAAGCCCATGTCCACCGGGTGGACGATATTTTCACAGCAATCCGCATTGCAAAAGAATTCGGTATAAAAATGACGATGGATCATTGCTCGGAAGGTCATCTGGTGGCGGAAGAACTGGCGAAGGAAGGATTTCCGGCCATTGTGGGACCGGATCTTACCAGCCGGAACAAGATCGAGGTGCAGAACATGTCTTTTAAGACCGCCGGAGTGCTGAACCGGGCCGGTGTGATGGTCGCCATCACCACGGATCATCCGGTGTCACAGATCCAGACACTGCCGTTGTGTGCCGGACTTGCGGTAAAAGCGGGACTTCCAATGGAGGAAGGTTTCCGGGCCATCACCATTTATCCTGCGAAAATCTGTGGCGTGGCAGACCGCATTGGCAGCCTGGAAGTGGGGAAAGATGCAGACATTGCCATTTTCGACGGAAATCCTATGGAAATTTTCACACGAACCCTTTATACTATTATCAACGGGGAGATCGTGTACTGTAATGTCCCCAGGGAATGACCGGAGGAATATTTTGAGATACAGCAGGAAAAGTGCAGGGATCCTGTCCCTGCTATTACTATTTAACAGTATAGGTATGAACGCCTGCGGGCAGGCAACGGCAGAGACAGGGCATGTAAGCATAAGTATGACCGGCATGGAAAACACACCGGTCATCAACTATACAGTGCCTACGCTGACACCCAATGTGCTGGTGGATCAGCAGGGGTATGCCGCGGTCGGTGAAAAACAGGCAGTGGTGAAGGGCAGACAGCCGGTAGAGACTTTCCGGCTGGTGGACCGGGAGACCGGAGAGACGGTCTATGAAGGCACGGTAAAGCAGACAGATTACAACGGGGAGCTGTCTCTGTACATCGGAACAGCGGATTTCACGGACTATACCGGGGAAGGTGAGTTCTATCTGGAGTGTGACAATGTGGGAAGATCCCTGACATTTTCTCTGAAAGAAGACCACTATCAGGAACTGTTGGAAGCGTTGTGCACGGATGTTCATGACAGATGTCAGGATCGCAGTATTACCGAGGATGAGATCATCACTTTGTTGGAGGCCTGTGAGTGGTATCCGCAGGTGCTTGCGGATGATAATGGCAATGATATCCCGGATCTGCTGGAATCTATTGCCGACTGGCTGGAAAAAACGGCCAACGACACAGAAAAGCCGGAACCGGAGAACATGTGTTACGTGGCGGTGATGGCAAAATTCAGTTATCTGTACCAGAAATATGATGTGCAATATGCCACACAATGTCTGCAGCATGCGTCGTCGGTGTACACCAAGCTGATGTCGACATCCGGCAGAGATGCGGAGAAATTCATGGCGCTGACGGAGCTTTACCGGGCGGCGGGACTCTACACTTACCGCAATCAGATCCTGGAGTATAAGGACTTTTTCGAGGACAATACCAGTTATCTGGAAGAAACGGCCTATCTGTATGGCTCCATGACGTATCTGGCCACCAGACAGCCGGTGGATGTGGACCTGTGCACTGTATTCATGGAAAGCATCCGGAATCGGGGCGAGGAGCTGGCCAAACGTTCCCATAACATGATCGATGCCGTAATGAATGTCAACAATGGAACCGAGGATCTTCTGAAGCGGGCAGAAGAATTGTCCTGTGCTAATTATGTGTTATACAGTTATCAGTACACGGAGATTTTAGAGGATTTTCTGCATTACCTGATGGGACGGAACCGGGATTCGGTGAGTTATTATCCCGAAGAGGGAGACGCTGCGGATTATCTGTTACTGATAGCCCAGCAGGTCTCCCTCGCGGATAGACATTAGAAAGATCAGATCAGTTCTTTGTTTTTGAAATAAGTTTCGGAGATAATATTCTGTACATAGGTGCCCATGCTCTTGCGGGTCTCCTTGTCCAGTTCCTTCGGATAAATAGGCTTACCGTATTCAATGACTACGGTGGCCTTTTTTATTTTCGGAAAATGATCTTCAAATACCGCAGCGGAATTCACAATAGTCATGGGGATAATGGGAACATTTGCTTTCTCTGCGATCTTGAAACTGCCCTCGTGGAAGGGAAGAAAAGTATCCTGGGTCTTGTTGCGGGTGCCCTCCGGGAAGATGCAGATGGAAATCCCGTTTTTGGCTTTCTCAATGGCCTGCAGAATGGTTTTCAGTCCTGCCTTGATGTCCTGGCGATCCAGAAACAGACAGTGAAGATCTTTCATCCAGATGTTAAGCAGGGGCCATTTTAACATTTCTTTTTTCGCAATATAACCGGTAGGTCTGGGAACACGGACGTAGGTCAGCACCACATCGAAAAAGCTGCGATGATTGCCGACGTACAGCACAGCAGTGTCGGTGGGAATGTTCTCTTCCCCGATGGCAATGACTTTCGTGCCGGAAAGACGGATGACCCAGCGGAAGGCCCAGTTTACAATGGCCAGGGAACTGCGGTCCTTAAGACAGGGGTTAAATTTACCGATGATCCATTCCACCAGCATTAACGGCGTGGACAGGATCAGGAATAATACTACAAATAATACGACGAATATAAAACGGATCATAATAATACCAATGCCTTTCAGTAACCTGCAAACTTTCAGGTGCCTTGGCACCTTGTGCAGGCACAAATTTGCGTGTGAAAAATTAATTTTTCACACGAAACTCCTTCGGATTTTTTATTTAGCAATGAAAAGTACGCCTAACGTGCCGGGACCACAATGGCTGGAGACTACACCACCTGCTCTGGTTTCCAGAATCTCGTCAAAGATTCCCAGACTTTCCAGATAGGAACGAACCGCTTCCACAATCTCCCGGTCGCAGCCGGAGTGGGTGATGAAGACTCTGTCGGGAACGGCATTCTTCAGATCCTCTTCCATGTCTCTGGTGTAGGAGAGGATGACAGAACTTAATTTTCCACGGTATTTTTTGGAGGCATCCATGGCACCATCCACCACGACGATCCGGGGATGAAGCTTTAACATACCACCGGCCAGAGCCGCTACCGCGCTGCATCTGCCACCGCGGTGAAGGTAGGTCAGGGTATCTACGACGAAGCTGGCCCGGACTTTGGGACGGATGGCTTCGATGGCAGTAGTGATCTCTGCGGCTGTTTTCCCTTCAGAAGCCAGAATGGCAGCCTGTATTACCTGCAGACCGATGCCGGTGGACAGGTTTGCGGAGTTGATGATGGTGACTTTGTCGGAAGCTTCCAGTTCTTCTGCAGCAAGCCGCATAACGTTGCCGGAGGTGGACATGCTGTCGGAGATGGAGAAACAGATGATCTCCCGGCCTTCTTCCACAAAAGGCTGCATGACTTCCATGGCCTCGGTCAGAGAAGGAGCAGAGGTCTTGGGCGTGGTCTTGTTTTCATCGGACCACCGGAAAATTTCTTCCGGCGTAATATCCACGCCATCGCGGTATTCATCCTCGCCCAGCAGAATGTGCAGAGGCAGGATGGTAATGTCATACTTTTCCACTAATTCTTTTGACAGATCACAGGTACTGTCAGAGATGATCTTAACTGTCTGTGCCATAGAATCTACCTTCCTTTTTATTAGTAATTATTCCCCTTTGGCGATCTGCCTTGCGACATAGACACCGCTGGCGGATGCATGGGACAGGGAATGAGTCACACCGCTGCCGTCACCGATGATGTACAGGCCCTTGTGACAGCTTTCCAGATGTTCGTCCAGTTCCACTTCCATATTATAGAATTTGACTTCCACACCGTAGAGCAGGGTATCGTCATTGGCGGTACCGGGTGCGATCTTGTCCAGTGCGTAGATCATTTCGATGATACCGTCTAAGATACGCTTGGGCAGTACCAGGCTTAAATCACCGGGAGTTGCGGACAGGGTAGGCTCTACCATGCCCTCGGCAATACGCTTCGCATTACTGCGGCGTCCTCTCACCAGATCGCCGAAACGCTGTACGATAACACCGCCGCCCAGCATGTTGGAGAGACGGGCGATACTTTCACCGTAGCCGTTGCTGTCCTTGAAGGGCTCGGAGAAATGCTTCGCTACCAGCAGGGCAAAGTTGGTGTTCTCTGTCTGCTTGTCGGCTCCTTCGTAGCTGTGGCCGTTTACGGTGACGATGCCGTTGGTGTTCTCATTTACGACGATACCGTGGGGATTCATACAGAAGGTACGCACGGAATCCTCGAATTTTTCAGTGCGGTATACGATCTTGCTCTCATAGAGTTCATCGGTCAGATGAGAGAAGATGACTGCGGGCAGTTCCACCCGGACGCCGATATCCACGCGGTTGGACTTGGTGTTGATGTCCAGATCTTTACAGATCTGCTCCATCCATTTGCTGCCGCTGCGGCCTACGGAAATAATGCACTTGTCGCAGTCGTAAGAAGCGTTTTCGCAGCAGATACGGTAACCGTCACCAACGGTCTCCACCGTTTTCACCGGGGTATCGAAATAGAAAGTCACTTTATCCTTCAGTTCTGCGTACAGATTTTCCAGCACGATGAAGTTGATATCTGTACCCAGGTGACGTACGGAAGCGTCTAACAGGTTCAGCTTGTTCTGCATGCAGATCTTTTTGAAAGAGGTACCAGCAGTGGAATACAGCTTCGTGCCTTCACCGCCGAACTTCATGTTGATGTCATCCACATATTTCATCAGGTCGATGGCCTGACTCCTGCCGATATACTCGTAGAGAGTGCCACCGAAAGCGTTGGTGATATTGTATTTTCCATCGGAAAAAGCACCGGCACCACCGAAACCGCTCATGATGGAACAGCTCTTACAGTTGATGCAACTCTTGATCTTGTCACCGTCGATAGGACAGTGGCGCTTCTCCAGAGGGTGACCGGATTCGAAAACGGCAATTTTCAGGTCGGGATTCTGTTGCACCAGTTCATAAGCGGAGAAGATACCGCCGGGGCCGGCACCGATAATGATTACGTCATATTTCATAGGGATAAGTTTCCTTTCTCTTTGCTCTCTTGTAAGGATTTGCGGGATGTATCATCACTTTGAAAAACCAAAAACATTTAAAATATAGTATACCATATTTTTAGATAAAAAGGGGAATAGAAATATAGCAAAATATGTGATAAAATTATAAGTTATAGCGGTTCTTCTGCAGATGCGGATGAACGGTGCGGGAAGATAACGGGATTAGGAAGAGAATTACAGGAAATGAAATTATGGAAGCAACACAGAAGAAAAACAAATATGAAATAGATATGTGCAATGGCACGATTATGGACAAGCTGATCTCCTTTGCACTGCCCCTGATGGTGTCCAGCATTTTGCAGCTGCTGTTCAATGCAGTGGATATCATTGTGGTGGGACGGTTCACCGGAAGTCAGGCGCTGGCGGCTGTAGGTTCCACCACGGCATTGATCAATATGTTCGTCAATCTGTTTATCGGCGTTTCTCTGGGAGCCAATGTATTGTCCGCCAGATTCTATGCTGCCGGGAAAGAGCGGGAGATGAGCGAGACAGTACATACAGCTATGACCTTTGCATTGATCAGCGGTATTGTCATGGTATTCGTAGGGCTGTTCTGCACCCGGGGAGCGTTGGAACTGATGGATACCCCGGCGGATGTTATTGATCAGGCGGCATTATATATGAAAATTTATTTCTGCAGCATGCCCTTTTTCATGCTGTACAATTACGGAGCTGCAGTTCTGCGGGCGGTGGGAGACACGAAGCGTCCGCTGTTGTTCCTGATCATATCCGGAGCCATCAATGCGGTATTGAACCTGTTTCTGGTCATTGCTTTTTCCATGGGTGTGGGGGGGTAGCCATTGCTACAGTGATCTCTCAGGTGATCTCCTGTGTGCTGGTATTATGGTGCCTGTTTACTACGGACAGCTGTTACCGGCTGCAGATTTCAAAGCTGGGAATAAAAGGGGAGTATCTGCTGCAGATCTTTCAGGTGGGGGTTCCGGCGGGGATCCAGAGCGTTGTCATCAATTTCTCCAATGTTCTGCTGCAGTCCTCGGTGAATTCCTTCGGCTCCATCGCCATGGCAGGCTATACGGCGGCCAATAATATCTTTGGATTCCTGTTCGTGTCGGTGAATTCCATTACCCAGGCGTGTATGAGCTTCACCAGTCAGAACTACGGTGCCGGGAAGAAAAAACGTATGGACAGGGTACTGATCGATTGTATGATCCTGTCGGTGATCGTAGCGGTAACGCTGGGTGGAAGCGCCAATCTCTTTGGTCCGCAGCTGCTTCACATTTACACAACGGATGCGGACGTTATTGCCTGTGGAACGGAGATTCTGCTGTATACGACGTTGACTTACTTTTTATGCGGCATCATGGATCTGATTCCGGGAGCCTTGCGGGGCATGGGACATTCGGCGGTACCTATGATATTGTCCATTATCGGTACGGTGGGAACGAGAATCTTCTGGATCTACGGAGTATTCCCAACGCACCGGTCGTTGATGGTACTGTTTTTATCTTATCCGGCCTCCTGGCTGGCAACGATCCTGCTGCAGGCGGTATGTTTCTATTTTGTCAGAAAGAAAGTACACAGCACCATGCCGCAGGAAGAACCATTATAAGCGGTCGGTTTTCGGGAGTGGAAGTCCCGGGATGATCGAGCGTATGTAGGGATTATTTAGAAAATTGAGGGAAATTATGTTAGCAAAATTTAAGAAAAAATATATTGGAGACTGGGATTTTTACCAGAAGTATCTTTTACTGGCTATTCCCATGATCCTGCAGAATGCCATTACCAATCTGGTAAGCTTTCTGGATAACATCATGGTGGGACAGCTGGGAACGGAGCAGATGTCCGGCGTTGCCATTGTGAATCAGCTGATCTTTGTATACAATCTGGCAATCTTCGGAGCTGTGTCAGCTGCCAGCATCTTCGGTGCCCAGTATTTCGGAAAAGGCAATCATAAGGGACATATGTATTCCTTTCGGTTTAAGCTGTATGCCACGCTGTTGGTGACAGGCGGAGCGATCCTTCTGTTCCTGACGAAAGGTTCCGCACTGATCTCCCTGTATCTGACGGATACGGTGGGGAACGGGGCCACGGACTTGGCACTGCAGTACGGACTGGAATATCTGGCCATCATGATGGTGGGACTGATCCCTTTTGCGGTGAACCAGTCCTACGCGACAAATATAAAAGAGACCGGGCAGACCTTTATCCCGATGCTGGCCAGCTTTGTGGCGGTGGGTACTAATGCGATTCTGGACTATCTGATGATCTTCGGCATCGGTCCTTTCCCGGAGCTGGGAGTGCAGGGGGCGGCGCTGGCTACCGTTATTGCCCGTTACATTGAGGCACTGATCGTGGTGATCTGGGCACACATCCATCGGGGAAAAAACCGCTATCTGGAGGGAGCTTACACCGGCTTTGGTATTCCGCTTGCGGAATTGAAGGCGATCCTGATCAAGGGATTTCCGCTGATGATGAACGAGGTGCTGTGGGCAGCGGGCATGACAACGGTGACCCAGTGCTATTCTGTCAGAGGTCTGGACGTGGTGGCGGGACTGAACATTGCCTCCACCATCACGAATCTGTTCAATATTGTCTATCTTCAGCTGGGTTCCTGTATCAGTATTGTGGTGGGACAGTATCTGGGTGCAGGTAAATTGGAGGATGCCAAGGATGCAGACAACAAGATGATCGTATTCAGCGTCTTCTGCTGTGTGATCATGGCGGCATTGATGTTCGTGGTAGGAGGATTTTTCCCGGGGATTTACAATACCACGGAGGAGATCAGGGAACTGGCTACCAGTTTTATTGCGGTATCGGCCATCATCATGCCCTTCTGCGCCTTCAGCCATGCGTCGTATTTTACCCTGCGTTCCGGTGGTAAGACGGTGGTGACTTTCCTGTTTGATTCCGTATTTACCTGGGTGATCGTGGTGCCGGCGGCATATCTGCTGGCGCATTTCACCGGCCTGGGGATCGTGAGCATCTATTTTCTGGTGCAGGGTACGGAACTGATCAAGGTGATCATTGGTTACCTCATGGTGAAGAGTAATGTCTGGGTGGTCCAGATGGTATAAATTACTATTTGTGCCGCCAGCCGAAGGCTGCGGGATGGAGATTGGCATGAAAAATAGGAGAAGGGCGGGAAACTGACATGAAAATGAACATGGCTCAGAAAGTTTTACTGATCATAGGAGGCGCATTTGCGGGGATCGGCGCAGTGCTGACAATGATATTCGGAAGCATCGGCATGGTGTTCCGGCCCATGAGGGCATTTCTGGCATTGCCGCTGTTTTTCCTGATACTGGGCATTTGTTTTATCGCAGCAGTATTATTCGGGCAGCATAAAAAGTCACTCATCGTAAAAAACGGAATCAGATATGCCGCCAAGATCTACGGTTACGTGGAGAATACGGCGTATATGGTAAACGGCAGATTCCCGGTGAATGTGATCGTGCATTATTTTGACAAGAATCAGATCGAGCGGGAGGCAGTGATTCCCACTGCGTTTGAAAAGGGCGCTTCGACCTATCCCATCGGTATGACCATGGATATCTACGAATATCAGGGAAAATACGGTTGGGATCCGGATTCCGTCCGGGATGAGATTCTGCCGGGAGAGCAGGAACTGATGGACGATAAGCCCGTGGATCCTTCCAAGCTTCGCATGACCGCCGTGCAGTGTCCTAACTGCGGTGCTTCCTATCAGGCGGCAGCAGGATATACCGGACGCTGCCCGTATTGCGGAAGCTATCATAATGTAGAATAGCAGAATAGTTGAGCTGGGGTGGATCAGTGGATCGTTTCCTGCAAATACCGCAGCATCGTCTGTGACACCACGGAGTTGGCGGTCTTGGAGAAAGCCAGTCCCAGCGTACGGTGACAACTGGGAGATAAGGGTCTGGAGACCACACCCCGTGCGAAAGCTTTTAATACCAGTTCCTGAGAGATGGTGACACCGAGACCGTTCCGGACGAAGGACATGATCAGGGTATCGTCCCGGAAGCTGTAAGAGATCTTTGGGCGGACAGGGCATTTGGTCAGCAGATGCTGGATGTCGTTGTCACAGCCGGGGGTCTCGATGATCAGAGGATATTCGAACAGTTCCGGCAGGGTGACGCTGTTTTTGGCAGCCAGCGGATGTCCCTCGGGGAAAACAGCGCACAGCGGATCATTCAACAGTGGATAAAAGGTCAGATCATCCGCCACGATGGAGGATAAAAATCCACAATCCACCTGCCCGTGAATGATCCAGTCCCGGATCTCATCATAATTGCCGTCAAAAATTTCTACATCCACTTTCGGATAATTTTCCCGGAAAAAATGAACCACATCCGGCATCCACAGAGCGGTGATGCTGGAAAAACTACCGACCCGCAGTTTCCCCTCAATCTTATTGTTGATATTGAAGGCGGCCTGGCGCAGCTTGTCTTTCTGGTTGACCATTTCCTGAATGTAAGGGATGAGTCGGGCACCGTTGTCGGTGAGGCTGACACCCCGTTTAACCCGGGCAAAAAGCTGCACACCCAGTTCTTCCTCCAGTCCCGCCATCATCTGGCTGATACCGGACTGGGTATAATTCAGTGCTTCCGCCGCCTTGGAGAAGCTTCCCGTTTCACATACTTTTAAAAATATCTCGTAACGGTCTTTTTGTTCTTTCATGATCTTCACCCCGTAAATTTATGAATTTCAAATTCATCGTTCACCAATTATGCGAGTAGATTGGCTTTCTTGTACTCATTATAGTATAAGCTCACGAATTTTTACATCCTGCTTCGCAGGATATTCGTGAGCTGATGAGTCCAAAAAACAAATGTCTGCTTTGCAGCCACTTATTTTCTCTTGAGACTCATCACATTACAAAAACTTATGTATACCAATAAAAACATTCGTTTTACTGATAGTATAGCATATGCTATCCTCATGTCACAAGTGTTTTAAGGAGCGTGAATCATATGGAAAAGAAAACAAGTAATTTCTCCGGGCAGATCGGTTTCGTGCTGGCGGCGGCCGGAAGCGCGGTGGGTGTGGGCAATCTGTGGAGATTCCCTTATCTGGCGGCCAAGGATGGCGGCTGTCGTGAGACAAGGATGTGATTCTTTCGGTAAGATTAGAGTATCCTACGATGCGGGGGCTCTGAAATCTGCATCCAGCTCAATACAGTTGGACTGCCTTTGTTCCAACAGGGGCAGTTTCTCCTGAGTTGCAGGTTGAGTTTGTTCTGGCAGGATCAGAATATCCTGAGTCACAGGTGCACCGAAATCCGTATCCAGCTCGATACAGTTGGACTGTCTTTCTTCTAACAAGGGCAACTTGTCTTGGGGAGCGAACTGCGTTTCTTCTGGCAAGGGCAGAATGTCTGGAGTCGTTGACCGCGTTTCTTCCGGCAAGATCAGAATATCCTGCGTCACAGGAGCTTCGAAACTTGTATATTGAAGCTGGATGGTTTCGAGGATACGGTTGAAATCTGTTTCCAGAGTGTACCAGTCTGTTAACGGAATAGTGGCTTCCAGCTGTAGGGTATTTCCCTGTAAAGGGACATCGGGATTGGATAATGTAATGTAAATCCAGTATTTTTGTTCTGTCTGGTAGATCTCGGTATTTTTCCAGCCGTTTAAGTTGCTGTCGGGCAGAGTGATCTCCTCGCTGGTGACGCCGGTGCCGCAGATTCCCAGGACGGGAGCATAGATAAGCGTAAAGGTATCCTCCGGGTATGCGATGTTCCAGAAGATGATAGCATCGGTCGTGGTGGTACCTGCGAAAGTTAAATTGCGGATCTCATAGTCCCAGGTCTCCGGAAGGGACAGGGAGAACTGCACCGGTCCCAGATCACAGATAGCTTCATTCTCCATGGATATCGCCAGATCGTCGGCAGGCCCGTTTTCCGGGCATTCTGTAGGAACGAGGCTTTCCGCGATGACCGGGGCGATTGGCCCGGTGGGGGCCGTGGAATTTTGCACCCCTACAGAATCCTCCAGGCCCCCGGTAGAACCACATCCTGCCAAGGAAAGCGTAAGAATCGTTGTCAGTGTTGATAGTAAAATAGCCTTCTTCATAAAGATACCCTCCCAAAATCGTGAAGTGTTATGGTGATCACATTATAATAAGACGAATATTGGGCGGGGAAGTTTCGGTAAATAGAAAGTTTGGTGTAAAAAGCCCCAAAACAACGAATTCCGTACAAAAAAGTTCCGAAATCAGGATTTTTTGTACGGAATTTCTTTATTTTGCTTGTGTAGCGAAAATAGAGACTTTTTACATAGCAAAATCTTATGTTTTTGTATTTTTTTCTTAGAAATTGGCGTTTTGAATACAAACAGAACGCCCTCAGGCAGATGTCTGTCGGAGAGTGTTGATATTTTCTTAACCTGTGGTAAAAAGTCAGGGTGGAACAAACACGATGTTTGCGACAGGCGGTCGGCGACATGGATGTCGCCTGGAGCCGTGCCCGTTTGGATGAGAAATACTTGATCCACGGGTTTAGAAAATTCACACTCGGAGACCGATATCTGCCTGAGGGCCTTCTGCCGCTCTGGGAGTGCGTCCGATAAGGCGGGACGCACGGTATAAAAATAGAGTGAACCAGCCTCGCTTGTGCGCAAGCACCCATCGAAGTGTTCCACTCTATTTTTGCATGGCTCGTAGCTATGCTACATATAAATACATAAAAATGAAATGACATACGCTTCCGCCCATGACGAAGAGGTGGAACACTTCGTGGGAGCCGAAGAACTTATGTTTCGCATTGAAGATCGGCAGCTTCAGGGCATAGATGACACCGCCCACGGTGTAGATGATGCCGCCGGCCAACAGCCAGAGAAAAGCGGGCGTGGACAGAGTTTTCAGCAGAGGCCCGAATACCAGGACACATACCCAGCCCATGGCAATGTAGATCACAGAGGAAAACCACTTGGGACAGGTGATCCAGCAGGCTTTTACGATCATGCCGACAGCGGCAATACCCCAGACAAGAGCCAGCAGCGTATATCCCAGCTTACCGCCCAACACAATGAGACACACCGGTGTGTAAGAACCGGCGATCAATACAAAGATCATCATATGATCCAGCTTCCGGAAGACCCGGAGACTTTTACCGGTGAGGTCCACGGAATGATAAGTGGCGCTGGCACCGTATAACAGGATCATGCTGCCCATGAAAATGGCCATGGCCAGGAAATTCTCCTGCCCGGACTGTACACCGGCTTTCACTAACAGTGGCACAGCTGCGAACACTGCCATCATCATGGCAATGAAATGGGTAATGGCACTTCCCGGCTCTCTTATGGTAATCTGCATAATAACTCCTCCTTTTCCCGACAGCAGCTGCCGTCTGCAAATCGAATCTATTTAAGATCATTTTATCCGACAATAGTATTTACTATTCAAAATAACAACACGTATTCTGAAATACTTTTATATATAGTTTTCAAAACTACATCTGACAATGCAAATACTACCGCACAAAAAAGGAAAAGTCAATAGTCATTCAGATATTTGGGAGAAAAGTATCAATAAGGATTGGCAGGAAGTCTGTAGATCAACAGCCCTTCATCATCAACCAGTAACTCCGCATTCTCTACCAGACGGGCATTTACTTCCGGATTTGTTGCAATGTAGCCTTCAGAACCTTTATCCCATACAATATATTCAGGCACTTTGTCCGGATAGAGCGTCCAGTATTGGAATAAGCGCTCATCGATGGTCGGAGTGCTGATGGTGGAATAGTTGCAGATCACGTAATCCTCCTGAAGATACATAATGCTCTTATGGCTGGCAATCAGTACTTTGCTGCCCCGGGGAATGAATTCGTCTAACAGACGTCCTCGGATATTATACTCGTAGCCATCGGAATACCGGCCGTAGATTCCTGCCATGGGGCCCTCTTCCGCTTTCTGCCGTGTGACGAAAATGGTGTCGTGACCGTAAATATTATACAACAGAAATCCTTTGTGAATGACGGCAAGTCCCACAAACAGCAGGACAAAAGTTTTCCAGAAAACGGGAGATTCCGATGTTTCCCGCTCTGCATAGCATAAAGAAACCAACATACCGATAGCCATATAATCGGCAGACTCGTAGAGCATTGTATTGCTGGCTGTAAAAGCGGCAAGGAGCAAAAACAGAGAAGTAATACTTCCAAACCAGAACAATGCCTTATAAACAGGGGCCAATTCGCCAGAAGACTTTTTACAGTGGAAATAACAATAAATGCCCCACAGCGGGAACCGAAGATAGACGAACCCGGGATACTCGATATGCTTTTGCAACCGATACCATACAAAAAGCTGTTCCAGAATCAGGGAAATAATCAACAACAGGAAGAAACGGTAGTTTTTCCGGCATATGAATCGGAAAAAACACCAGAATACCAAAGCAATCACCAGAGCGACCAGCAGATAAGGAAAGGTTTCGCCGAGGCAGGAAAGGTTATCTTTTAATTTCCCAAGCAGTCCGACATCGTGGGAGCCGTCGGTCAGCATTTCTGACAAGCCATCCAGAAACTGCCGGAAAGACATATGAAACAAAAAGTAGGCCAACCAACCCAGACCGCAGACACCACAGGTCCCGAGATAAATCAGAAGATTTTTCAGACGGTTTCCGGCAGCAGATAACAGCCAGATACCGATACATCCGGGAAGTACCACGAAAATACAGGTGGGATAAGAAAGCACAAGAAGGGAAGTGCTTACTCCGGCGGCAATCAGGAAAAAGGCAGGACGGCGTGCAGAGGTACCGCGATTCAGACTAAATTCCAGAAAGCTTAAGAAGACCAGAGTACTGAACCACAGAAGCATATTGGAAAAATCGGGAACGGTACTGTTCTTGGGAATGATATTGTAGTAAAAAACAGCAATGACAAAAGCAGTATTCTCAGTTACAAACTTACGGAAAGTCCGGTAGGTCAGAATACTGATGAGCAACTGTGTAACGACACCTACGATTCGCAGAAAGAGACGGAGTATTTTAAGGTGTGAAACAACTGCATATACAGCCATAAAAAGGCAGCAGAAAAGAACGCGGAAGTCTGATGAGGCTCCCACATTTCCAGAAACATTCTGTCTCCCTGTACCAGACGGTAAGCCATAGATACGGCATACTGCTCGTCAATGTCGAATCCGAAGAAAATAATCTTGACGGTAGCAACTATAGATGCGGCAAGCAACAGATATTTCCACAGATTATGCAGCAATGCGGTTGCAAAATTTTTCTCTTGTGCGGAATAATTGCTGTTCATCTTAATCCTCCTCAATGATCTGGATCTCCAGATAGTCAAAATCGATGGACTCTACAAAACTGTCCTGGGTAAAACGGGTCTTGTTGTGACGTTTAAAGTCTGCAATATTCATATCCAGCCAGATGGGCGTACCGAGATCAAACTGATGGCAGACTTCGTCCAGAGAGTGAAAAACTTTATGGGTACGGGTATCGTCACTGCCGTCCTCGATGCAGGTGTCTTTCAGCATATGATTATTTTTAAAAATTTTGGCCCACATACGGAACATAGAAAATCTCCTTACGCAAAAAATCAGACATATTGGTCGTTAATAATAAATTATAATAGGAAGAGGTTTCCCCTGCAAGCAAAAAAAGTCACACAACCATCAGATCCATCTTACATTGTATATGGGATAGCTTTCGTCCGCCGAATCGGCACGTTTGCGAAAGCGTACTATAAAACTGCCCAATCAATCTTAAAAAATAATAAAGGTTTTGTTAAAATTATACATTTTTAAAAGGAGGTATGCTATAATTATCATAAATATCAACGTACGAATGCAGAATTTCCGTAACGAAAAAGCGTCTACGGAAGTAACAAATATGAAAAATGGTCGCAGAGCCTTCTGTGACAGAAGAGATTGAGAGGTAATATGGAGTTTAAGGTAGAAAACGGGGATGGAATCGACAGCTGGAAGGAGGTCACGCTGGTATACAGCGCCGCACTGCGTCAGATGGAGACAAAGATGCAGATTCTGAACGACGAGTTTCAGCATGTACACCAGTACAATCCCATCGAACACATCAAGGCACGGATCAAGACCCCGGAAAGCATTGTGAAAAAGCTCAAACGCTACGGGCAGGAATCCACCATAGATAACATGGTAAAATACATAAACGATATTGCTGGCATCCGCATCATCTGTTCCTTTACATCGGACATTTACCGCATTGCGGATATGATCCGGGATCAGAAGGATATTCAGGTGATCGCGGTGAAGGATTACATTACGTATCCCAAAGCCAGTGGCTATAAAAGCTATCATATGATCGTCAGTATTCCGGTCTATCTGTCGGACCGCACGGTGGATACGAAGGTGGAGATACAGATCCGGACGGTTGCCATGGACTTCTGGGCCAGCCTGGAGCATAAGATCCATTACAAATTCGAGGGCGATGCTCCGGAGAGCATTAAAAATGAACTGGTGGAGTGTGCGAGAATGGTGTCTGATCTGGATGCGAGGATGCTGTCTCTGAACGAAGAGATACTAGCCATCAGCCAAAAGAGAGAAGAGGAAAAACAATTAAATAGCGTAACATCCAAATAATCCAAAAGCTTCTGTCGGTGTAATACAAACGACAGAAGCATTTTTAATTCATAGGAAATTTCTTCCTATGAATTAAAAATGCTCCGCAGGGATCGCACTGCGGCGGTTATGAAATATGTCGCAAAAGCGACCCGCCGCAGGCGGAGAATCTCGCAAGCGAGATTCTT
>CDYY01044087.1_pt1 | contig 30498 bp, 20 predicted proteins | sample 480691 | NCBI WGS metagenome assembly CDYY01 (sample SAMEA3182107, study PRJEB8094) | gut metagenome | biome: human; feature: gut; material: Stool; isolation source: human stools | place: Canada | collected 2013-02-25
ACTCCCGAAAGATGTTTCGGCGTCAGACACAGTTGGTCGGCATAATATTTTACGCTGCGTTCAGACTGGTAAGACTCCACCAGAGACTCATAAAAGCGTTCGAAGATATACTCTTTCCGGCTTTTGTTCTTCATCGTAGTAGCGTTTGCAGGCGCATGATTAGTAAAAATAGTGCAAAGTTCGAAAAAGAACCCCTGCATCAGTCCCATTACCACTTCCCTACGGTATAAAGCCTCCTTATTCCTCAACCGTTTCCTGATAAACGCGTGATACTCCTTCACCACCTCCTGCTCGTGCGGAGTGAGGTCGAAACACGGATAATCTTTCAGATAGAAAAACAAAGAAAGCACATTTCCGATCTTAGGCAACGTCTCCAGCAAGTTCTTCGACACAGCAAAGAAAATGCCTTTAAAATCGTGACTGAAATACCGCTGCTCGATAATCTGATTAGGCAATGCTATCACCATCAATCCGGGACACAATTGAAATTCACGCAGACTAATCTTAAAAGTACCGGTACCCTCCAGACAAAGCCCCACCGTCAACACTTCCAGTTTGGTAGGCCCGTTATACAACGATATAACGCTCTCCGTATCGAAAAGCGCTATATCATTATCAACAACATCAATGTTGTCGGCATCTATATGTTTAGAATGAACTACCGAAGAAATACCTACTTTCGGAACACTTTGAATATCCATACTCTCTCTTTTTTTGGCGACAAATATACCAGCATTTAATCAGATATACAAGCATTTAATCAGATATACAAGCCAATCGGGAGCATTATCGGACATAATGAACACTTTTAGATACTTATCGAACAGACCGGAACAGATATTCATAATCACGTTTGGCAGCCGGCACCGTCCACTTTTCCGGGACAAACTTCCACTGATTGAGCGCTTTCGGGTCCATCGTTCCTTTCTCCTCAATGTAATTCATCAGGTAGAAACGGAGATCCTTATCCGTAGAGAAAATAATGCGGTCTTTCAACTTCTCCTGCGGGATGCCCGCCCCTTTCGTCAGCAATTCTCCGCCACCATTGCCACGGTAAGAATTCAAGGCCACCTTATATATCTTATCCATGCGGAAAGGAGAACCGTCCGCCATGCTTGTGATCGTTATCTTCTCGCCCTGCGGTTTAGTGACATCCACCGTATAAATAATGCCCGAAGCCGAGTCGAAATTAAAACTATAATTCTGGAAAGACGCTCTATCCTCCGCGCCTTCACGACGTTTCTCCTTGAACCAGAGCAGATGATCTTCCGGCGATTTCATCCGGTTCGTCCACATATAATAAGACATCTCCAAGAAATCCTTAATCTCCTTTCCGGACAGAGTCATCACATACAGCATGTTCTCATACTTATATAAATTGAACATATCACTCACAAATACATCCCCCTTCTTTATTTCCGAGTCAAACGAAAGCGGAGCGGCAAACGAGATGTCGGCACCGGTGATGTCGAGCTGCAAGGTATGTATCAGGTCGATAAAGGCAGAAGGGCCGAAGAAAGCAGAATGAGTGGAGATACTTTCGGTAAAAGTGCCGATCTTCTTCGAAACGAACTTCTGCACCGTTTCATATTGCGGGGCAAAACGCTTCATAAAGTCCTCGCTGATTCCGTAAGCCTCCGTTTCCGTCAAGACACCCTTGATATCCTTGCTCTGCACCTTTCCATCTTTCAGTTTCAAGGTCACATCTACATTAGACAAAACAATCCCATTGCTGGCCGGATCGATAATCAACACCGAGTCTCCGGCAACATTCATCACCTTCTTACATTCGCGGGAATGATCGTGCCCCATCAATACGATATCGAATCCCGGCACATTCTTCGCTACGTTGAGAGAAGCGTTCTCGTTGTATTTGCCCGACATTTTGAAAGCCTCCTGTCCGGCATGGAACAAGCCGATCACCAAATCCGGGTTCTCTTTTTCACGGATAACCTTCATCCATTTGCGTGCCGTCTCTTCCATATCGTCGAAACGCAATCCTTTCCACAGATTTTCGGAGAGCCATGCAGGGATGGCAGGGGTAATCATTCCCAATACCACGATCTTCACGCCCTCACGTTCCAACACTTTGTAAGGAGCCAGATGGGGCTGTCCCGTAGATGTATCTATGATGTTGGCACCCAACACTGGGAAATCACAAGTGGCGATCCAACGGTCGAAAACGGCACGTCCCGTTTCCACGTCATGGTTACCCATGTTGCCGGCATCATACTTCATATAATTCATCATTTCCGAGCAAAGATGGGGAGACACCGTATCTATATAATTATAGTAATAGGCAGTGGGCTGTCCCTGCAAAATATCGCCGTTATCCAGCAATATCAGATTCTCCTTATATTGTTCGCGCTCTTTCTGCACGAAAGAATAAACCCGTGCGAGACTCCCCTTCCATTCGTGGCGGGTTATAAAATTATAAGGATAATAATTGCCATGTACATCACTTGTTTCTACAATCTTCAGTTTCACCACCTTTTCCTGCGCCGCAACAGACAGAGCGAGGCAGAGAAGCAAGCCATAAATTAATACGATTCGTTTCATTCTTTTTCTATATTTAGATTTAACGGATGAGAGAATACAAACCGCGCCCCACCGGTATAGTCAGGGTCGATCCATATACTTCCTTTCCATTTGTGCACAATCAATTTACAGATAGACAATCCCAGTCCGGTACCCTGGGCATATTCATTCAGTTTCTCAAAACGCTCGAACACAAGTCCCTGTTTTTCTTTCGGGATGCCGCATCCGGTGTCCGTCACCGAGAAGACAGCCATTTGCGTTTCCTCGTTCACAGAAAAGTCCAATGTGATCTTACCGCATTTCGTAAACTTGTTGGCGTTGGACAGCAGGTTAATCATCACTTGCTGCATACGCTGCACATCCGTCACCATCCGGAAAGATTCGAAAGAAGTGGTAAACAAGAACTGGTTTTCCGACGACTGCCGCGAAAAACTAACAGACGCCACCACCTGGCTGCACAACTGCACCACATCACATTCCTCCCAAGTCAGCGTCACCCGGTTGGCCTCCAAACGCGAAAGGTCGAGAATATCGTTAATCAGTCGAAGCAACAAATCCGAATTGGTTTTGATAATCTGATAATAAGACTGCTGTTCCTCCTCCGTACTACCGCCAACGGCCAATACATCCGAGAATCCTACAATCGAATTCAACGGTGTGCGTATCTCATGGCTCATATTGGCAAGGAAAGCACTCTTCAGACGATTAGACTCTTCCGCCCTGTCTTTTGCTACGCGCAAGTCCTTCTCCGATTTCAGCAGCTCATCCTTCAGGCGTTTCGTACGGAAATAATAGAAGAGAGAGATGCACAAGCCGAGCACCAAAATCACAAACAAAGCACAGGCAGACCATATCTGATAAGTATATTGCTGATAGAACGAAACCGGCTGGTTGACAAGCTGCACTTTAAAAGGCAATACCGCCGGGTCCAGCCCCCATTCCTTCACCTTCCGGCTATCCAATACCGCTTTGCAGCCGATTACCGAAAGATGTTTCGCCGTATCCTGCGGGTGCGTATCCATCCGTACAGACTCCATAGCCATTTCTCCACCCACTTTCCGGTAGTCGGGCAACACCCCTCCTATCGCCCAATGACCGAGACTCACCGATGAAGGGGTAAAAGTCGGAATGGTAGGGGTAACTTCCATCATGGCATACGTGGCATTTCTCATGAAATACCCCTCGTTCATATCCACCCGCCATGTTCCCACCAGGATCACCGTGTTTTCGGGCAGTTGCCTCAACTCCTCAACGATGGTATAAATAGAATGTTTCCGTCCATCCATCAGAATCAAATCCAGATCGGGGAATTTCTTCATTTCTTTTCGCACCAATGCTTGCATGGTCACTCCGCCATACGTGTTGTCCGAAATAAAGGCAATGTGTTTCGTTTTCGGATAGAAGGCTTGAATCATCTGAATATTACCCTCTATATCATATTGGTTGATAAATCCCGATTTGAGTTCGGGGATATTCAAATGGTCGTCGAAGATATCGACAGATTCGGGCATCCAGCTATCCAGGCTTCCCACGGTATCTTCCGGCAATATCACCACGTTGCTACTGGCCAGACTGCACATCACGGGCACTTTCACCTGCATTTCATCCCGCTGCGACAAATAAGCGGCCCATGCTTCCTGACCTAACAAAATAATCTGCGCCGGATGCTTTTCCCCTTGATATTTAGCAAGAATCTGTGTCATCATTTTGCTCCATAGCGGAGCTTCCGAGAAGCTTTTACAGTTCATATTCTCGATGATGATGTCGCGCTGTCCTCCCAACTTACTATATTCATCCATATAATCGGAAATAGTGACCGATGTTTGGTGCGCTGCCGGATTATAAGAACAGATAATCAGAATAGGTTTCTTATCGTTAGAGACAGCCAAGACCTTCGATGACTGCAGGAGCCAAAGAAAACAGATAAAAAAATATCCAAGACGTCCCAGCATAATAATGCAGTTTTGATGTGTTAATTCATTAATTGAGTTGCAAATATAGTAAAACTTGTCGGGTTTAACAGATTTATATGTATTTTTGTCGCTCATTTACTGTCAAAAAATACAAATTATGGAATTATTTCACAAGATGATTTCCGGATTTCTGGGCATACCGGAAAGACAAATAAGCAGCACGCTCCATCTTTTGGGCGAAGGTGCTACGATTCCTTTCATCAGCCGATACCGCAAAGAAGCCACTGGCGGGCTGGATGAGGTGCAAATAGAGCAGATCAAAGAGCAACACGATAAGTTGTGCGACATAGCCAAACGGAAAGAAACGATTCTCGGCACCATCACCGAACAGGGCAAACTGACTGCGGAACTGGAGAAACGCATCAACGACACCTGGAACCCGACGGAACTGGAAGATATATACCTCCCTTACAAACCCAAGCGGAAGACACGTGCCGAAGTGGCCCGCCAGAAAGGACTGGAGCCGCTTGCCACCATCCTGCTGTTACAACGGGAAAACAACCTTAGCGCCAAAGCCGCTTCCTTTGTGAAAGGCGAAGTGAAAGATGTGGAAGATGCGCTGAAAGGTGCGCGTGACATTATCGCGGAGCAGGTGAACGAAGACGAGCGTGCCCGCAACGCGGTACGTAACCAGTTCGGGCGACAGGCAGAGATTACGGCCAAATTAGTCAAAGGAAAAGAGGAAGAAGCAGCGAAATACCGCGATTATTTCGATTTCTCCGAGCCACTGAAACGTTGCACGTCCCACCGTCTGCTCGCCATCCGCCGGGCAGAGTCGGAAGGGTTGCTGAAAGTGTCTATCAATCCCGACGACGAGGCCTGCATCGAACGTTTGGAACGCCAATTCGTACGTGGCAACAACGAATGTAGCCGGCAAGTGGGCGAAGCCACGACGGATGCTTACAAACGGTTGCTCAAGCCTTCCATTGAAACAGAATTTGCCGCCCAATCCAAAGAGAAAGCCGACGATGAAGCGATTCGCGTATTCACCGAAAACCTCCGCCAACTTCTTCTCGCTCCGCCATTGGGACAAAAACGGGTGCTCGCCATCGACCCCGGATTCCGTACCGGATGTAAGGTGGTTTGTCTCGACGCACAAGGCAATCTGTTGCATAATGAGAATATCTATCCGCATCCTCCGATCAACAAGACCGGCGAGGCTGCTTCGAAACTTCGCAAGATGATTGAGGCCTACCAGATAGAAGCCATCTCCATCGGCAACGGAACGGCAAGCCGGGAGACGGAAGATTTCATCAACAGTCAGAGTTTCGACCGTCAGATACCCGTGTTTGTAGTCAGCGAGCAGGGGGCTTCCATTTATTCGGCTTCCAAAATTGCTCGTGACGAGTTTCCGGATTACGACGTAACGGTGCGTGGGGCAGTCTCCATCGGCCGCCGCCTGATGGATCCGTTGGCAGAGCTGGTGAAGATAGATCCCAAGTCCATCGGCGTGGGTCAATACCAACACGATGTAGACCAGACGAAGCTGAAGAAAGCACTCGACCAGACGGTAGAGAATTGCGTGAACCTGGTCGGGGTAAATCTCAATACGGCAAGCAGTCATCTGCTCACTTATATATCCGGTCTGGGCCCCCAACTGGCACAGAACATTGTCAATTACCGGGCGGAGAACGGAGCTTTCAGTTCGCGGAAAGAACTGATGAAAGTGCCGCGCATGGGCGCCAAAGCCTTCGAGCAATGCGCAGGATTTCTTCGCATCCCCGGAGCTAAAAATCCGTTGGATCATACCGCCGTGCATCCGGAAAGTTACCACATCGTAGAGCAAATGGCCAAAGACCTGAAATGCACCATCGACGAGTTGATAGCCGACAAGGAACTTCGCCGGAAGATCAATATTTCCGACTACATCACTCCTACCGTCGGCCTGCCTACCTTACAGGACATTCTGCAGGAGCTCGACAAGCCGGGACGTGACCCGCGCAAGGCTATCAAAGTCTTCGAGTTCGACAAGAACGTACGCACCATAGCCGATTTGCGCGAAGGGATGATTCTTCCGGGCATTGTAGGCAATATCACCAATTTCGGGGCGTTTGTCGATATAGGAATTAAGGAGAACGGTCTTGTACACCTTTCTCAATTAGCGGAACGGTTCATTTCCGACCCGACAGAAGTGGTGTCCATCCATCAGCACGTCATGGTGAGGGTGATGAATGTAGATTATGACCGGAAACGGATTCAACTTAGCATGATCGGGGTACCGCAAGACTGATTGCTTCTCTTTTCTCTCCCCACCACACGATCAGAATCGTAAATACAATCATAAGTACTGTGCAAATGAGCGAGCCTTCAAAACCGAAGGCTCCGCCATTCAGTACGTTTTCTTCGGGCATACGCAAAGTCAGCATACTGGTGGTGAAGTTGTTTCCGCTTACCTGATAACCGAGGATGGGGCCTTGAATCCAATTCCAGAAAAGATGAAGCGAGATAGGGAAACACAAGTTCCGCGTATATAGATAGGAAGCTCCCAGCAGCATACCTGCCAGCAACAGGTTGAGCATAGGCAGGAAAGCTATTTCGGGATTGAAGATGTGCATAAAGGCGAATAACGCTGCCGAGACGAAAAGCGCCAGGAATTTATTCATGGTGGTATGCAATAGGCGTCCGAGGATATAGCCGCGCATCAGTATCTCTTCGAACAAGGCGACCAGCAGGAAAAACACCCACGAGCCCAGCAGATCCAACGGCTTGAACTGGAAACCGGTGACTTCTATCTCTCCCAAGACGAACGAGATTCCGAAGCCGAACAGATAGAGCAGGATTGCCATCAGGAAGCCATACCACAGTCCCTTGACGTGTCCTTTTAAGGAGAGCCCCAAATCAGAAAACGGACGGCGTTCGAAGCGGAGCATAGGAATGGCGGCGGTCAGAACGGCGAGCAGCATACTGGCTTCGAGGATAATGTATCCCATCACTCCCGGATGGCGGGCTTCCACACCCAACACCAACGACAAACATCCGCGGGCCAGCGTACCATACAATCCAAGAAGGATGAAAAGTATCACAATAAACAGCGGGATACAAGCCCACACAGGAAGTCTTTTGGGTTCTTTGCCCCCAGCAATGTTGTCTGCCTCCATTTTTACAATTTGTTAATCCGGCTACAAAATTAGATATAAAACATAAAAAAACATCATGTATTCTCTATTTTTCCTATATTTGTCAGAACAAATCTACAAAATTATGAAAATAAAACTACTATTGATAAGTTTCTTATTGGCCGCTAATGCGTTAGGAGCAGCCGCCCAAGTGAGTAAAACGTATTATGTGAGTAAGCCCGGTACGCTGATTTCCATGATGACTGAAGAGGAAGCCAACAGTGTCACCCATCTCACACTGACCGGCAAACTGAACGCGGAGGACTTCCGCCATCTCCGTGACGAATTTGATAATCTGAAAGTATTGGATATTTCGAACGCTGAAATCAAGATGTACAGCGGAAAAGCGGGCACTTATCCCAACGGGAAATTCTATATTTATATGCCGAACTTCATTCCTGCATACGCTTTCTCGAACGTGGTGGACGGAGTGACCAAAGGCAAAGCCACGCTGGAGAAAGTGATTCTTTCGGAGAAAACAAAGAATATCGAAGATGCCGCCTTCAAAGGTTGCGAGAACCTGAAAATCTGCCAGATCCGCAAGAAGACAGCTCCCAACCTGTTGCCGGAAGCGTTGGCAGACAGCGTTACCGCTATCTTCGTTCCCCTGGGCAGCAGCGACTCTTACCGCTACAAGGACAGATGGCAGAACTTTGCGTTTATCGAGGGGGAACCGGTAGAGACTACCCTGCAAGTGGGCGCCATGGGCAAACTGGAAGAAGAGATCCTGAAAGCGGGACTGCAACCCAGAGACATCAACTTCCTGACCGTTGAGGGCAAGCTGGATAACGCCGACTTCAAACTGATCCGCGATTATATGCCGAATCTCGTCTCTGTCGATATTTCCAGAACGAACGCAACGGCTATCCCCGACTTCACTTTCGCACAGAAGAAGTATCTGTTGAATATGAAATTACCTCATAATCTGAAATCTATCGGACAGCGTGTATTTAGCAACTGCGGTCGCCTTTGCGGTACGTTGGAGCTGCCGGCCAGTGTGACGGCTATCGAGTTCGGTGCTTTTATGGGATGCGATAATCTCCGCTATGTGTTGGCTACCGGAAATAAGATCACGACGCTGGGAGATAACTTGTTCGGGGAGGGAGTTCCGAGTAAGTTGGTTTATAAGAAATAAATATACGATTTATTTTATGAGTAAAAAAATAGAGAGGGTGAAATAGAAAACCTATGCACCCTCTCTCAAATAAACTAATCCTCTGTTTCTTACAGACTCATCGCATTAGCTCCAAATACGCCTGCTACTGCTGACGCCACCGCGATGACTACTTTCAAAATCATATCCCAAAGGGATTTCTTACTTGCCATAACTCTATACACCTCCTTTCCGAACTTTTTAAATGATTCATTACTTCCTATAACCTGCGCACTAGGTGTCTGGTTGGACACATATCGTTGTTGTCCGGTCGAGAATTAAGATGTCGTGCAGCGGTAACCCCAAACTCCGCTTTCACCTCAAAACACGGACACGCCTTGATCCATTCTTCCGGCTCGATTTCCCCGTTTCCGTTGCGGTCGGGACTTAAATCCCGGTGACCGCACACCCGGCTACCGGGGAAAGTCTCAAGTAATTGATGTACCAGTAAGCGGAGTGCCGCCCGTTGTTCCGGTGTCCGCGTGTCTGCCGGACAACCGTGGACATCCAAACCGCCTTCGTAGCAGATACCGACACTGTTCAAGTTAAATCCTTTCACGTGCGCACCGATACGTTCAATCGGTCGGGTGAGGTGCACTGTTCCATCCTTGCGGATGTAGTAGTGATAACCTGTTCCGTTAAATCCACGCCGACGGTGTTGCATCTCCAAGTCATCCGGGGTGAGAGAACGGTCGGCACGGGTGGCGGAACAGTGGATCACGATCAAATCAATCTTTCTCATCATAGTGCCACTATTTTTCTTATCAGTTGTAAACATTATCTGCACTCTACGAATTAAGCTGCCGGATCCGGAGCTTCACCGCTACCGCCTCCACTACCTCCACCGGAGTCTCCGCCACCTTCATCACCGGGATCTTCACCATCGGTTTTCTTTTTCTTGGGCGCGTCGAGATCCAGAAACTCGATTTTCTCACCGGCACGGGTAGACGTCAAATTAGGACGGACACTGCTCGAAGGACGGAAATTGATGTTCACCGTCTTGATGTTCTTCATCGTACACTCATCTTTCGTGTCCACTCCCCGCGTGGTAGCGGAAAGGCTGAATACACCAAAATCATGGATATTGACGGATTTACCGTCGAACAGCGCCGTACGCATCGCTTCTACGAGATTAGTCAGCACACTCTGAATGTCACCCAGCGACAGGGAACTTTTCTCTTTCATCGTGTAAGCAAGTTTATCCAGGTCTACACTCTGTCCCTGCGTCACAAGTTGCGGATGATACTTCACCACCCCATCAACCTTTCTCGGGTCTTTACGACCCATTCTTTTAAATGGTATTGCCATGATAAATTAAAAATTGAGAATTAATAATTGAAAAATAAATATTACAGATTGCGGTTGCCGCAATCAATATCGGAAGAGAGGAACGAGCTCTGTTTCTTTTTCTTTCGATACCTCAAAGGTAGTGTATTATAAGGGGATGGAATGACGTACTTTGTCTTACTTTGACCTAGTTTGTCTTACTTTCATTCAGAATGTATTTACTTTTATTCAGAGTGATTTTATTTTACTTATACACTTGGACAAGCGGGAGATTTTCCGTATATTTGGAATACGATAAAATTAATTTTCCGAAGATATGAAAGCAGAAAAAGAAGAGATAGCAGAGGAGCCGTTTGTCATACGTCCGTATTTGAAATCGGAGCTGGCACATTTATATAATCCGTATGTACCGTTGGTGTATGCCATGCGAAAAATGAGGGAGTGGATCAGAAATAACAAGGAATTATATGACGCAATGTATAGCGGCGGCGAAGGAAAAAACGACCACGCTTATAGTGCAAGGCAGGTGCGGCTCATCGTGAGGTATCTTGATGAGCCATGAATCTCTTTAGGGCAAGTACTGATTAGCTATAACGAAAATAAAATTAGCTATAATGAAATCGAGATTAGCTATAATGAAAACAAGATTAGCTATAATGAAAACAAGATTAGCTATAATGAAATCAAGATTAGCTATAATGAAAACAAAAGCGGTTATGGGGGTATTCTGTCCAATATCTGTTTTATAATGCCAGCCCTGCAACTGTGCCCTGTCGATATTATGATAGGACTCCGTGTAATACATGGTATCTTGAGGACAAACAGACTGTGTGTTTTCTTATTGAATGCTGTTAGTTTTCTTATTTAATAATGTACACGTGCGCAGGCGCGAGAGAATATTCTTTTTATATAGAAAAAGCGTGTAATTGAGGTGGAGGGGTTCCACCTCAATTACACGCTTTTTCCATCAAATAAAATATATAAAGAGAATAAAAAGTATAAGTAAACGATAGAAACAAAATAAAACGTACCTTTGCGTCTTTTTAGACCAACATTTTTTAACACTAATCAAATAACACTTAAAATCATGAGAAAAAAGACATTTTTTCCGAAGGCTTCGTTTACCAGAACAAACAGGCTGTAACACTCGAAAAGGGAGAATTTCCCCAAGTATCCCCGTTTATCACGCAAATGCTTGGCACTGTCAACAATTTGTATACCAACAGAATAGAGGTAAGTCCAAGCGACCGCAAGAAGTTTCTCCTCCCCTTTGTCCATCTCTGTTATGACCATGACTCTGTTTTTAACATTAAAAGCCCCAAATACTTTGCAGAGTTGTTGTTTATGGCTGTTGATTTCAAGAAATCGGATGATTCGGACGAATCATTAAGCGTGGAAGAGATTGATTATGAGATACAAAGAATGAAAAGAACGCTTCTTGAAGATTAACACGAAAGAACCGACTGTTAAAAAACTGCTTTTTGAGTACCAAAAGCAGTTTTTTTATTCTACATGAAAAGCCGTCCTTTGCAGTGTGTTAATATTGACACGACTTACATTCATATCAATAATTAAAATGGAAAATATCTCAATAACGACATACAGGGGATTATCACTCGTATCAGGAAGTATCAGTATCCGGCAAATGTTCGAATTTATCCGGGGGGATGTCTATCGCGACAGAATCCGGAGACTCCGGGAAGCAATGGATGCAGGAGAAACGGTGAAAGCAGACCACATGAAGAAGCAACTGCCCTACTGCACCATCACGGCTACTTACGCCAAGGAAAGGCTGGCTTACAGTCTGGACACGTATCAGGACATCATCACGCTCGACTGTGACGATATGCCGGCAGAAAAGATCCCGGAATTCCGCCAACTAGTGAACGATTGCCCCGACACGCTAGGCAGCTTCGTCAGCCCCCGGATGCACGGGCTGAAGATCTTCGTCTATCTTACCGGCAATGAGGCGGAAACCTTACGCACCGAACTGAACGCATTGGGAACCGTAGACTTCCTCACCCTCGAACGCTACCACCACCGCATATACGCCCTGGCAAGCAGCCAATATGAAAAGCTGCTCAATACCAAAGTAGACACCAGCGGAAGTGACCCGGGACGCGGATTCTTCGTGTCGCACGATCCGGACGCCTTCCTCTCTACCGAACGACTGGAAAACGTGAAGCCGCTGACCGTAAAAGTGACACTGCCCACTGAAGAAGAATGTAAAAACAAGAAGCGCAAGAATCCGGGAAAACGATCCCCGCTCCTCCCCGTGCAGGAGAATGCGTCGCCCATCGACCTGCAAGTGCAACTCGACTTCCGCAAGGCGCTGGAGTACACCAAACGCAAAGAACGTCTCGAGACAGGCAACCGGGACAATTTCTTCTATTGTCTCGGCAATCAGTGTTACCATCGCCATATCACGGAAGAGGAAGCCGTCAGTCTGGCACACAGTCATTTCGGCGACCTACCCGACTTCGACCTCGAACTGCCCTTGCACAATGCTTACCAATACACCTCAAAGACCGATCAGGCGGAAGAAGAAAGCCAACAACCGAGAATATGCCAAGTCATCAAATTTATGGACGAACACTACGAAATCAGGAGAAACGTGGTGAAAGAGCAAATCGAGTTCCGGAAAATAATACCTGATCTCCCTAAAACAGAGCAGCCACCTTTCAGTACACTGCGCACAAAGGATGTCAACACATTCTATATCAACGCACAGATGAAGAAGATATACAGTTCGCAAGCTAATTTGAAAGCACTGGTAGACTCGGACTATGCAAAGCCGTTCAACCCGTTTATTCATTATTTCACCTCACTCCAGACATGGGACGGGAAAACAGACCACATCGGCCAACTGACAAAAACAGTGAAAGCGGCAGACCAGGCTTTTTTTGAAGACAGCTTCCGCCGCTGGCTGGTGGGAATGGTGGCATGTGCCATCGACGACGAAGCGCAAAACCACCAGTTGATGCTGCTCCACGGCGCACAGGGAAAAGGCAAGAGTACTTTTGTCCGCCATCTCCTCCCACCGGAGCTGAAGGATTATTATCGCAACGGCATGATTAGTCCCGACAACAAAGACCATCTCCTGCAAATGTCGTCCTGCCTGCCCATCAATCTGGATGAGTTTGATACGCTCTCTCCCGCACGCATGCAGGAGTTGAAAAGTCTCATCACGCAAGATGTAATGAACGAACGGAAGGTTTACGACATCCAAAATTATACGTTCATCCGCCGCGCATCATTCATCGCCAGCACCAACAATCCGCACTGTCTGCCGGACATCGGCGAGAACAGGCGCATCCTGTTCAATACGTTGCTGGAAATAGATTATCACACGCCTGTCAACCATCAGGGGATATATGCACAAGCATACGCACTCTACCGGCAGGGGTTTCAATATTGGTATGAGAACCAGGAGATTACGTTTCTCAACAACCGCAATGAGGCGTTCCGCCAAAAAGATCCGGTAGAGGAGAATCTTTTCTTCTATTTCCGGGCAGCCAGACCAAACGATATACAAGCAAAATGGTATCCTGCCTCCCAGCTGCTGTCGATATTGAGCATGAACGGGCGCACACAGGCCAACGCACAGATGAAACAAATGCTGGTCACGGTATTGGAAAACAACCATTTCCACTCACGGAAGACCTCCAACAATATCACGGAATATTGGGTGGTGGAGTATTCGGCCGAAGAGCGCAAAGAAAATTCAATACGCCCGCAGCTTCCGGTGCAGACGGGGTTGGAGTTGTAGTTTTCCCGCGAAATGGCAGTTTTCACACGGATAGTCGTTTTTCCACAAAATAGCTTTTTTCCTCCAAATAGTCGTTTTTGCACGAAATAACAGATAAACGGATAAATTAGTGGCATAAAACGTGTCACTTTCATCCGTTTTTCCGTATATTTGCTCGATATGAATGATGAATAAAGATAGGAATCACAATATGATGAAGCAAATACCATACGGATTGACGGATTTCGGTCGCATCCAAAAAGAAAACTATTATTATGTGGATAAGACGATGTTTATCGAAAAGATAGAAATGCAACCGTCTTATCTGTTCCTGATCCGTCCCCGGCGCTTCGGGAAAAGTCTGACGCTGGCAATGCTGGAGGCTTATTATGACGTTCGGTATGCCGACCAGTTCGACGAATTGTTCGGCAATCTGTATATCGGGCAGCATCCTACGCCGATACATAACCAGTTTCTCATCATGAGATTCAATTTCTCGGAGGTGAGCTCGAATATCAATGAGGTGGAGGAATCTTTCCGGTTGCATTGTTGCGGGAAGCTGTCCGATTTTGTTTATAGATATGAGCATCTGTTGGGAAAAGACATTTGGAAAGTGCTGGATGAAAAAACACAAGCAGATCCCGGAGCCTTTTTGTCCTCAATCAATACCTATGCCACCCGTAAGGGAGACATCAAAATCTATCTCCTGATTGATGAATACGATAATTTCACGAATACCATTCTTTCTACTTACGGCACGGACTTATATCGAAAAGCGACGCATGGCGAAGGATATATCCGCAGGTTTTTCAATGTAATCAAAGCCGCCACGACAGGAATGGGTTCTGCCGTCAACCGTTTGTTCATCACAGGAGTAAGCCCGGTGACGATGGACGACGTGACAAGCGGATTCAACATCGGAACGAATATCACCACCGACCCGTGGTTTAACGACCTTGTAGGTTTCAGCGAGAAGGAATTGCGCGAGATGCTGACGTATTATAAGGAACAAGGCGCTCTCCCGATGTCGGTAGACGATGCGGTGACAATGATGAAGCCTAACTATGACAATTATTGCTTCAGTGAAAATAAATTAGCAGATTGTATGTTCAACTCGGACATGGTGCTCTACTGCATGAAGTCATTGATATTGCACGGAGTGAAACCTAAAGAGATTGTAGATCCCAATATCCGTACGGACTTTAACAAGCTTGCCTACCTTGTCCGTCTCGACCATGGACTGGGCGAAAACTTCTCCGTCATCAAGGAGATTGCGGAGCAAGGCGAGATAGTGACTGAAATAGTCACCCATTTCTCCGCACTGGAAATGACGGACGTGGGCAACTTCAAATCTCTGCTGTTCTATTTCGGACTGCTTTCTATCAAAGGGGTGGATATGATGGGACGTCCCATCCTGCACATTCCCAATCTGGTGGTTCGCGAACAGCTATTCAATTTCCTGATTCAGGGATATGCCCGTCATGACATCTTCAAGCTCGACGTGAACCGTCTGCGCACTCTGTTTGAGAATATGTCCTTCAAAGGAGACTGGAAACCGTTGTTCGAATTTCTAGCAGAGGCCATTCGAGAGCAGAGCCGGATAAGGGAGTACATAGAAGGGGAAGCTCATATCAAAGGATTCCTCCTCGCCTATCTAAGTATGTTCCGCTATTATCAACTATATCCGGAATATGAGATGAATAAGGGTTTTGCCGATTTCTTCTTTAAGCCCAGTCCGGCGGCACCTGTATCTCCACCGTACACGTATCTATTGGAGGTGAAGTATGCGAAAGCAGGAGCGTCGGAGAAAGAGATACGCGCACTTGCCGATGATGCGCGGGAACAGTTGATTCGCTATAGCAAGGATGAATGTGTGGCAGAAGCTCGTGAGAAAGGGGGATTGAAACTGGCAACGATCGTATGGCGCAGTTGGGAATTGGTGCTGATGGAAGAGGTATCATAAAGTACTTGTCACATCACAAACACCGATTTAGGTATGCACTCACCTCCACATCTGATATTGGGCTAAATAAATAATCTCATCAGAACAGGTGAATGGAATCCTATCTATAAAAATCAGGCGCGGATTACACGAATTGCACGATTTCTTTAAAATCAGAAACGTGTTATCCGTGTAATTCGCGCCTAAGTTTTATACGATGGCTACGACATCCAAGACGGGGAATTACTGATCCCCGTACATCTTCGCTCTCAATTCCTTGATGTGATCGGACGTGATATATTCGTCATACTCCATCATCTTGTCGATGATACCGTTCGGTGTCAGTTCGATGATGCGGTTGGCAACCGTTTGGATAAACTCGTGGTCATGAGAAGAGAAAAGGATGTTTCCCCTGTACGTCTTCAGGTTGTTGTTGAATGCCTGGATAGATTCCAAATCCAAATGGTTGGTCGGAGTGTCCAGAATCAGACAGTTTGCATTGCGGAGCTGCATACGGGCAATCATACAACGCATCTTCTCACCTCCGGAGAGTACGCTTACTTTCTTCAACACCTCTTCGCCGGAGAAAAGCATACGGCCGAGGAAACCTTTCATATACACTTCGTTTCCTTCGCCAAACTGGCTCAACCAGTCCACCAAGTTGAGGTCGGTATTGAAGAAATCGGTATTATCCAGCGGCAGGTAAGCAGTGGTGATGGTTACCCCCCAGTTGAAGGTACCGGCATCCGGCTTCATGTTTCCGTTGATGATTTCGAAGAACGCAGTCATCGCACGCGGGTTGCGCGACAGGAATACCACTTTGTCACCTTTCTCTACGTTGAAATTGACGTCGTTGAAAAGCACTACGCCTTCCTCCGTCTTCTTGCTCAATCCGGAAACTTCCAGAATCTGGTTGCCCGGCTCGCGTTCGGGAGTGAAGATGATGCCCGGATACTTACGTGAAGAAGGTTTGATTTCTTCTACGTTCAGTTTCTCCAACATCTTCTTACGGCTCGTGGTCTGCTTGCTCTTCGCTACGTTGGCGCTGAAACGGCGGATAAATTCTTCCAACTCTTTCTTCTTCTCTTCAGCCTTCGCCTTCTGGTTCTGCTGCTGACGAAGAGCCAACTGGCTGGATTCGTACCAGAAACTATAGTTACCGGCAAACATATTGATTTTTCCGTAGTCGATGTCTACGGTGTGCGTACATACAGAATCGAGGAAGTGACGGTCGTGGCTCACTACCAATACAGTATGCTCGAAGTTGGAGAGATACTCTTCCAACCAGGTCACTGTCTCCATATCCAAGTCATTGGTAGGCTCATCGAGCAAGAGGTTGTCCGGATTTCCGTACAACGCCTGCGCCAGCATGACACGCACTTTTTCCTTACCGCTCAACTCACCCATCAATACATAATGCTTATCTTCTTTCACGCCCAGTCCGCTCAACAGCATGGCTGCGTCGCTTTCCGCATTCCATCCGTCCAACTCGGCAAATTTCTCTTCCAACTCGGATACTTTCAGTCCGTCTTCATCTGTGAAATCTTCTTTCGCATACAATTCTTCGCGTTGCTTCATGATGTCCCACAACACAGTATGCCCCATCATCACAGTATCCATAACGGTATAAGAGTCCCACTTAAAGTGGTCCTGGCTCAACACCGAAAGGCGTTCGCCCGGTCCGAGCGCAATGGTACCCGTTGTCGGGTCCAAATCTCCGTAAATCGTACGAAGGAAGGTAGATTTTCCCGCACCGTTAGCACCAATAATACCATAACAATTACCACTCGTAAACTTCAAGTTTACGTCATTAAACAACACTCTTTTACCAAACTGTACCGAAACGTTCGAAACTGTAATCATCTTCTTTATTTACTATTTTACTAGTTACTATTTTACTATTTTGCTAGCTACTATTTTACTATTTCGTTAGTTACTATTTTAATATTAACTATTTTAGCGTGCAAAGTTAGACATTTAAAATGAATTATGAGCTATCTGATATGTGCCAATCTGACATAAAAGTGTTACCTTTGCTGCGTTTTTTGGCAAAACAGCCAACTTGGCAAAGTTTTTGCAGACAAAATCAATGACATCCGGTCAGCCCGGTATGTTTATTGGCGTTATTCTACCAAGTAAGATAACGTGTGTGTTAAATAGTAAATAGTAAAATAGTAAATACCAAGATGGATCCGAAAGAAAAAAAAGTGAAGGAAGAAGAACTGAACGTTGAGGAAACTCAAAACCATGCGGAAGAACAACCGCAAAACGAACAAGCGGAGGACGCCACTCCCCTGACTCATGAAGAAGAGTTGGAAAAAGAACTGGAAAAGGCCCAAGAGGAGATTGAAGAGCAGAAGGATAAATACCTGCGCTTGTCTGCCGAATTTGACAACTACCGGAAACGCACCATGAAGGAGAAGGCCGAACTGATTCTGAACGGTGGCGAAAAGAGCCTTAGCAGTATTCTTCCGGTGGTGGACGACTTCGAACGTGCCATCAAAACAATGGAAACGGCAACAGATGTCAATGCCGTAAAAGAAGGAGTAGAACTGATTTACAATAAATTTATGGCTGTCCTGGCACAAAACGGTGTGAAAGTCATCGAAACAAAAGACCAACCACTGGACACTGATTACCATGAAGCCATCGCGGTAATCCCCGCACCGTCGGAAGCACAGAAAGGTAAGATTCTGGACTGTGTGCAAACGGGATATACACTGAACGACAAAGTGCTCCGCCACGCTAAAGTGGTAGTAGGAGAATGAGGAGATTTATGAATTATGATTTATGGCTGCGCTATTGGTCTGCAGAGTAAATCATAAATCAGAATTCATAAATCATAAATCTTTTCAATCATAAATCAATAAATGGGCATGGCAGAAAAAAGAGACTATTACGAAATATTGGAGGTGACGAAGACAGCCACAGTAGAAGAAATAAAGAAAGCATACCGTAAGAAAGCAATTCAGTATCACCCCGACAAGAATCCGGGCGACAAGGAGGCTGAAGAGAAATTTAAGGAGGCGGCCGAGGCATACGACGTGTTGAGCAATCCGGAGAAGCGTTCGCGTTACGATCAGTTCGGTCATGCGGGAGTGAGCGGTGCGGCAGGCAATGGCGGTCCGTTCGGTGGTTTCGGTGGCGAGGGAATGTCGATGGATGACATCTTCTCTATGTTTGGCGACATCTTTGGTGGCCGCGGCGGCGGTTTCGGGGGAGGCTTCGGAGGATTCAGCGGATTTGGCGGCGGTGGCGGTTCACAGCAACGCCGGTATCGCGGCAGTGACCTCCGTGTGAAAGTGAAGCTGACATTAAAGGAAATCTCTACCGGAGTAGAAAAGAAATTTAAACTCAAAAAATATGTGCCGTGCGACCAGTGTCATGGCACGGGTGCCGAGGGTGACGGCGGATCGGAGACTTGTCCTACTTGCAAGGGTAGCGGCTCGGTGATCCGTAACCAGCAGACCATTCTGGGCACGATGCAGACTCGCGTCACTTGTTCTACGTGTGGCGGCGAGGGAAAGATTATCAAGAATAAATGTAAGAAGTGTGGTGGCGACGGAATCGTTTACGGCGAGGAAGTGGTATCGGTGAATATCCCTGCTGGAGTGGCAGAGGGGATGCAGCTCTCTATGGGCGGCAAAGGAAATGCCGGCAAGCACAACGGTGTGGCAGGCGACTTATTGATCCTCGTTGAGGAAGAACCGCATCAGGACTTGATTCGCGACGAAAATGATTTGATTTATAATCTGTTGCTTAGTTTCCCGACGGCTGCACTGGGCGGTGCTGTGGAAATTCCGACAATCGACGGCAAAGTGAAAGTGAAGATTGATTCGGGTACTCAACCGGGTAAAGTGCTTCGCTTGCGTGGCAAGGGGTTGCCGAATGTAAACGGGTACGGTACGGGAGATTTGCTGGTCAATATCAGTATCTATGTGCCGGAAGCTCTCAACAAGGAGGAAAAGAACACGCTCGAAAAGATGGAAGCTTCGGACAATTTCAAACCTAACACGTCGGTAAAAGAGAAGATTTTCAAGAAATTCAAGAGTTTCTTCGATTAATCTTTTTGCTATCATATTATCATATATAAGGAATAAGTGGGCTGCAATCTTTTTTTGTGGCTCACTTTTTTTTATGATATTCTCTAAATAGACTCCCTCTCGCACAATCTTTTCATATAGTTTACCTAAATAAGGCGCGATATAGAGCTATCCTAAAAAAAATGGCATATATTTGTATAACAAACAAATAGATCGGCATAAAATAATTATCAACACTTTAAAATTCAAATTATAAAAAACGAATTTATCAAAGAAATATTATTTAGTCGCTCCATAAAAAAACAATAACTGTTTAACTAAACTATATATTTAAAGAATGGCAGAACCTTTTAAAAACATGTTTAACGAGCAATTTTTCGATCTGTTTACGAAAGATTTGAAACTTGTTATCAACGATTTTGATGCTCGCGAGTTTGTATCTCAAGTGATGGACGATGAATGGGAAGGCAGGGAACTTAAACAACGCTGCATGCACATCACAACGGTGCTAAGAAAGTTTTTACCGGCAGATTACAAAGAGGCGATCGCTAAGATACTTGAATTGTTGGATCATATAAAAAAGACACGACCTGATTTCTCGGTGATAGACGACACGAAGTTTGGTTTGACTTTGGAGTATGGGGGAATTCTGGATAATTATGTCGAACAATATGGGCTGGACGATTACGAAACTTCTGTCAAGGCGATAGAGAAAATCACGCAGTTCACAAGTTGCGAGTTTGTGACTCATTCTTTTATTATCAAATATCCGGATCAGATGATGAAACAGATGTTGGTTTGGTCGAAACACGAACATTGGGGAGTCAGGCGGCTTGCGTCAGAAGGTTGTCGTCCGCGTCTTCCCTGGGCGATGGCGTTGCCGAACCTGAAAGAGAATCCTGCGCCTATCATTCCTATTCTGGAAAATCTAAAAAATGATCCGGCAAGATTTGTGCGGTTGAGCGTTGCCAATAATTTGAATGATATCGCGAAAGATAATCCCGAAATCGTCATTGATTTAGTGAAGAAATGGAAGGGAGAATCGAAAGAGGTGGATTGGATTATTAAACACGGCTGCCGGACGCTCTTAAAACAAGGCAATCCGGAGGTGATGGAGTTGTTTGGCTTCAACTCTACTATCAGCAATATCTGTGTGGAGGATTTCCAAATTTCAAGCCCGGAAGTGAAAGTCGGGGATTCGTTGGAGGTTAGTTTTAAACTGTTGAACAAGAACGATCAAACGACCAAGATACGACTCGAATATGGAATCTATTACCAAAAAGCGAATGGAACGTTGACGAAGAAAGTGCATAAAATCAGCGAGAAAGAATATGCCGGGAACTCAACCACGCGAATCACCCGAAAACATTCTTTCCGGGTGGTTACAACGAGGAAGCTCCATCTCGGACTTCACCAAATTGCTATGATTATCAACGGGAATGAATTTGAAAAATATGATTTTGAGTTGATTGAATAATAACTGCTGTTAATACCCCGGATTCTGCTTCAACTTCGTATTCATCACCCGTATTTTCTCCGGTATAGGGAACACGGTAGTATATCCGTTTCCCTCATCCGGCAATTGCGGACGGCTACTGTAAGCTCTTGTAAACTTCCCGAAGCGAACCAAATCTTGACGTCTCCAACCTTCCCAAGCCAGTTCCAGTTGGCGTTCGGCAAGGATATTCTCTAAAGTGGCAGTGCGAGAGGAGGCATTGACGCGGCTACGGACTTCATTCAGTTCTTCATCTCCACTAGCTCCATTGCGCACTTTCGCTTCACTCTTCATCAACAGAGCATCCGCGTAGCGGAACAGTACAATGTCATTCTCCATCAACTTACCGTCTTTTGTGGCAGTGGGGTCGACTTCGTACTTTTTCATACGGGCTCCTGCGGTTTGTTCGTGCGGGGTATCTGTGATATCCAGAGCTACTTTCCAGGGCAGATACTCCAATACGGTGCCATCATCCAGCTTGATGATGTTTCCTTTCAGATCGTGCACCACTCCCGCAAAATAGCAAATATCAAAGCGGGGATCTTGTTCGGCTGTTTCATAACCGAAGGTTTCGAGGGCTTCAATGGTTGCGCTGGGGCCGTTCTCACCGCTTAGGCCGTACGCCTTGGCATGATTGTAGTGGCGGGAGCGGAATAGATATTGCATTTGATTGGTGTACAAGGTTTTATTCATCGGAATGGTAAAAATATTCTCTATCGATGATTCATTAAAAATGGAGAAATTGGTTTCGTATTTTGGTTCCAATTCGTTGTAGCCCAGCGTCTTCAGCTGGTCACAGTAGTAGATGACTGTTTCCCACGCATTGAGTTCGTTGCCGTTCACTGCAAACTTTATGTTTTTTCCGTCCGGACGTTGTCCGTCTGTCCAATCATTGTCCGTATAGACTTCGGAATTCAGAGCCAGTTTAGCCAATAGAAAAGTGGCTACCGGACGGGTGATACGGCCATAATAAGGACCGGACTGGTTGCTGTGCGCATCGCTCAACAGAGGAGCCGCTTCCTGCAATTCCTTGAATACAAACTCAAAAACCGTTTTCCGTTCACTCTGGACAACCTCTTTCATTGCCACTGAAGAGGATTGAACCAACGGGATGCGTCCGAACAAATCCATCAGATAATAATAATACATGGCTCGCATGGCCTGCACTTCCGCCCGGTATGCCGGAAGTGCAGCATCGGAATGGGTTTCGGCAAACTTGTCTATCCGTTCGAGCGATTTGTTGCTTAGCATGACGACTTTGTAAAGATATTCCCATGTAGCTTGAATAGCGTCATTCTCAACACCCCAATCGTGCAGGTAAAGTCCTTGCCAGAAACCGCCATCGTACCAGTCGCCTCCACGGGTGGGGATGATGGCTTCGTCGGAAGTGAAAGTGTTCAGGTCGTAGACTCCCCTACCCGTTCCCTGCAATCCCTGACTGTCACTATAACCGCCTATGTAGGTATAAAGCGAAGCTACCGCATTGAGATATACTTCCGAGATCGTATTGTAGACATCCTCTTCCGGTAGCTTGTCTTTCGGATTTTCCTGTAAGAACTTATCACAGGAAAATAAGGTCAGACTCGTCACCAGAAAAAATAATAATATTCTTGAAGGGTAGATTATTTGCTTTGAGATCTGCAAAAACTGATTTCTATTTTTCATATATCGTTTCATCCTCTCCTCCTCCATTAAAAGTTAATACTCAATCCTAAGGTGTACGTCCGTGCCAACGGATACCCCCGTTTATCGTCCACGCCCAACGTTGAGTTCACCGTGGAACTGTTAATCATGGGCGAAAGTCCCGAATAACCGGAGATGGTTGCCAGGTTGTTGACAGTAAATGCCAAGCGCAGGGAACGGACATATTTCTTTAGTTTCTGCACCTTTTCAATCGGCACATTCCAGCCCAGCGTCACATAGTCGAAGTTGACGTAATCTCCCTTTTCCAGCCAATAGTCGGTGGCGGTCTGATCCTTGATGTTCTGTTGCGGAGCTTTCTTCATTACGTTGTAGTCGGGGAATATATTCATGTTCATATAGGTCAGGGAAGTTCCGTTGTAGATTTTATGTCCGAAGGCTCCGTTGATCTGCAAAGACAGGTCGAAACGCTTGTAACGGAAACTGATGTTAGATCCTAGAATCGTTTTGGGTACGGCTTGCCCTGCCACGTAGCGGTCTTCACCATCTTCCAGACTGACGCCTCCGCCATTCAGGTCGGCGATGCCATAGGTATATCCACCGTTTCCGTCGGACTCCAGTCCGGTGCTGTGAGGAAGATAGAACACGCCCAACGGTTGCCCCACCATCTGATAAACGATGTGGTTGTAGCCGCCGTGGAAGCCGGCTCCATCAAGGCTGGCAAGACTTTTATATTCGGAAGCAGAAAGCATTTCGCCGTTATACATACCGCTCAATGAAAGCAGTTTGTTGCGCTGGAAGGTGATGTTGGCATTGATATTCAGTTCCATGTCCTTCGTTTTCAAAGGGGTGATACCGATGGCGATTTCCGTACCCCAGTTGCGCATGGAGCCGATGTTGGCAAGCAAGGTGTTATAGGTGAAAGGGGGCACGCTTACGTTATAAAGGTAAAGCATATCCGTAGTGCGGGAGTTGTAATAGTTGGCGGAAAGCAACAGGCGGTTGCCGAATAAAGCGATGTCGAAACCGGTATTAAAGGTATGTTTCACTTCCCATTTCAGGTCAGGATTCGTATTCCGAATATCTCCCAAAGATACGATGGCGGAGTTTCCGACGGGGACGACACCGTTCGGCTTGACGAGATTCAGCGTTGTGTATGAGTCAATCCCGCTCTGGTTACCTGCCAGACCGTAACCGATACGGAATTTCAGATTGTCTATCACGGGGAATTGCTTCATAAATTCTTCTTCACTAATCACCCATGCCGCGGACGCAGAGGGGAAAAAGCCCCATTTATGGTTGGCTCCGAATTTGGAGGAAGCATCTGTACGGGCATTCAACGTCAGTACGTAGCGGTCGGCGTATGTATAATTGAAGCGTCCCATGAAAGATGCTAGGCGCGGTTGCTCGTAGTAGGAATTAGTGCCTTCCCACAAACGGAGCGCTCCTGCCTGAAGGTTATTATACCCGAACTTATCGGTGCTGAAATTGCTGACTGTGGTATAATAGCCGGTATAAGTCTCTTTCTGAAGTTCGGCAAGTGCGAGTACGTCAAAGAAATGCTTTTTCCAGTTTTTCTTATAGGTCAGCATCATGTTTCCCAATAAAGATTCGCGTTTTTTGGTTCCTTTGTATGCCTGACCGTTCGCCCAGACGGAAGTGGGGAGGTATTGCGAATTTTCTACGATATTGTAAGTATAAGCTCCGAACAGGCTTAGTTTCAGTCCTTCCATCAAATTGAAAGTGAGACGGGCGTGCGTACTGATGTGCGAAGTGGCATCATCGTCCTGCACTTCCATCCATGCCAATGGATTGGTAATTTGGCTGGCGGTTGTTATTCCGTCCCACGAATTGGTGACGGGGTCTTTATGATTGGGATAGGTAGGATTGAACGTAGCTGCCGAATAGAACGTTTTCTGATAATCTACCAGGTTATGATTCTTCTGAATGGAGCCGAACATTCCCAACTCGCAGTTCAGGAAGCCGTCGAACATTTTCTGATTCATGTTCATATTTGAAGTGAAGTTCTTCATGTCTTCATTCAGAATCACTCCCTGACGATCCATAAAACCGAGGGAAACACGATAACTGGACTCACTGGAACCGCCATAAAAGGCGATGTGATGATTCTGTTGCAGTCCTGTCTGCTCAATCTCTTTCTGGAAATCGGTATTGTTCCCTTTATCCAGAATGGAAATGCCTCGTTCCGATGCTACACGACGGAATTCATCACCGGACAGCATTTTCAAATTCTTGTAGACGGTGGAAATCCCGAAGCTACCGTTGTAAGCTACCTGTGTCCTGCCGCTCATCCCTTTTTTGGTGGTGACTTCTATCACACCGGATGCACCTCGCGAACCGTACTGCGCGGTTTCGGAAGCGTCTTTCAGAATGGTAAAACTCTCAATATCCGTAGGGTAAATGGAGGTAAGCATACTCAAGTCGCCAAATACTCCGTCGACGATAATCAAAGGGTCGTTGCCGCTGGTCAGTGAGGTAGTTCCCCGCAGGCGCACCGCATCCAGAGCCGCCGGTCCGTTGGAGCCCCGTTGGATGGTCAATCCCGGCACACGTCCACGGATTGCTTCCAAAGGGTTCGTTATCTGGTCTTTGTTCATCTGTGTCTCCGTGATTTTCTCTACGGAACCGGACAGGGTTTTCAAACTTCCGGTGGCATATCCTACGGTAATCAATGAGTCTATGGGCGCGACGGGAATCTTCTGTGCCAACGTGCCCTCGCACGGGATTACCAAAAGAAGAAGGCTGTAGAAAATGAGTCTAGCGTGTTGTACCATATTCTTAGTTTTTAAGGTAATAATACAAATATAACAAAAAAAGAGGGAATCTGGTTGAGTAGATTCCCTCTTTTATTTAAATGATATTGACAGGTTGAAATCAGCAAGTCCGGATGATACGGATTACACGGTTGCTTTAGGCCGGAATAATCCTAAAAAAGCACATCGTACGTATTATCCTTATGCCTTCAATATTTATTTCACAATAATCTCATCCGTAAATATCCAGCCTCCGAATTCACTTCCGGCCTGTGCCTGATAGCGTACGTATCTTCCTTTGGCTTCGCCCTGCCATGAAATATCCGTAAAGCGGATGGGTGTTTCTTTGCTCACTTCAAAGTGTTGTTTGCGCAACTCGGTGAAATGGGTTCCGTCATCGGAAATGGAAATCACCACAGTCTCCGGCAGGAATACTTCCGCGCCTACCACCTGCATAAAGGCGGCAGTGACGGAATGGATGGAAGTTTCTTTTTCCATATCAATCGTCACATCGAGGCGGTTGTCCGAGATGAATCCTTGCCACGAGCCATCACCATAGGTCCAATCGCCACGTATACCGTCCGTCAGAGCAGTGTTTCCCTGTGCCGGATAATGGGAGCTGTAAGGTGAATTATAAATCACCTTTTTACCCAATGCCAGATGGCTGACCGATTGAAGCGACTCGGGACGGCTGCCGATTTCTTTTTTCAAATCGAAAGGATGGTATCCTTTTGCCTGCAAATCGGCCACTGCCGACAATGCACGGGTATGGAAATCCGGCCATGACTTACGTTCCGGAGCCGACCAGGCTGTTTCCGCCAATGCCAGGATTCGGGGGTAAATCATATACTCCACGTGTTCGGGAGTGGGAATGTATTCCACCCATAGGTTGCCTTGCACACCGTAGACCAACTTCGCCTGTTCCGCAGTTAAAGAAGCGGGAACGGGATTGTAAGAATATACTTTCTTCAACGGCAGGTATCCACCGATGGCTTCCGGCTGCGAATATGGGGCATCCTGATAACTGTCCAGATAGCAGTAGGCACCCGGCGTCATGATGGCACGATGGCCGGAGGTTACGGCAGCGATGCCCCCCTCTTCTCCACGCCATGACATGACGGTTGCGTTGGGGGCAATGCCTCCTTGCAGAATCTCGTCCCATCCCAGCAGATGACGTCCATGATTGTTCAGGAACTTCTCAATGCGGTATATCAGGTAGCTTTGCAGCTCGTCTACATTGGCAAGATGCTCGTCTTTCATTCTCTTCTGACATTTCGGGCAGGTCTTCCAAGCCGACTTTCCGGCCTCATCGCCACCGATATGAATGTATTCGGAAGGGAAAAGTTCCATGACTTCCGTCAGCACATTTTCCAGAAACGTGAAGGTTTCTTCATTGCCGACACAGAAATCGGAGTTCTTGTAAGGTTCGCCCGAACAGGATAACTGCGGGTAGGCTGCCAGCACTTCTTCCGAATGGGAGGGCATCTCAATCTCGGGAATCACCGTGATATAATGCTGACGGGCATATTCCAAGATTTCACGAATATCATCCTGGGTGTAATAACCGCCGTAAGCTCCGGGAGCATCGAAACGAACATATTTACGTCCGCCGTTCCACCATTGCTTCCAGGTGGGATCTGTACGCCAGGCCGCAAATTCGGTCAGCAAAGGGTATTTCTTGATTTCTAATCGCCAGCCTGCCGCATCGGTCAGATGCAGGTGCAGACGGTTGATTTTGTAATACGCCAGTGCGTCTATCTGTTTCTTTATAAATTCTTTGGTAGAAAAGTGGCGAGACACATCCAGCATCAGTCCCCGGTAAGCAAAACGGGGAGTGTCTTCTATCTCGACAGAGGCTATGGAATAGCTGCCTGCCCCCGAAGGTTGTGCCAACTGCAACAGGGTTTGCACACCATAGAATAATCCGGCTCCCGAAGTGGCGCGTATCAGGATTTGTTGCGGAGTAACGGAAAGAGTATAGCTTTCCGGTGATGGCAACTGGTGGTTCTTTTCAGTTATCAACAGAGAAAGTATATTCTGCGTATCCTTCTTTTTCCCTTTCTTCAAATGAACCGGCAATGCTTGCAAGCAATTTTCCAGAAGCTGCGCTTCTAAACCCTGCAAGTTTATATAAAGTTTTGTGTTCTCTGACAGTAAAAAACAGCCCGTCCCCTGCTCCATTTTTAATGGGACAGGTATGACGGACTGTGCTTTGAGGGAATGTGCGGTTAAGCACATTCCCAATACCCATAAGAAAAGACAAACTTTAGCGTATCTATTTCTTATATTCATTAATCTATCGTGATTTCGTCTACAAACAAAAATGCCGGACTATCTTTGCCGCCATGCCATGCCGGCATTTTACTTTCAGACAGGGCAACCACTTTCACGTATTGAGTTTTCACCGGGCTGAATGACAGTTTATGTTCATAGATACCATTCTTATCGCTTTCTTTCATAGCAGGATACTCCTCGGAAGCAACTTTGGTAAAGTTCTTGCCATCGTCCGAAACTTCTACGGAAAGTCCTCGCGCGTCAAACACCCAGTCGCCCTTCTCCACGCAAGTAGAAATAGCAACGCTCGAAATCTCGGTAGGCTGCTGAAGGTCGATAGTCATGTCCATATCGTTCTTGTAGAACGCAATCCAACGACCGGTTTTGTAATTGCCGTTTCCTTTCAAGCCGTCTACTAATGTAGATTCGCCTTTGAACATGTATTGCTTATTGACCGGCTGGTTGGCTACAATCGGCTTCATGCTGGATTTGCTGAAATTAACCTTTTCAGAAACCACACGGCTGTTTCCGGTAGGACGGACAGCAATGGCAGAGAAAGTTACATTTTCCTTGATTTTCAGCGGGCTTTCATAAAGCGGAGAAGCAGCGGTAGGTTCCGTGCCGTCCAAGGTGTAATGGATAGGCGCATTGTCAATGGTAGACAAAGTGATGTCCAGTGTACCGTCCGTCGGGTTCGGCGTGTATTCGGCAGTTACATTAAATACATGTTTGGCATAGTTGTATCCTTCCGCATCGTACCATTTAATCAGGCGCGGCAGACGGGACAGGAAGTCTTCATAATTCTTCTTGTCGGGAGCCGACCACTGGATTTCGGACAAGGCAGCCCAACGGGGCAATACCATATACTGGGCATGAGAGAAAGTAGGAATGTATTCAGTCCAGAGGTTAGCCTGCACGCCTTTGATATATTTCTGTTCTTCCGGAGTGAGGGAAGCCGGCATCGGCTCGTAGCTGTACACTCTTTCAAGAGGCAGGTAACCACCAATACCGAGAGGTTCGTTCTCCGTATCTTTTGTCTGGTAGTAGTCGAAATACAGGTAAGTGTTCGGAGTCATGATAACATCGTGTTTCTGCTTGGCTGCTTCGATACCCCCCTTTTCACCACGCCATGACATAACAGTAGCGTTAGGAGCAAGTCCGCCTTCGAGGATTTCATCCCAACCGATGATCTGACGTCCGTGGTCGTTGAGGAATTTTTCGATATGGTTGATTACGAAGCTCTGCAGACGTTCTTCCTTGCTATGCTTATCATCCGATTTCAAGCCCAGCGCCTTGATACGTGCCTGACATTTCGGACATTTTTCCCAACGTACTTTCGGACATTCGTCACCACCTACATGAATATATTCTGAAGGGAAGATTTCAATCAATTCGCTATATACATCTTCGAGGAATTTCAAGACTTGATCGTTTCCGGCACAAAGCACATCTTCAGATACTCCCCATTGTCTCCATACTTCGTACGGGCCACCGGTACATCCCAATTCGGGGTAAGCGGCAAGGGCAGCTTGCATGTGTCCCGGAAGGTCGATTTCGGGAATAACTGTGATATAACGTTCGGCAGCATAAGCTACTATTTCTTTCGCCTGCTCCTGGGTATAGAAGCCACCGTAAGGTTTGCCGTCGTATTCACCGGAGTTACGTCCGATGACTGTTTCTGTCCTCTTGGAACCGATTTCTGTCAGCTTCGGATATTTCTTGATTTCCAGACGCCAGCCCTGGTCTTCGGTAATATGCCAGTGAAAACGGTTCATATTGTGCAAAGCCATCATATCGATATATGTCTTCACTTCATCTACGGTAAAGAAATGGCGGCTGGTATCGAAGTGTGCACCACGATAGCCAAAGCGGGGAGCGTCATTGATTTCTACAGCGGACATGGAAATGTCTGCACCGACAGCCACAGGCAATGATTTGCGCAGGGACTGGATGCCATAGAATACGCCGGCCTCGGTAGGACCAGTAATCGTGATTCCGTCACCGGCAACTTTCAACTGATAGGATTCCGGATTTTCGTTTGCCGTGCCCAATGTCAGTACGATTGCATTCTTACCTTCCGTTCCGGCCTCGATAGCGAAATCTTTTCCGGTAGCGGTTTTCAGATAGTCGGCTAGAAATTGTGCGTTGCGCTGCATCTTCTCGTTTCCTTCCGGATAGAGGATTTTCACACCGCTCTTCAGAATGAAGGGATTTCCTTGAGCTGTTACAATTTCTTGTGGCATGGGGATGATCTGGTAGTTGGCGTCCTGTTGCGCCGATTGGCAAGAGGCAAAAAGTCCTGCTAGTGCCAGACATCCGGTTAACTTTAAGAGTTGTTTCATAAACTAAAAAATTAAGTGTTAAGTTATTAATAAATTAATTATAGGTTTCACGAATATGTTTGATTGTCAAATGGATCTCCTCTCCTTTCTTTATTTGGGGAGAAGTGATAACAACTGTCTTACGCTCTCCGGGAAGGAGGTCGAAAAAGTTGTCACTGAAACGGGCTCCCTG
>CDYY01045444.1_pt1 | contig 26986 bp, 7 predicted proteins | sample 480691 | NCBI WGS metagenome assembly CDYY01 (sample SAMEA3182107, study PRJEB8094) | gut metagenome | biome: human; feature: gut; material: Stool; isolation source: human stools | place: Canada | collected 2013-02-25
TTAGCCGCTTTCTCCACAGCCGCCCGGAATTTTGCCTGGATGGGAGCCATGACTTCATTTTCCTTTTGTGCCAGCTGCTGGTTCAGTTTCTGTCCGAGTGCCTGTTTATCCTTATCTGACATATTTTTAGATTGTTCATTGAACTGATTCTGTAATTTCTGCTGTTCAGAAACCACAGTCTTCCCTGCCTGCATAAAAGCCGGCGTGGAAGACAGGACATCCTCCACATTGACATAACCGGACGCTGCGTCAGCCTGCGCCATCATTCCAAGAGAAGCAGCTGCCATCATCATAGAAATAAGAACCTTTTTCATATGTAAACCTCTTTTCTAAAATAAAATACACGTCTCTTTCACTCTTTATTTCTTCCAGAGCTTTTCCATAATTGTCGGATACACCGCATTTAAATGCCCCTGGATCTGGTTCAGGATCGCCACAACGAGCGGCGCATCAAAATGATCAAGCCCCGCAGGGATGCAGCAGGTCAGCAGCACGTTGCCGGCTTCATCCACACTGTATTTCAGCATACGGTACTGGTCATTCAACGCATTCAGCTCTTCACAAACGGTCGCCTTTTTCTCTTTTGTTACAATCGCTGCCGCCACCTGTACCTGGATGATCGTGTAAACACTGTCATCAAACAAAATCATGAAAGGAAGGTTCTGTCCGGCTACAGGAAGGTTACTGCGGAAAGCCTGGGAATGTACGTCATCCTTAAAATCCTGAATACCGAACCCGCTGATTTTCGCATCTTCCAGATGCTTCTTAAACAAAGCTACCTTTTCAACTCCTACCTTCACTTCCGGCACTGCTGTTTCCGCTTTTACCGTATTCTTATTCTCCGCCATTTTGTACGCTCCATTCCTCTGGTCACGCCAGAACTCAAACAATAATTCTGTGATATCCCTGTACACCTTTTCTTTCGAAGGAAGATTCCAGTCATTTGCCATATGGGCTTTAAAACGCAATAATTTGATTTCTTTCAGTAAATTCAGATATAACTGTTTGCTGACAGGAACAACATTGCCTTTTACCGCTTCCACCCGTTTAATCTCATCCTTTAGTTTGATCATGAATGATCTCTCCGATTTTTAAATACATTTGCTGATTATTTACTATCCTGCCGGCATTTGGGATAAATAAAAATCTGCGGGACAAGCCAGACAGTTACCGAATGTACAAGTATCTACTGCCCCCTATCCTGCAGGTCATTAGAAAATTGAAAACAAGCGGCATCCGACTGGGGTTTCTCACCCTTCACGGCTGTAAGACAGTTCCGGATTTCCACCGGATTCTCCACAAAAGCCTTTCGACTTTGTCTTCTCTCTGAAATTGTTCCAAACAAAGGTTGTTCAGATATTATTATATTATCATAAGGCATATACTATTTGCAAATAATTTTTACTTTTTCTTTTCCTCTTATGGTAATTTTATTTTCATTATTTTTAAACTTTCTTTCATCTTGGATGCCAAGGGACGATAAATCCCTGCCGGGATTCCGACCGCTTTTTGCCTACCAGTAAAGTGTCACTCATGTCAAAACGTCATCCGGAAGGCCAGCAAAGAATCCATTACCATCACACTCAAGCCGGTAAGACGTCATCCTGAACGCAAGCGAAGGATCTATTACTGTGATGAAGAAAAAGATAAACTGAAAAGGACTGCCGTCCCATACCCGGAAAGGCGGTCCTTTCGTTTCTTCTTATTCAGTTCTCATAGCAAAGTTTTGTTCCATTCCCCTTTCGAAAGCGTTCATCATCCTTAGAAGCTGAAGCGAATGCCTGCGTCTATTCTCCACTTGCTGGAAACATCAGCCCCGAAGTTTCTCGTGTAGGTTCCGTACAGATAGGTGTTCCTGTTCACCAGCCAGCTTCCTCCTACTTCTACGTCTACCCAGCTGTCTTTCAGGTCTACTTCTGTCCCGCTCGTCGGTTCGTTTTCCGCACTGAAGATGCTCTTCACTTTTCCTCCGAATTCATGGGCCAGCGCTATCTTCGCAAACAGGTTGCTTCTTTCTGTCTCTTTTCCTATCCCCAGTCCGATTCTTCCTATTACGCTGGTCACTCCGTCCTGGTGGATGTGCATTTTCTTGTTCCCGCCCATGTCGCTTACGGCGTCATAGTCTTTTCCTCCTAAGTGCCCTGCGGTGAGTTCAATGCTCGGGTCTATGTAGAAGCCGTTTTCTTTCTTCATCCTCTTACCGTATTCCACGCTCACCGACAGGCCGCCTGTTCTGTACTTCCCGTCCAGGCGGTGGTTCATTTCGTTGTATACGGTGTAGTCGTTCTTCACCCGGCTTCCTCTAAGGATGATGTCAAGGTACTGTCCGTCTTCTTTCTGCATGGCTCCGTACAATGCCAAACTTGCCAGTTTTTCTTTCCCTGTTCCATTGGCATAGGTGTCTTTTCCTGTTCCGTAGTCCAGGGCCGCGCCGATTGTCCAGTTTCCTTTTTTCTTGTCATAACCTACCTGGGCTATGTTGTAGGTCTGTTTAAAGCTGGCGTTCTTTTTATCCAGTTCGTTCTTCCCGCCCAGGTATCTGGCCCAGATTCCGTTTTCTTCTTTCCCCAGCCGTATATCTCCCATCCGTCTCTCAAGGTCATTGTTATTCGTTCTCCACAGAAGGATAGAGGATACCATCGCTGTCTTGCTCCCTCTCATCATCTGGGTTTCTTTATCTCCGTAGATAATGGGAGGCTTGGGATCCGGATTGGGGTTCGGATTTGGGTTGGGATTGGGATTCGGATTCGGGTTGGGATTCGGATTCGGGTTGGGATTCGGATTCGGGTTCGGATTCGGGTTGGTTTCTTTCACATATCCTTGTCCATTTGCTTCACGGAAATCCATGTCTGCCATTTTCAACGTCGCGGATGATGCGGTCAGGCCTTCCGCTATCGTTGCACGCCCTTTCAGGTTCTTTTCTCCCTTTGCATATGCTTCATAGTACAGTTTTCCTGCCAGGCTATTCAATGCATCGTACACTTGTTTATCGTCAGTCATCGTAATTCCGCTGTTGTCCGTCACCATCGTTACTGATGCGTTTTCAGCAGCTTCTTTTATGTGTACGTCTCCCGTCTTGTAGTCTTCCGCCTTTGTTCCCGCGTTCTCATGTTCATAGACCAGCTTCATGTTCCCTTCGTATTTATCGATGGTCAGTTTATGCGGATCATTCTGCAGCAGTATGCCTTTGTCCGCGCGCAGGCTTGTTACATGGCTGTCAATAGATTCTCCCTTACCGCGATTCTTGTAGTTGAAATCTGCGCCTTTCTTGTGATAGTATCCTACTCCTACCTGCTTGTGTTCCCAGACTGCTCCATTTGCCAGCACCATAGATACTTTTCCGGGTATCTTTCCCCATTTTTGCGTATCCGGATTAATTCCCGATATATCCGTGGTTACCAGACCCTTCAAGAAGGAGTCTTTATTGTTCAGTCCCAGCATGACATGACCGCCGCTTTCAGCACTGACATCCCCGGTAATCTTTACCGGACGGGTCGCAGAAGTAGCTTCTACCTTATTCTCATCATTCAGCTTTGCATTGACGAGTATCGAGCCGCCTGTATAAGCAGCCAAGGATGCGACATCTGTTCCTCTGATCGTTCCTCCTCCAATAGATACTTTTGCTCCGTGAGACTCAACAGCTCTCCACATCTTGGAGTCAATATCCACAAGTCCTTTAATGTCTACGAGCGCACTTCCATTATGTTTCTGCGCTTCAATAGCACCGAAATCTTCCCCCGTGTCTTTTACACGGATTTTTACTGCATGTGCCGGATCATCATCATTTTCTATGATTAACTTTGCATGGCCGCTTCCGCTTTTCCATCTTTCGTCACCACGTACCCCTGCTACCAGGATTCCTCGTCCATAAAGGCTTCCCTTCGGATCGGATTCGATGTACATTCCGTTGACATTCTTGATTGTTAATGTACCGCTGTAGACGGTAATTGCATTGGGGTTTTTCTTCGGCAGGCGCTCCGTAATGGATTTCAGTTCCAGCCGGTGTCCGGTCATGTCGATATCCCCGACCACATCACCATTCCAGTAGATATTTCCGAACTTATTATCGTTTACCGTTGTTACAGGATCATCTTCCGCATGGGTTACCAGTGACAAGTCATGATCAAATTTATAGTGGCCTTTTCCGTCATAAACTCCCGCTTTAGACCAGAAATCCCGCGCTTCTTCAGCAAAATAGTTCGCTTCCACGATTTGATGGCGTACCGGATTAACCAGTGGCGGCGGCGTGGGTTTTCCCTGCACATATCCCTGTCCGTTTTCTTTCTTGAAGAGCATGTCTTTCATTTTCACTGTCTGGGATGATGAGGTCAGTCCTTCGGCTATTGTCGCCTGTCCGGTCAGTTTTTCTTCTCCGGTCTTGTAGGCATCGTAATACAGTTTTCCCGCCAGAGCATTCAGTACTTCATATACCTGGTCTTCATTGTCCGTATTGATATTGCTCCTGTCCGTGACCACTGTAATGTGTGACCCTTCTGCTGCGGATCCGATATAGGTGTTTCCCGCCTTATAGTCGGCTGCCTTCGTTCCCGCATTCTCATGCTTATAGAACAGTTTCATATTTCCCTTGTAGTTCTCAATGGTTATCGGTTTCTCATTTTTCTGGTAAATGTTGCCGCCATCAGCCTCAAGGTTTTTGATTTTACTTTCTTTAATGCCGTCTGTCCGGGCTCCTTTTCCTTCATGGTACCAGGAGGCTCCGTCAGAAAGCATCATGTACGTTTGACCAGCTGTTCCGGCATCTGTTCCTATCAACCCTTTTATGTAGGATCCGTCCGTATTCAGAACCAGTCCCAATCTTCCTTTCTGAGCAAGTACATTCCCTTCTATCTGTACATCATGTTTGACTGCTCCTGCCGTAAGAACATTTCTGTCCGACAAATTGCCGTTGATCTGGATTTTACCGTCATTATTTATCTTCAAACTGGACGCCTTATCCCCTTTGGCTATTATTTTCCCGCCGCCGATTGACACATCGCCCTTATTTGCCTGAATTACGCTGACATCATCATTCTCAACATCTACCAAACCTTTTATAACAAGCTTTGCGCTTCCGCCATCCTTTACACTCCTGCCGTCCACAAGTATAGCTGCGTCTTTTTCCGCTGCCGTATTACGTATCTTCACAGCATGTTCCGCTTGATTATCATTAGATATAGTGAGGCTCGCTCCATTTCTGCCCTGTCCCCAGACATAAATACCGCTCTTTGCATTTTTATCGCCATGTATGTCAATATCTATACCTGCCGCGTTCTTTATTTCCAGATCACCGCCATGTGACAAAATTCCCGACGCATAATGCCTTAAATGATTTGCCTCAGAAACCAAGGTCAGCTTATGTCCGTTCATATCAATAAAGCCATCCGCTGTATAATCCGGATCTCCCCATATGATATTTGCTACATTGGCACCTTGATTTCCCCCGTATGTCAGAGTCTTGGGATTTGATAAATCAACCTTGATCGTGGTATCGGACTTCAGGACATAACGATGATCATCATCCTCACCATCTTTATACCCGTTATTCATCCAATACATATTCCCCGATCCCAGACCATCTTCAACAATCTGTTCACTTACATCCAGATTTGCCGGCGGCACGGGTTTATCTTCTACATACCCCTGTCCGTTTTCTTTTTTGAACAGCAGGTCTCTCATTTGTAATGTTTTAGATGACGCCGTCAGTCCTTCGGCTATCTCTGCCTGTCCCGCCAGCTTCTTTTCTCCGTTTTTATAAGCATCGTAATACAGTTTTCCCGCCAAAGCATTTAAAGCCTTATACACCTGGTCTTTATCTGTATCAACAATTCCTTTATTATCTGTAACTACTGTAATGCGTGATCCTTCTGCCGCGGATCCGATATGGGTGTCTCCCGCCTTGTAGTCTTCCGCCGCCATGCCTGCATTCTCGTGGGCGTAATAGATTTTTCCCGCGCCGCTGTAATTTTCAATTACAAGCTGTCCCGCATCTTTTTGATAAATTGCACCGCCTTTTGCATCACCGGCAAACCTGGTTACACGGCTGCCCTGTCCCGCATTCAGCGTGTTCCATTCACCACCTTCTGAAAGAAAAAGATTCACCTTTCCTTTTATATCTGCCTGTGTTCCGCCGACCCATTTCGATCCGGCAGTAAGACCAACATAAGCTTCTGACCCAGCATCCATGCGAATCGTCCCCTGCAAATCCGCTTTTGATATTCCGATTGCGCTTCCATCCTGATTCACATTGATAAATGTCCGGAATCCTTTCGCGGCGCTGATAAGATACCGTTCTTTCTGATTCTCTTTGACTTTGAGCGTACCGCCGCCAATACGAAGAACATTCTTCTCTGTTTTGCCGCCCCAAAGCGATTCGTCCGTTTTAATCAGGTCAGAAAGTGACCCATTCTTTGAATCATCAATATCCGCTGAAGTAATAGAAATAGTATTATTGCTTCCAATCATATATATGCCATAAGTTTTTGACTGATCGCCCCGATTCCATTGCATAAGGCTAATTGCGCCCGGCTTGATTGTGAATCTTCCATTAATCGCCAAATCAGAGCAGTCCATAGAGGAAATACCCGTTGTTTGGGTAGAACCGCCGCGCAATTCTTCAATCACTACATCAGCATTGATCGTCGTCTTCACCAGGTCTTCACTTACTTTTTTATTAAATCTCTGGCTAAAATTACCCACTGCGATACCATGTGCAGCAGTATACTTGCTGCCGCTGTCTCCTGAGGGCGACCACAGCGTTTTCGCTTTGATGGTAATCGTACCGTTTTTCCCCGGATTGGTTTTATTGCTGTCAACCACGATAGTTGTCTTATTATTCGCCTTGATCCCGTATGCAGAATAATCGGTCCCCAAATCAGCAACTTTCGTCAAGTCGAGCGTCAGGTCATGACCCGCCATATCAATATTAATTGTCTTAATTGAGGCCTTATCATACGTATATCCTAAAATACCTGCTGCGACAGACTTGAGTCTTTCTTTAGGCATATTATTTTTATTGACGACCTGTGCCAAACGGTCTGCAGTAAATACTTCACTTTCACTAATCGGATTTGTGGACTGCTCTGCCATAACCGGCCATGTACCGGCCAATAACGCAATTGTAATACCGGCAGCCAGCCGCCTCATCTGTAATTTACTTACCTTATTCCGTTTCATAATTCCTCCCTATTTTTCAAACATAAACTCTCCGCCGGATACTCGATTAGCATTCCGGCCTTGCCCGATAGCAGGCAATTCATCCTCTTCTAAAACATACCCATCCGGATCTGAACCGCTTACCGCGGTCATGAAACCCGTGTCACATGAACCGGATTCACTCCAAAAAGTATTTCAAATTATCCATGCCCGGCACTCCCTTTCATCCACTCCATTAAACGCAACAAAAAACGAGACAATAAAAAGATGCACAGATTTCATAATTCTAAATCTGAACCGGATTTCCCATATCCGGCTTCCTTATGCATCTAACCTTATGCCTCGCAAGTCATTAGAAAATCAGAAAACAAAGTGGCACCCTGACTTAGTTCCTCATTCTGTCATATCTCCGTGAAAGACTTACTATGACACAATTCCCCATACAGTTGCGGGCCAGTTCCGGAGTCTCACCGGATTCCCCACATGAGCTCTTCAGCTTTTGTCCTCATATAGTATTAAATTATTGGATAACCATTATTTATTAAGAAACAGCTATTTGTATCTCATAATTTCAAATGATTATCTAATTTCATCTTGTAAATTATACTATATTACTTTTCACATATCAACAATAAATGATATTCCAATTGGTAATTTTAATTATTTTTTATAAATCCTTTTCAAATACAATGTTAACTTACTCTGTTTCGCATACTTATCTAATTATCTCCCAAGTATAAAAGACTGCCGTCCTGTCCCCAGGAAAGCAGTCCTTTATTTTTTCTTCTTATTATTCAGTTCTCATGACAAAATCTTGTTTCATTCCCCTTTTGGAAGTTGACATCATGCTCAGAAGCTGAAGCGGATTCCCGCATTGATTCTCCAATCTACCTTGTAATCTCCGCCAAAGCTCTTGGTGAAATCTGCATAAATCATGCTTCTCGGGCTCAAATAGTAGTTGCCGCCCAGTGCAATTTCCACCCAGGTATCCTTAAGGCTGAACGAGGAGCGCTTGCCTGTCTTTCCGGGTTCAGTGAACAGGATATGGCCGTCTCCGTCAAATTCGTGGAACAGATTTACCTTAGCATAGAAATTGCCTTTGTCACTTTCTACTCCGGCAACTACACCCAGGCGTCCGACTAAACTGTTGACTGATGACTGGCTGACACGCATGCTTTCACCGGTAGGCGCCGCTGCATCAAAGCTGTCCGATGACAGACGGCTCCATGTCAGTTCCGCCTGCGGCGTTATAAAGCCTTTGCCCATACGAATCTTTTTGCCATACTCAGCACTGATGCCATATCCGTATGTATCATACTTGCCTTCTACATAATTCCTGAGCACCGGTGCACTATATTTGTTGTAGGCAGTGAACTTATTGGAAAGTTTTCCTGCTTTCGCAATGACATCCACATACTGTCCGTCTTCCGACACTCGGGTTGCGTAGGCCGCCAATGTGTACAGTTTCGGATCGCCTTTTCCACCATATCTGTATGTTGCGCTGCCGTCAGTGTATCCGAAAGCGCCGCCTACATGCCAGCCTGATGCCAGACGTTTATCCATCCCCACCTGGGCCGCCCAGTAGCTGTCCTTCATATACGCATTGTTGGCGTCATAACTGATCCGGCCGCCGTAGGCTCTTGCCCACAAACCGCTTTCCGCACCGATTCTGAGATCTCCCATGCGCTTATACATATCATTCATATCATTCCGCCATACAAGGATAGAGGAGGTCAGAGCGCTTCTGGTACTGCTCATGATAGAAGTTTCGTAATCCCCGGTTTCAATTTCCGGCTTATCCGGCTTGGCAGGTGTGTAATCAAAGTATCCCTGTCCATCTCTCTTAAAGCTCAATGCTTCAGTTTTCAGACCGGCGCTGCTGGATGTCAGCCCTTCCGCAATTCTTAGCTTACCTTTCAGATTCCTTTCTCCATTTTGATATCCGGTATACTGCAGCTTGCCTGCCAATGCATTCAGTGCTTCGCTGACCCTGTTTTTGTCAGCTGCCTTTTTCGAGTTTGTATCCAGTCCGGCATTATCGGTAATCATATCCACCGTGGAACCGGCATCGGCTGCCGCAATGAAAGTGCCGCCGCCAAGTACCTTTGTCGGATTCGTTTTGTCATGGGCATAAATGAGAGATAAGCTGCCACTAAGCTGCCCTATATCCGTATTTCCGCTTTCCGGAGCCGTCTTATCAAGAACGCCGTTGTTGGAAATAAGCTTGCGAACCTTACTATTGTTGGTCTGTTTCCATTTGCCTTCCAGATCGACATCCGTATCACCGTTCATGCTGGCACCTGTCCAGGTACCGCCGCTTCCTACTTTAACTTTCGTTTCTCCGCTACCGGCGCTGTTTCCTTTCCAGTTTCCGCCATTAGAAAGAGTTACGTTCGTCTTGCCTTCACCGGATACATCGCCTTGCAAGGACGCCCCGACCCGATCCATAACAACATCAGATGCAGACGCGGCATCCGTTTTGATCCCGCCGGAAACGGTTCCGTTTCTCAGTTTAAGTTTTCCGCCGTTGAGCGCGGATGCGCCATTTGCAACATCCGTATTTTCTGTTTCAATCGTTCCGTTATCCGCCGTGGTGTTGCCGCCTACGCTGCCGCCGGTCATTTCCACCGTTCCGCCCGCATTAGCAGAAGCATCGCCTTTCACGGCTGTCCCGTTTGCAGTAATCCGTCCGCCCTCTGACGCAAGACGGCCTGCACTGCCTTGTTTTAATTCCACGGTACCGCCGTTTTTAGCATTAACGGATTCATTTACTTTTGTACTCTCCGCTTTAACAGTGCCGTCATCAGCTGATACGGTTCCGGTGACTATGCCGCCGGTTATAGATGCCGTACCGCCATGGGATCCGATAAGATCCTTCACCGTGGCATTCTTAATGATGGCCTGGCTGTTTCCATCTTTGGCCGTCACCTGCCCTGCCACGCTGCCGCCGGTCAGATTGATACTGCCGCCCGCCGCTGCAGTGGCATTACCTTCTGTTTCCGCACCGTGGAGGGAAACTGTACCGTTATCGGCTTCCACATCTCCTTTCAGTTTGCCATTCTGAAGACTTACTGAAGATCCGCCGCCCGCACGAACAGCTTTACCGCCGGCTCCTGCCGTCACATTGGTTATACCTGCTGCTTCCACAGTGCCGCCTCCAGAGGCTACGATGCCATCTCCTCCGGCAGTAATATTAGAATTTCCGGAAAGAAGTACTTTACTTCCCGCACCGTCAGCAAGCACACCGGTCTGTCCTGTAATATTGGCATTGCCTTTAATATCAGCGGTCTTTCCTCCTTCCGCTTTGACACCGACGCCGGTATTTCCGCCATTCAGATTCAGCGTATTCTCCCCGCTGTCCACATGGATATCCTTCGTGCCTGCATCGACAGCCGCACCGGAATCTCCGTTGATGGTAGCCGGATTCTTTGTGAATTTATAGGTATCTGTATCCGATTTATAAACACCGGCTTCTTTGTATGCCTGTTCAGAAGCGGCACTGCCGTCGATAGTCTTATTAATCGGATCTGTGATCTGTTCATTCGGATAAGCGGTTTCATAGAGATACTGCCCCTGACCGTTATCCTTCTTAAAGGTAATATTTCCTGTTTTGAGAACCGCTTCAGAACTGGTCAGACCTTCTGCAATTTTTACAAAACCGGTCAGATTTTTCTCTCCGTCCGCATATGCTTTATAGAAGAGTTTATTCGCAAGCGCGTTCAGTGTTTCGCTGACCAGATTCTTATCCGCAGATGCATTGGAAGATGTATTCAGCCCCTTATTATCCGTAATGAGGGAAATACCGGAACCGGACGCCGCTTTCCGTATAATGAAATCTCCGCCGATCATGGTTTTTGGCGCCGTTTCTTCGTGTGCATAATATACATCCGTGTAACCGCTATAGTTATCTACGGTGATATTTCCTGTGTCTTTCTGGAAGATCTGTCCTGCCTTATCCGCACTTACTCCGCCGGCAAGTCTTGTCAGATGGCTGCCTTCGAAGTTTTTACCGCCCCAGGATGTTCCGGTATCGATATACTTTTCATTCGTCCATGCGGCACCGTTGGCAAGGAACAGATTGGCTTCGCCTTTGAAGGTCAACTCTCCTGCTTTCTTCCCTTCATCGGGGAATGCATTATACACAACGCCTTCGAGTGTAGAATCCGACGTGGTCAGTCCCAGATTAATCTGTGACAAAGTTCCTTTCTTATCCACCCCATTGACAGCACCGGTCGTTACCGCCAGATTTCCCTTAATATTGACTTTCTTGTCAAGGCTTCCTACGGCATTTCCGCTGCTGTCAAGCTTGACATTCATGTTAACAACACCGTCTTCTGCACGGATAGCCGCATAGGGATTTGTCGACGCCTTGTCCACTTCAATGCTGCCGCCGCCGTTGACTGTCACTTTGCTGCCGCCGGCATTGGCAAAAATACCATGGGCTTTGCCTTTCAGGTCTACATTTCCATTGACTGTGATATCAGCTCCCATGGAATTGGGCCCCATATTACTGGTGGAGTATAGTCCGGTTGCCCCATAATAACTAAAGCCGCCATTGTGTCCGTCTACATCGGCTGTCACATTTCCATTAACTGTCAATCTGCTGTTTCCCTGGATATAAGCGCCCAGCGTATTGGCCGTCCCGCTTACTTTCAGATTCACATCTCCATTAATTGTCATTTCAGGCTGGATAGCCGCATTGCTGTTTGCCATATGGATGCCTTCGGCACGGGATGTGCTTGTCACTTCTACATCCAGGTTCTTCGCGGTAATTTCAGCTTTCTTTTTGGTAGACTGATTGATTCCGTAGACCGTACCGCTGCCTTCCACCGTCTTCATTTTCAGCGTCTTGCCATCAGCCCGGATAATAACATTCTCTTCCACATTCACTGCAGGTCCGCCTGCGGCAATTGTGATTTCGGAATCTTTTGTAAACTTGTATGTGCCGTCTTCCTTACGTACACCGGTATTGACATATTTCATGTCCTTCGCCTTTACGCCGGTGATAGTATCGGTAAATGCTGTTTCTGTCTGTTCTTCAGGAATATCCGAAGCCGGTGTATAGAGGTACTGCCCCTGACCATTGGATTCCTTGAACGTCACATTCTTCAAATCAAGAGAAGCTTCCGATGCAGTCAGCCCTTCCGCCAAAGCTGCCTTGGCAGAAAGTTTTCCATCCTTTGCCAAGTAATAGAGCTTTCCTGCCAGAGCATTCAAAGTTTCACTGACCAGATTCTTATCCGCCGCTTTAGTTGAAGACGTATCCAATCCGTTGCTCCCCGTCATCAATGTAATACGGGAACCATCCAATGCCTTGGATACCTTGAAATCGCCGCCGATCATTTGTTTTGGCGTGCTATTTTCATGGTTGTAGTAAATGCGGCTGAAACCGCTGTATGTGCCGACTTCCACATCTGCCTTGTCCTTCATAGCGATGAGCCCCGCATGATCCGCGTCTTTCCCGCCGGTCAGGGTCGTCAGATGGGAAATGCCGTCATAAGCCCCGTACAATCCGTTTGACGGACTCGGAAGCGTCGTTTTCCCGTTATTTCCTGCCGCATAAACGGCATCGGCGCGGGAAACCGCTTCATGATTCCAGGTCGCACCATTCTGGAGCCACAGGTTGATATCTCCCTGCTGTGATTTTCCGGTAGGCGTATTTTTATTCGTATTCGATACAACACCGCTCCAGGTGGAATCAGACGTTGTCAGCCCCAGATTAATGGCACCGTCACGGAAATAGTATGTATTATCTCCATTTCCATCATCTTTCGATGCATAGAGATTCCCCACCAGATTCACTTTATGGTCGGAGGCTCCGGTCACTTTGACTTTGCCGCCGGCATCCGTTTCAGTCTTTACATTCACATTAACAGTACCGCCAAAAGCACCCAATGCCAGGAATCCCCGTTCTCTACTCTTCGGCGTGATAATATTGACATCGCCATTCAAGGTAAGAACATTATCCAATGAATTCTGCCCTGCGACTTTATAATAAGCATCCGTTACCGCGCCGTTCCCTTTGACTGCCATATCTACATTGCCGTTGATCGTGATGGAACTGCCGCCTTCTTTGCCAAGATAAATTCCTTCCGGCGCCCAGCGGCTTCCCATATAGGTAGGATAGCCGCCGTCTTCTCCGGTACCCTTAATACCCCAGAAATCATCGGAAGACTGGTCATTTCCGGTACCGCGCATGGTGACATTGCCATTGATGGTCAGTTTGGTCTTTGCCGCTTCTGCCGCCCCCATGTGCCCCATAAAAATACCGTCTACCATATACGCGCCGCCATTGACGGTCATATTCACATCGGAATTAACAGTAATATCATCTCCGTCTTCCAGATAGATTCCATAAGTTCCCATCATACCGGCTTCCGGTGTTTTCAGGTTCAACTGTTTCGCGTTAATAACCGCTTTTACATTCGGCGTCATTCCTATCGGCGCCCAATCACTGCCGCCGGTGGTAATATTGACTGTCTTTCCTGCAAAGTTATAAGCCAGGTTCTTGCTATTTCCGCCTATCTGACTGACAGCGCTGCCGAATACTTTGGAATCCTTCTTATAATTGAAAGTTATCGGCCCTTCCGCATCAATAATCTCACCGATCGGATCTTCTTCGGGCGTATAGATGTACTCACCCTGACCGGTTCCACTCTTGAAAGAGATATCACCGAGTTTCTTCGCCACGGCAGATGTTGTCAAACCTTCAGCAATTTCCACCTTTCCTGTCAGATTTGTCTTTCCATCTTTGAACTCCGTATAGAAAAGCTTATTTGCCAGTGCGTTGAGGGTAGCATTTACCAGATTTTTATCTTTCGCTTTAACAGAATCCGTATCCAGTCCCTTACTGCCGGTACGCATCGTAATACCGGACCCGGCAGCCGCTTTGGCAATTTTGAAATTTCCACCCTTGATTGTAAGCCCTTCGTTTGGATTTGTCGGCACTGTAGTGTCATGGTCATAAATCACTGTGGTATAGCCGCTGTAGTTTTCCACGCTGATCGGATTTTTCTCCTTCTGGATAATCACGCCGGCATGAGACGCATCACTGCCTCCATGAAGTGCAGCAATACGGCTGCCGTTCCAGACGGAGCTCGACAAATGTTTCCCTGTAGCGGCTGTCTTTTCATGTGTCCATGTCGCACTGTTTCCAAGCCACAAATTTACTTCGCCACTGTCATAATCCTTGTCATCTACATAGTCGGTGATTCCCTTCCACGAAGACTCTGCTGAATTCAATCCAAGGAATACACGACCTGTCTTCCCGCCGGTTTTCTTGGATTTCTGTGTTTTAATATCTCCGAGAATTTCCACTTTCTGATTCCCTGCGGCAGTATTATCCTCATTCATATTCATGGAAATACTGCTGTCGCCGGATAGAGAATTTTCAGAAACTAATGCTTTATGATACTTAGTCGTGTCCGTGTCTGTGACAATCCTGCCGCCTGCTATCCGCGCTGTACCACCAACGGTTCTGACGCCGATGCCTTTCAAATCTATGTCTACTTTATCGGATACTTCCACTACAGCTCCGTTGCCGCCGGCATTGATACCCACTGCTCCCTGCTGCATCGTATCCTTTGTAGCTTTCACAGACTGGTCGATTTTCAGGCTCTTTATGGAAATTTTATCTCCCGGGTTCGTTGTCTTTACCCCGGCAGCCATTTGTGCACCTTCCACCTTGTCAATCACAATATCATGCGCAATGGAAACAGTTCCCTTGCTTCTTGTCATGATACCGGCTCCTTCACCGGCTGTCCGGGCCGTAATGTGAATAGGTGTCCCTTCTTTTCCATTAATAAAGCTCAGATTCTTACCATCTGCCATAATGCCTGCCGCTTTTACCTTTTCATCTCCTATATCGGCAGACAAAGTCAATGCATGCCCCTTCATATCCACAAGCATGTCCTTTTCAGACGTACTATTGTAGGCGGCTGCTACAAACTTTTTGGCATAAGATCCTACCACATCCGCTATCGTTGCCTTTGCTACACGATCCTGAGTGAATACTTCCGGCGTTTTTATCGGTCCTCCTGCCGGTTCATCTTTAGCCGGGGTATACAGATACTGCCCCTGCCCGTCCGCATCTTTGTAGGTGATATCTCCTACTTTCATGCTTACTGACTGCGCAGTCAGCCCTTCTGCGATTTCCACTTTGCCTGACAGATTTTTTTCACCCTTTGTGTAAGCAGCATAGTACAGTTTATTTGCCAGTTTGTTTAAAGTACCGCTTACAAGGTTCTTGTCCGCCGCCTTGTCGGAAGCGGTATTCAGACCTGCATTGTTCGTTCTGAGTACAATATCGGAACCAGCAGCCGCATTGGTGATTTTGAAATCGCCGCCCTTTATAGCAAATCCTTCGTTCGGATCTGTCGGTGCTGTCGTATCATGCTCATAAATAATTGTCGATTTCCCGCTGTACGTATTTACAAAAATCGGGTTTTCATCTTTCTGATAAATAACAGATTTCTTTGCATCTCCATCATCCCCATGGAAATGTGCGATCTGGCTTCCTATAAACGCGGCACTCCCCGTGGTGGTCGTCGTACCATGAGACTGCCTTTCGTTTGTCCATACCGCTCCATTTTGCAGCCACAGATTGAATTCGCCTACATCATGGACAGTTTTCCCGCCGGTACCGTAATCAGATGTATATTGATCGTAAACCGCGGCACCTTTCCATGATGATTGATTATCTGTCAGCGCCACATTCAGTTTGCCCGCATTTTTCCAATCCACCAGCTGTCCGCCGCTGTACTCAATAACTTTCTTGCCATACTGTCCTGTTACGAACATATCGCCTGTGATGTTGGTCTTTTTCTTCCCTGCCTGATTACCATCCATATTGATATTGATGGTTCCTTTTTCCACACGGGCAGCATAATAATTATGAGACTTGTCTGCATCTTCTGCCGCCTCAATCGTACCGCCGCCGACAGAAATCGTCGTATCGGCTCCCACTGTTTTCAAGCCGCTTCCTTTTACACCGCTGATAGACACCGGTCCGGTTACTGTCATCTTAGATTTTTCACCGGTAACAGCTATCCCCGATGCATTGATTCCGGCGCCGAGTCCTCTTTTCCCGTATACATCAGTAATCTTCAGGGTTCCATCAATTACCGCTTCACTGTCTTTCCCCTGGAACGCAATACCCGCTGCAGCATCTCCTTTAGTCACTACATTAGATATTTCCACATTTCCTTTAATATTCAGATGGGAATTCCCCTCAAGGAAGATACCATTAGAGCCACGCGTATCCGTATTTGTCGCCTCAATCAACAACTTGTCATTCACTCCGCCGTTGATATGGATGTACTGGTTGTTTCCAACATAAACGGCAGCAGCAATTTTTCCCGCACTGTTCGCCTTCAAATCCAGGTTGTGCCCGTTCAAATCCACAACCATGGGATTCTGTTTAGAAGTGCTATTTTCACTGTACAGCGTGCTTACATACTTCCCACTAACTGCATTCGGCTCCGTCCACACTATCCGGACACTCCCGTCCGCTTCCGCTTTTCTCGTTACATTTATATCTTCAGATGTGGTAATCGGTCCGACAAGTTCATCTATCGCCGGTGTATAAAGGTACTGCCCCTGACCGTTGGATTCCTTGAAAGTCACATTCTCTATGCGTTTGGACAGGCTGGAAGCCGTCAGTCCTTCGGCGATTTCCACTTTGCCCGTAAGATTGGTTTCCCCATTTTTATACGCAGTGTAAAACAGCTTATTCGCCAGTTTATTTAAGGTACCGCTGACCAGGTTCTTATCATCTGCCTTGTCGGAAGCAATATCCAAGCCTGCATTGTCTGTCCTGAGTATAATGCCGGAGTTGGCAGCCGCTTTTCCGATCTTGAAATCGCCGCCTTTCATCGCAAATCCTTCGTTCGGGTCTGCCGGTACCGTAGTGTCATGTTCATAAATCACCGTGGTATGGCCGCTGTAGTTTTCCACGCTGATCGGCTTCTCATCTTTCTGAATGATTATGCCGGCATGGGACGCATCACTGCCGCCGGTCAGGCGTGTCGCATAACTGCCCTTAAATCCGGCATAATTTGTTTTTCCATATTTCTCATTCGTCCAGACGCCTCCATTCTGCAGCCACAGATTCAGATTTCCATGGTCTTCTTTAGTAATTGTATCTCCATCATTTTCATCTTTGTAAGAGTATGCACTAAGCCCATTCCAATAAGAATCTGACGTGGTGAGTGCCAAATTGATTGTGCTTGTCCCATCAGTTGTAACAATTCCATCTTCATCTTCTTCATAAAGATATTTGGTAACAACTTCCCCATCAAGCTGTACGGAATTGCTTCCTACCGTATCCCCCTGTACATTTATAGAAAGCACACTTTTCCCCGTTCCCTTAAGTGCAGCACTTTCTTTCGCTTCTTTCGATACAGAAACCTTTAATCCGTCAAAATTAGCTTTAGAAGCCTGTCCCAAGAGGACACCATAACTCCAGTCATTGGCCTTGGAAGTTATTTTTGTATCTCCGTGAATATCCAGTATTGAAGAATTTCCTGAAAACCAGATTCCATAAGCACGGCTCATTCCTGCCGTATTTTCCGCATTGATAATTAATTTATCCGCTGTAATATCGATCTTTTTATTATCTTTCAATACGGTTTGGATACCTGCCCGAAACCCTTTTCCTTTTGATACAAGGGTCAGTTTTTTCCCTTCCGCATTGATAATGACCTTATTTCCGCCATCTGTGTTAACAGGGTAGGTTTCTCCCAATACCGTATCTTCAATGGTGATCGTGCTGTCTTTGGTGAATTTATAGGTTCCGTCAGCCTGCTTCACACCGGCATCCACATAAAGCTGGTCTGCCCCACCGGTAATCGCCCTGCCGAATTCCGTTGCAGTCTGTCCGCTTTCATCTTCAGCGGGTGTATAGAGATACTGCCCCTGACCATTGGATTCCTTGAACGTCACATCTTCCATACGTTTGGACAGGCTGGAAGCCGTCAGTCCCTCGGCGATTTCCACTTTGCCGGCAAGATTGGTTTCCCCATTTTTATACGCGGTATAAAACAGCTTATTCGCCAACGCATTCAATGTCTCACTGGCCAGATTCTTATCTGCTGCTTTGGACGAATCCACATTCAGACCCTTGCTGTCGGTAATCAGAGTAATTCCTGATCCGGGCTGCGCTTTAGTCACGGTAAAAGTCCCGCCGAGAATATCCGTGGGTTTCTCTTCCTTATGCCCATAGTACACATTGGTAAATCCTTTGTAATCGTCTACCCGGATATTAATACCTTCGCTGTCTTCATCCTCTCCGGGTTTCTGGAAAATATGACCCGCCTTATCGGCGCTTTCCCCGCCGACCAGCCGTTTCAGATGGCTTTCCGAAAAATCCTCTCCGAAATAAGCATCCGGCGGTTCGCCCCAGGCCTCATTCGTCCAGGAAGCGCCGTTCTGGAGCCACAGATTAATTTCTCCAAAAAATTTCTTGCCACCGGCGTCATTGCCTTCATCTTTAAACGCATTGTACGCGACCCCCGTCCAGCTGGAATCGGGCGTAGCCAGCCCCAGATTGACGCGGGTATAAGGCTCCGGCTCATTCACATTGATCGCGCCGGCAGATGCACCTACATTTCCTTTGATCGTAACTTTGGAATTACCGGCTCTGACAGGCACCTTATTTTCGTCCCGCTCCATATTCATCGTGGTGGTGGCGCACTCCGCCAGCAGCGCGTAATACCCCTTGGTATTATCTTTATTGATTTCTATATTTCCGCCCTTGAAATAAATATCCGAATGGCCGCCATTGGCAAATACGCCGTTGGCATTCACCTTCAGATCCACCAGTCCGTTAACGGTCAGCTTCGGTCCCATCTGGAGGGTGTAATTATTTCCGGCATAGATGGCAGAGCCGCCATAATAGCTGAAACCGCCGTCATTTTCCACATAGACCGCCCAGGGGTTCTTTTCATCATGGGTATTCATGGTTACGTTTCCATTGACAGTGGTTTCCGCATTGCCGCACAGATACATGCCCAGGCCGTAATTAGCGCCATGAGCCCTGATATCCGTATCCCCATTAATCGTCAGCTTGTACGGCGTATCCTTATTCGTTCCGTTCTGCCCACCTACACGGATTCCTTCAGCGCGACTTTTCGTATTCCCTGCATTAATAAATATCTTTTTTGCAGTAATCGTAGTCCCCTGTAATGACTCTATCTCAATCGCATGAAGCTCTAATTTCTTATTATTTCTTTCCGCATTAAAAATTAAAGTCTGTCCCGATGCATCAATATTTACAGGATGGCTTAAATCTCCTATCTTTATACCATTAGCGGTATTAATTATTGCATCTGTAGTAAACAGATAATTTTCCCCATTATCCTTTAAAATCTTTCGATTTACATAAATGTCATCTTTATCTTTCTCCCCGGTAATACCATTTGTAAGCTGTATCGCATCAGGATACTTCTTTTCCATGTCTTCTAAGAAATCAGCACGAACATCATGATACAAACCAAGACTGCCAAGTAATGACAACGTAACTGCCGCCGTCAGAAACCGTTTCCCCGATTTCCATTTTGAGTATTCTTTCATAACCTGCTCCTCCATCTTTCTATTTATCAGAAATATGAAATATATGCCCTGCTTCCCTGCAGCAAGGCATATATCTGCAGCCGGGACCATTATGATACCTGCCGCCCTGCCATACTACTTCCGCACCACCTTTCTCAAAATTCGTACCGGAAACCGACATTCAACTGCCATTCCTGCTTCCAGTCTCCGCCAAATCCTCTTGTCACATCTATATAGATACGGCTTACAGGCGACAGATTATATGTGCCGCCTACCGTCAATTCCGCCCAGGTATCCTTCAAATCATAGCTGGTTTCCTTCGTACCGCCGTCAGCAGCGGAATAGGACGCTTTAATTCTGCCGCCGAATTCATGGGCAACGCCTGCTTTTACATACAAATCACCGAAAGAGCCGATACGTCCTGCTTCAATATCTGCCCTCGCCACATAACTGTCAAAAGACTGCCCCTTCACAGTCATCACGGCGCTTTTATTGGAAACATCGTATTCATCAGGTTCCAAATGCGCCCAGGTGAACTGGATCTGCGGCTGCCAGTAGAAATCTCCCGTTCCGAAGCGCTTTCCATATCTCCCTGCCACACTGTAACCTCTGGCGGTAGATGATCCCGTAAACTGATTTCTTCCTCTGTCATACAGGGTAAACTTATTCTTTATATAACCCCCTTTGACGATCATATCCACAAAGGCGCCCCGGCCAAGATCTTTTGAGCCGTAGAGCGACAGGGCATACAGTTTGCTGTCGCCTCTTCCGCCAAAATCATACTTGCCCTTTCCATCTCTGTAATCCAGAGATATACCTGCACGCCAGTTATTGGGGTAACGGCGGTCATACCCGGCTTCGCCTGCCCAATAGTTTTCTTTTATTCCGATACCGTTTCCGTCATATTTCCATCTGCCGCCATAAACTCTTCCCCATGCACCCTCCATGCCGCTTCGATAGCGGAGCATGTCCAAACGAAGCATCCCCTGCATGGCGTCATCTCTCCACTCCAAAGCGGAATCAGTCAGCACGCTGCGTCCACCTTTCATCAGCGCCGTCTCATTATCCCCATGGACAATCGGTGGAACCGGTGGTGTCGGTGGATTCGGGTTCGGATTCGGGTTCGGATTCGGATTCGGATTCGGGTTCGGATTCGGGTTTGGATTCGGATTCGGGTTTGGATTCGGATTCGGGTTCGGTGCTGATCCTTTTTCTACATATCCCTGCCCGTGGTTGTCTTTCTTATACTTCATATCCGCTAATTTGGCAGATGCTGATGACGCGGTCAGCCCTTCCGCGATTTCTGCCTTACCCGCCAGATTACTCTCGCCGTCCACGGATCCCTCATAATATATCTTCCCCGCCACCGCGTTCAATGCTTTCCATACAGCATCATCATTATTCATATCAATACCTGCGTTATTAGTGGATACAACAATTCCCGAACCGGCAGCTGCTTTCTTTATCCGGAAATCGCCTCCGCGGTAAGATGCGGTCGTACCGCCATCTCCCTCGTGAGTATAAATAACTTTGACATGTCCGCTATAATTCGTCACGTGGATTTCCGATACTTCTTCAGGATAAATGATGCCTGCCTTATCGGCGGAGTTTCCGCCCACCAACTGGTTCACATGGGATACTCCGTCATATTTCCCATAGTGGAATACGCTCGGTTGGGGCATTTTTTCTACCTGAAGCCCATTGGTCCGCGATGGAGAGCTGTGTTTCCATACGGCTCCGTTCTGCAGCCAGAGATTTACTTCTCCTGCCTGATCAGATCCGCTGTTGTCCACCACACCGATCCATTGGGAATCACTGTTTGCCAAAGCCAGATTGATACGGCCATTCTGGAAAAAGTAAGGCTGTCCGTTGTGGTCTTTATCATCCCGCATGGCAATGATATTCCCCTTGATATTCACTTTATGGGAAGCCGCATCCGCCCCTGCCATATTCACATTGATAGTGCCGCCGTAACTGGCAAGGGAATAAAAACTTTCTCCCGTGCTTGATGGCGTCACTATGGTCACATTCCCCTTATTGGCATTAATAACGGCGATATCATAGTCATCCATGCCGGCAGATTTATAATAAGGGTCTGTCTTCATGGCAGCTCCGCGGACAGCCAAGTACACATCGCCGTTGAGATCAATGGAGCTGCCGTCCGACATATCCACATCGACCCCGGTCGGCTGCCAGCGGGCACCGATATATTCATCCGCCCATCCCGGAACATGGCCGTCCGGCCCATAACCGCCATGTATTTCCGCCGCATTGACTCCCCATTTCGCGTCCTGGGAAGAGGAATCCGGCGGTTCCCCAACGGCTGCCGGATCCCCTATATATACGTTGCCGTTAACAGTAATGTTTGCTTTGGCTCCCGTACCGGTGCCAGCACGCATCATGTAAATACCGTCGGCAAAACAGCTGCCTCCGTAAGTCTTAATCTGCAGGTTCCCGTTTATGGTCAGCCGGCTCCCGTCAGATGCGAGAATCCCCGCCCCCTGCGAATTTCCTGCTTCGCTGCTGGAAGTATCAATGGACAGCGTTCCTGTCCCGTCACCCACGGTGACAACGGATGTCGTTCCTTTCCCCGGCGTAATACCCTCAGCGTGATAAGTGCCGTGGATACTGATTTTTGATCCGTCTTCCAGATTATACTGATTAACACCGTTTTCCACTTTATAGGCACTTCCGAAAGTTGCCTTATCTTTTTTTGCCTTGGTCGTGATTCCGGAAGTATAAACCGGCGCCGCCAGCACATCCGAAACTGCTCCGGTGCCGCTAATAAGCAATGCTGCTATACCGGCTGCCAGCCACTTTTTTCTGCCATACACATATTTCATCATTATCCCGCCTTTTCTCCACTACAACGATCTATGCCTTACACTTCCATCTTCACGCCGAACAGCCATGTGCGCCCTGGCATGGAATACCATGTTCCCGGCGTATGGTCGCTCCAGATGACATCTGTATGCTCAGCCCAAAGTTTATCGAAAATATTATTGATTTTCAGATAGAAATTAAAATCTTTTCTCGGTTCATAATTGAAGCTCAAATTATAAATTCCGTATTTATCGTTCGGCCACCCTTTCAAATCACTGTTTACCGGGTTCTTTCTCCGGATAAAATAGAATCCGTCCAGACCTCCGGTGAACTTCTTATTGTGATAGATCATGTCAAAAGTAAGTTTATCTTTCGGCGAATATCCGAGAGAAAAATTATCCCCGGGAACATTGGAGTACAAATGCGCCCATCCTACATTGGCGCTCCATTTACTCCCGATCTGCGAAATCAGCTGGGCATTCCATCCTCTTGAAACACCCTGATTAAAGTTTTTATATTTTTTTGATGAAGTATCATATCCGATAGATTGTTCATCTTTTGTTCTGAACCAGTTAAAGGTAAACATGGTCTTATCGCTGAATACATGGCTGTAGCCGACGGTATCCGTATATCCATAAGCAGGTCTGACCTTGGCATTTCCATACTGGGGAATATAAAGAACATCAAGCCCCGGCAGAATGTAGAAATCATTGCGTCCCGCATACACTGTATCCTTAGGTGTAATTTCATAGCTCAAACGATAGCTTTTGGATGTATGACTGGAAAAATCGGCAGTGTATTGATCTGTCTCAGGGCGGTCATGCCGCAGGCCTCCGGAAAGAGACCACCGGGGCAAGAAATTCCAATCTTCCTGTATATAAAAAGAATAATTTTCATACCAGTGGTTCGTTTTGACCGGATTCCCATTTACGTCAAATCCTGCCGCCCGAAGAACATTGTCCCTTCCCTTTGAATAATCCACACCAAAAGTCAGTCGGTTCCATTCATCATGGAAGCTCACCTGCTCGCCGATGATGTCATAAGTATAGTCGCTGCTTATCCCCCAATTGGACTGCGCATTCATGTCATAATCCTGAAAATAATTTGTCTTTACTTTATTCCGGCGGTAAGTAAACTGGTTATCCCAATGCTTCCCGATGGATATCTTATCCTGCAGAGTCAGCATATCGGACTTATAATCGCCATGATACCGGTTTGAATACACAAAATCATATCCTCTATATCTTGACTTCATTTTGTCATAACTTAAGGAAAGAGAATGTTTATCAGTAAAATCATAAGCAAATTTCACTCCGTCCGATAAGGTATGGGTGTGCCCGGGCCATAGCCTTCCGTCACCGGATTTGGTATCACCTATCAGCAGTTTGTCATAATAGGCCATGTAGGAAAACTTCCCTACTCTCCCCATAGTGGTCAGCTTATATATTTCCCGTCCGCCGGTTCCTCTGGCTATATCCACGGTCGTTTTCTTTTCCCCGGGATTCTTGGTGATGATATTGATCACACCGCCTTTGGCGCCACTTCCATACAACGCGCCGGCACTGCCGCGCAGCACTTCGATACGTTCGACATTGTCCATATTATTCAGCAGAGAAGAATACATATACCCTGAATTATTCGCGCCGTTGAAATCTGTTACACGTACACCGTCCACAAGCAGTATAATATCCTTACTCCCATTAATCCGGATCCCGCTTAAATTGGCATTCAATCCATTTCCGCCATAATTCAGATACTGTGTCCCCGGAACTGTACGCAGCGCATCTTCCACGGTATTCAGATGGAGTTTTTCAATCTGCCGGCTCGTAACTACACTGATATCGGCCCTGGCATCCACCAAATTTTCATTCATGCGATTCGCTGTGACAACAACGGGCGCCATCTCAAAAACATACTCCTCTGCCAGCGAAGGGTATGCCATGCTTCCGGTTAAAACTGCTGCAGCCGCCATTACCAATGTCTTCTTCATCCTGATTCTCCTCATGACCAAAAGAATATAAAAAAGATATGCACCGCTTCCGCGGCATTTCCCCGCACACAAAAAATTTATTTTTAATTTTTAACTTATGGTACGCTCATACCACAAATTTATAAAACGAGGCATAAGAAAGATACATAGAAGACTTCTGCCATATTAAAAATACAGCACCAGCTTCCTATGCATTAACTTATACCTCGCAAGTTACGCCAATCTCATAGAAAGCAGGTGGCACTCTGACTCAGTTCCTTATCCTGCGGCTCCTCTGTGAAAGGCTTACAGCCGCAAAACTCCCTCTACAGTTGCGGGACAGTTCCGGATTCTAACCGGATTCCCCACGACTGCTTTCCTTATATAATTTTGTGTGATTCCTGCATGCAGGATATAAAGGTTAAATTCTTAATGCTTAAACCCATTTGCTTTAAGAATACCCACTTTTATGATATCACTATGCCATATTTTTTACAATATATGACTAATAATTCTATCACTTGATCACAATACATAATTTATTTCTTCCTTAATATTAGGGATCTGTAATCAAGTTTTGTACAACACCGCCATTGTATTTGAATGTGCTGTGTATAACAGAATATAAGATTCCCGATTTTGAAAACCAAGCTGTATTCTTCGGTTTCAATTCCTTATTCCCAATGTCATACATTCATCAAAAAAGAGCTGTAGGAATGAGAAATCATTCACAACTCTTTTTTAATAATTCATCTGCAAGTTTTGAAATATGACGTGTTTTGAACCGCAGTACAAAAAACGTTTTATACCGGACTAATCACGCTGCATATTTCATCCGTTTTTTATTTTTCTGTCCCGCTTTTTTTATCCCACCATCTTCGCATTCTTATATTCTTCAGGAATCGCAAGTCCCAAAGTTTCTGCCGATTTTTTATTGATAATGACTTCCAGCACTTCAGGATCCTCTACGGCAGTATCCTGTGTTTTGATTTTCCCGTCAAGCACATCCGCCGCCATGTGTCCTGCCTGTACACCGGACTTGTAGAAATCTACGGAGAGCGAGCCGAGCGCGCCGTCTTTCGCCATGCTGTCCGCACCTACGAATACGGGAATCTTCGCGGGATCCGTCACCTTTACCAAAGTGGGAATGGAAGAAGCGATCACGTTATCCGTGGGAACATAGATGAAATCCACCTGCCCTACCATGGATTCCGCTGCCTGCTGAATATCATTGACGGAGGAAACGGTCCGTTCCACCACAGTAAGGCCGAGGGACGCCGCATGGGCTTTCGCCTGGTCTGCCTGGATCTGGCTGTTCACTTCGCTGGAGGAATAAATCAGTCCAAGACGTTTCGCCGCGGGAAGGAACTTAAGTCCCATATCTACCTGCTTCTCCACAGGGCCGCGGTCATTGACGCCGGTCACGTTCGTTTCCGGCCGGCTGTTCGATTTTACCAGTTTCGCCGTTTCAAAATCAGTAATGGCGCACCCGATGATGGGCAGGTCATGAATTTCATTGGCTACCGCCTGTGCGGCAGGTGTGGAAATCGCGCAGATAAGATCAGGACGATTGGACTTGAAACGGGACGCAATAGTCTTTAAATTTGACTGGTCTCCCTGGGCATTCTGCTGGTCTACTGAAATTTTGTCCGCTCCGTAGCCCCTTTCTTTCAAGCCGTCAAGGAATCCTTGATTGGCCGCATCAAGAGAACCATGCTGCATCACCTGCACCACAGCAATCTGTTTCTTCCCGTCATCTGTCTTCTTCTCTCCGCCACCGTTTCCTCCGCAGCCATAGAGTAAAGCTGTTGCCGCCACTGCCGCTGCTGTAAGTTTCATCCATTTTTTCATTTGAGAGCCCTCTCTTTCTACTGCACTTCTATCCTATAAAAAATGTCCCCTGCCAATTGCAAGGGACGACGGGACTCATCGCGGTACCACCCTGTTTACCTGATGAAAAAGAAACAAAAAAGGCGGCAACCAAGGGACGGATATTCCGTGGTACCACCCTACTTCATCAGATCAACTCTCAGCCGCTTAACGTGAGCCACTCCGGCAATGCCTACTGTTATTTCAGCAAAGCAGTTCAGGAAAGAACTTCGACCTCCTGCCCGCACCGATTTTCACCATCCATCGGTTCTCTGCGCCGGGAAAGGAAATTTACTTTTTTCCGTCAGCACTTTTAAATATTGTGATTATTTTAGCGAATGAGGATTTCCTTGTCAATAGTTTTGGGGAAAATATTTTAAATTTGAGCGCCCCTCTTTCTTCGGCAAAAGGCAGCAGTCACAGAACTGACGGGGATGGTAAGGCGTCATTATGCGTATTAGCGAAGAATCGGCTGTCGTAGTAAGGAAAACGGTAAAACGTGATCCCGAATGAATGTGAAAAATTTGCTGGCATGATGAGGATGATGGTAAGCTGTCATCAGAGTGACAGATTCTTCGCTTTGTATCATATTGCTGCCTCCCTGCTTTCTCATACGGTATTCTT
>CDYY01025700.1_pt1 | contig 26559 bp, 10 predicted proteins | sample 480691 | NCBI WGS metagenome assembly CDYY01 (sample SAMEA3182107, study PRJEB8094) | gut metagenome | biome: human; feature: gut; material: Stool; isolation source: human stools | place: Canada | collected 2013-02-25
GGCTTGACACCAAGGCTTTTGGGCTCAAGAAAACGAGTCGCATAAAGGCTTTTGTCTTCAGATTCATCTCCGTACCTGCCAAGTGGATCATGACTGCAAGGCAATACGTGCTGAATATCTATACAGAAAACCGGGCTTATGCAAGACCTTTCAAAACAGAATTCGGATAAGAATCCTTTCTTTCCGGTTAGAATCTGCGTATTACCTCAAGTCGCATCGTGGGGTAAGGGGATGGTGGCTACATATTGATGTTGTGCTGTTGCTTTTTACTGAAAGCTGCTACTAACGACTCATAAATCTACCCTTAATCGTGTATTGGATGATAGTTGCGGATTTTAGGTTTAGTTTGGTTTTAATTTGCATAGATTTATAGCAACAAGTAAGAAACTTATATGCTGCTCTTAGTTTCTGTTTGCAATGATACAAAATTATTTTATAAGAGTAATGATTATTTGTAATAAATATGATAAAATTAAATTATTTTAATAAATATGCTTAATTTATAAGATGTGGTGATTTTATGATATCTAGACGATATATAGCGTAAAATAAAAACAAAATGATTGAATTAGTATTTTTGATGATACAAAAATAAAGATATTTTTAGATGGTAATAATATGCAGGAGGCGCAAATAAGTGTTAATAATACATTAATCACGGGCATGTATGGGGCAGGCAAAATAGATGCCAAAACGAAACGCATGTAAATATTCTTTAACATGTGATGTGCTCATATTGCGGCTTGCATATAAAATCTTGGCTTTTGTATATGTTTTTATGGAGATATGTTTTTGGTGAAATAAGAAGATACCCTTTCCCTTACCAAGCCTTGTTAAGGCTGTTGCCTTTTTCACGCTGTGCCGTGAAGGGCATTTGCTATATTTTTTGAATGCAATTTTTCTTGTGAAGCCGTTGGTTTGTGAGTTGTTGCTTTGGCTTCTCGTGTCTGTTTCCGGGTGATGTATGACCATGTCAAGATTTTTTATCTGTGTAATGCCCGGTAAGGTTTTGGCAAAGGGTGTTGACACCTTATATTATGGAAAAAATAAACCTTGTCGATACAATGATTATTTTTTGATTTTAATTTGATGGTGGCTGATATTTTGTTATCTTTGCAAGACAAAATTTTGGAAAAATGGGACAAAAGGGATTAATATCTGTTTCAACGTTTTCGGTTGCTAAGGAATATAACTTCAGCCGTATTGACGATGATATTATATTGTTCGACAATTTTGGAAAATTGCCGGTCCCGTGTGAGCCGAGCCGCAACATGGGATTGATTATCGGACTATGCCTGCAGGGCAGCTTCCGCTATACTGCCGACACCGTAGAACAGTGTGTGCATGCAGGTGAGGCCATGATTATACACGAAGGTCAGGTTGTTGACAACTATCAGAGGAGCGACGATGTTGAGGGAATAGCCATCATGATGTCTTACGATTTCTTTCATGAGATTGTTAAGGGCTTTCATGAGCAGTCTTCTCTGTTTCTCTTCTCGCGCAGTCATCCTGTCTTCATGCTTCAGCCCAACGAGGTTAAAGATGTGGTCGACTATTTCACAATGATAAAGAATAGGGTTGACGACGGCAGCAGGCCTTTCCGCCGTGATGTGGTCAGGATGCTAATATCTGCCATGATTTACGACCTTAGCAATGCTATATACAGAATACAGCTCAGGTCTGACAAGAAGCCCACGCGTGCCGAAGCCATATTCTCTGACTTTATCCGTCTGGTAGAGCAGAACTACCGCTCGGAGAGAAGAGTTGGATGGTATGCCCATGAGATGTGCATAACCGCCAAGTATCTTTCTGAGACGGTGAAGATGGTTAGCCGCCGCACTCCTAACGACTGGATAGACAACTACGTTGTGATGGAGTTGCGTGTCTTGCTGAAGAACACGACCAAGAGCATAAAGGAGATATCGCAGGACATGTGCTTCCCGAACCAGTCGTTCATGGGAAAATGTTTCAAGGAGCATGTCGGTATGTCGCCCATGTCCTACCGTAAGTCGTAATGGACAGGCGGCCGACGGCCGCCTTCATGGCTTTGTCCTACTTGCCTTCAGCGCTTGTTTCTTAATTCGAATATGTTGAAAATCTACTTAAAACCTATCATTACTTATATTCTTGCGGCCTCATTCTTGCTTGTGGCCACGGCTTCGTCTTGTTTTTCGCAGCCATACTGCAAGGTCAGGACGTTTACCATTGACGACGGGCTTCCTGCCAACAACATATCGGAGTTTGGGCTTTCGGATGATGGCATGATGTGGGTTTCAACATGGAACGGACTATGTAATTACGACGGTTATAAGTTCAGCCGCTTCCGCGAGCACTTCGGCGCGGGCCAGGTGCTTACTTCCAACCGCCTTAAGTTTATCCGTCCAAACTCCTGCGGCGACATCTGGTGTTCCACCTATGACGGCAAGGCCTATCTGTTCGACTGCACAACATGCCGCTATATTGACCTCGACGTGCTTGTCGGCAACACTGTCAGACATAAGTTTCCGGTGCGCAACATTATATCGCTGCCCAACGGCCATGCATGGGTACTTGGCGACGGCAACATTAACTTGCGCATAGATGAGGGCAAGATAAAGAACCACGGCGGCGTAAGTCTTATCGACACGCGCAAGATGATATATCGGGGGCCTATACGAAAGGTAATGGCCGACGGAAACGGGCGCGAGTGGGTGTTTGCCGACAACGGCGTAGGGCTTTACGGCAGCAAGGTGCTTCTTCCTTTCAAGTTTGAGTATATGTGCCATGTGGGGCGCAAGGTCTATTTCGCATCGCGCGACGGCCGCTTCGGCGTTTATTCCGACCGGCTGCGCATGATCAGCGTTCCTGCACCGGTAACAAAGATAAACGGCATGTTCCGCTTCGGTTCCGACAAGCTTGCCTTGGCCTGTGATAAAGGACTGCTCGTGTTCAGCACTCGCACGTCAGGTTTTCGTCTTGTGTCCGTTCAGCATCCTTCGCAGCCGTCTGCCGATGTGAAGAAGGTGTTTACCGACAGTCGGGGCCGTGCCTGGGCATTTTCTTCAGGACCGGGTGTTAGTCTTGTTTCGCCAGACGGAAGCAGCGTTCGATGGCTTCAGTCGGAAGCAGACGGATGGATGGGCACCACAAGCCGTTATCCTGTTTTTCATGAAGACGACAACCACACGGTGTGGGTGATACCCAACGGCGGCGTATTCTCTTATTATGATGAAGCCCGCGGATGTCTCGTTCCTTACAATCTTAATGCCGAAAACAGCAACCGTCTGCCCGTAAGCTACATCCTGAAATATAAGAAGGACGCGCAGAACAACCTTTGGTTTACGGGCAATCACAATCTTACACTTGTTAATTTTAACTATTATCGCTTCAAGTTTACCCCCACGGTGCGCGATGCCGACGTGCGTTCGGTGATGAAAGACCGCAGCGGACGGATATGGACAGGCATGCACAACGGCTATGTAACCGTTACCGATGCCGTAAGCCGCAGGATAATGTATCTCTCGCCCGACGGCCGGCTGACCGGTGTGCCGGTGCGTCTTACCGACGAGGGCGTGTACGTCCTGCGCGAAGACCGCTACGGCAATGTATGGATTGGCACCAAGGGCCGCGGCATATATGTGCTGTATGGAGGCCGTGGCGGAAACGGATTGGCACATTATGCCAGGAGCTATACCGACAAATGGTCGCTGAGTTGCGACAGCATATACGACTTCTGCGAAGACGACGCCGGCCGTATGTGGGTGGCCACTTATGGAGGAGGCATCAACATTGCAGCCATGAAGCCCGGCGGCAGCATGGCATTCATCAACGGCAACAACGTGATGACGCCTTTCAAGGACAAGGCTTACAACCGCATGCGCCGCATATCAGCCGCCCCCGGCGGAATAATGGTGGCGTCAACGTTCGGCGGCATTGTTACCATGTCGCATCGTGTAGACAAGTTTTCGTCGATGCGATATTACTATACGACGCACATTCAGGGCGACACCACGTCGCTGCTTGCCTCCGATGTGCTCAACACTTATGTCAGCAGGTCGTCGGGTCGGATATATGCCACCACCATGGGCGGCGGCTTTCAGGTTGCACAGGCGTCAGGTCTGCTTCGCGACAACATCCCGTTCAGGCGCGTTGAGGGCATAGAGCATGAGGAAGGCACCATACAGGCTGTTGTCGAAGACGCAGCGGGCAATCTGTGGCTCGTGCGCGAGAGCAGCCTCGACAAGCTGTATCAGAAGACCGGTCAATATGAGATTTACGGCTCCAACGACTGGGAAGAAGACATCGGCTTCACCGAGGCGCAGCCCTATGTGTCGTCACGTGGAGGCGAGATTTTCCTCGGTGTCATCGGTGGTTACCTGTCGTTCCGCCCCGGTCAGATAAAGAAGAGCCGCTACAAGCCCATGATAGTGTTCAGCGGTGTGCAGTTTCAGGGCGAGCAGCAGATAACGCCAATACTCGGCAAGACCGTGCTCGAGATTCCGGCAGGCGAGCGCAACGCCATTGTATACTTCTCGGCACTCGACTACGACGGCAACCGTCTGATACGCTATGCCTACAGGATAAAGGAGCTCGACAGCGAGTGGAGCTACACGGGCATGAGCCACAGCGCGTCGCTGAGCCACATTCCCGCAGGAAAGTACACGCTCGTGGTGAAGAGCACCAACTCCGACGGCGTGTGGACCGACAACGCCCGCGAGCTTAAGATATATGTTCATCCCACATTCTGGGAGACAGGCTGGGCCATGCTCCTGTATGTGCTTGTTGGCCTTTCCGTCATATTCTCGCTGTTCTATGTGTGGCGCCTGCGCAGCAACGTTGCAATGGAAAAGCGGCTCAAGGAGCGCCAGCTGCGCTTCTTCACGGGCATATCACACCAGTTGCGCACCCCTCTGACGCTCATCGACGGCCACGTTGGTCAGGTGCTGAGCGAGGAACCGCTGTCGGCCAAGGCCCGTACATATCTCGAATTTGTGAAGAAAAACTCCGTGCGCATGCTCGAACTCGTGAACAAGTCGCTCGACCTGAAGAAGCTCGATGCCGCTGCCGACGATGTGGATGCAGCGCCACAAAACTCCGATGAAATGGTCGTTTCTGACAATATGCCGCAGTCTGCTGCCACCGTAAGCGGTCTCGACTTTGCTTCAGGACGCATCACCGTGCTCGTGGTTGAAGACAACGTTGAGCTGCGCTACTTCCTTGTAAGTAGTCTTTCGTCGAGCTACAATGTGTTTGAAGCACGCAACGGGCAGGAAGGACTCGAGATGGCGCAGAGCCGCCAGCCCGACTTCATCATCACTGACATCATGATGCCCGTGATGGACGGCATGACAATGATACGCAAGATAAAGGCATGTCCCGACACATGCCACATACCTATAGTGGTGCTGTCGGCCCGAACCGCCATCAACTACCGCATAGAAGGACTTAACGAGGGCATCGACGACTATATAACCAAGCCTTTCAGCGTGTCTTACCTGAAGTCGCGTGTCGACAACATCATACGCCAGCGCCGCCAGCTTCAGCAGGCATACGTCAGCAAGCTCAATGCCGCGGGCGACGGCCACCTTATATATAAGGCCGACTCACCGGGCATTGCCGATGCCGACAAAGAGTTTGCGCGCCGGCTTGTCGACTATCTCGAGCCGCGCATATCCGACCCCGAACTCAAGATAGACGACATAACCAGGGCCATGGCCCTTAGCCGCACCGTGTTCTACGGCAAGGTGAAGTCGCTCTTCGGCATGTCGCCCATCGACTTTGTGCGCCACATGCGCATCCTCAGGGCAGAGCGGCTGATAGTTGAGAGCCGCATGTCGTTCTCGGAGATTGCCTATTCAGTAGGCTTTACCGACCCGAAATACTTCGGCCGCACATTCAAGGCCAAGACCGGCATGACGCCGTCCGACTATCGCAAAAAATATACGCAGCACGGCTGATTTGCAGTGTTTTCAGCCTATGTTGGTATCGCCGCTGTAACTATCTGATAATAAGCGTGTTGCAAAAGGCCGTCTTTTACCTTCTAAAAGACGGCCTTTTGCGTGCCAAAACATGCCCTTTTGCATTGTAAAACGTGGCCTTTTACAAAACCCTTGCTCGTTATGTTATAAGCCGTCCGCCATTTCCCGCATAATATCAGCAGTATTTCCGCACACCAACAATACGCCCGAAATCAGGCGTTTATAGCCCCGAAATGATGAATAGTCCGCCTTTCTAAACAATTTTTATCCCATTTCATCGGTAAATAAGAACTATCTTTGCCGCCGAAATCTACGTCAAACTATCTACGAAATTTATAACCTTAAAAAATAACTTACACTTATGAACCTTTTTAAATCTACGCTTTTAGCAGCCGGTATGCTGGTATCAACGTCGATGATGGCCATAAAGGTGCACACCATCGGCGACTCAACGATGGCCACATACAGCGAGTCGACAACCGTTACGCGCGGCTGGGGACAGATGTTCCAGCAGTTTTTCACCGACGCTGTAACGGTGAACAACCGTGCCAAGAGTGGCGCGAGCAGCAAGAGTTTCTATGAGGAGGCCGCCTACTGGGAGTCGGTCAAGAAGCAGATACAGCCCGGCGACTACGTGCTGATACAGTTTGCACACAACGACGAGAAGAACGACGGCATGGACGGCGACGAGGTTAAAGCCTACTACGAGAGCATAGGCGACCAGGCCAAGGCCGATGCCACCGACTATCGCGGCACCACTGCCAGCGGAACCTATAAGGAATATCTGCGCAAATATGTTGAAGAGACACGCGCCCTCGGTGCCACTCCGGTGCTCGTAGGCGCCATCTGCCGCAAATATTTCACGGGCAGCACCATCCGCCGCAACGGCCGTCACGACCTGGGCGACGACTTCTCGCTGCTCACTGCATCGGGCATCAAGGAGGGAAACAAGGTTGGCGAGGACGACCATACATACGACTATCCCTATCAGATGCGCTTGGTTGCCGATGAAATGGGCGTTTCTTACATCGACCTGACCACCGCAACGAAGGAACTCTACGAAAGTTACGGCGACGCCAAGGCCAACGAACTGCTCTTCGACGGCGACGGCAGCACCCACACTTCGGCCATGGGAGCCACTCTGATTGCGCGCCTCTGCGCACAGCTTCTGCAGAAGCAGGGCATCCTGACCGAGTATATCAACCTGACGAGCGACCTCAGCGTCAATCCGTCGAAGGCCGACCTCGGCGAGGCTTACAAGGGACAGACCGTTGTAAAGGAGTTTCAGATCAGCGGCTTCGACCTTCAGCCGGCCGAAGGCAACGTAACCATTACGGCAAGCAAGGGCCTGCAGGTGTCTGCCGACGGCGAGAGCTATTCGGGCAGCATCAGCATGAGCTATAAGGAAGGCAACATGATCGGCACGTTCTACGCACGCTGCGAGTTTGCCGAAGAAGGCCCCATTAACGAAGAAATAATCGTAACCAGCGGCGACAAGACCATCACCATACCCGTTACAGGCACAAGCATCGTGCTCGAGGGCGGTGTGCCCGTTCAGGCATACTGGCGCCTTGAGAAAGACGATGAATGCGAGGTTACAGGTCCGATGAACACTCTCGGACAGTCGTACAGCGGCATGACGCTTCAGAAATATTCTGCACCCAACACTAACACCACATGGCCCGAGTGGACAGGTTTCGACGCATCACGCAAGACACAGCGCAACGTCATCGAGGGCGAAAGCTGGCCTGCCGGTGAAATCGACGAAGTTTCAACCCGCTATATCGAATTTGCCGTTCAGCCGGCAAAGGGCACCACGCTCAAGGTTGACTCCATGTCGATGTTCGTATGCGGCTGCGGCGGCAACGGCATGTGCTGCAAGATATACTATTCGAAGGAAGAAAACTTCGCCAATCCTGTAAACATCTTCGAGATGAAGAGCATGCCTGCCAACAACATGCAGTATGTATGCTCAATGCCGGTGCTGTCGGTCAACGAGGGCGAAACTCTCCGCATACGCGTTTATCCCTGGTATAACAATGCCGCAACAGGCAAGACCATCTGTCTGAGCGACGTTACGATACACGGCATCGCCGTCGACTCTACCACAGGCATCAGCTCAGAGCTGACACAGAATGCCGCTCCCGTGCGCACAATATATTATGGCACAGACGGCACAATGCGCCAGGACATGCGCCCCGGACTTAACATCGTTAAGAAGGAATATGCCGACGGAAAGGTTGAAACAACTAAAATTCTATATTAAAACAATCAGTAAACAATTATGAAAAGCGTAAAGATCAGCTTATGCGGCTTGCTCGTCATTCTGTCGTCGCTGTGCTTCCCGACCGGTGCCCTGGCGCAGACGGAAGCTAAGCTCGCAGAATGGACATTTGCAAGCGGCTATGACAAAACCGACGTAGACGGCAAGACGGTCTACGTGCCCAACAGCAACGAGTGGGCAGAGATAAGCGCAACATGGTTTAAAGACCAGGCACCTTACTTTTATCCAAACGTATTCGAGGGCGAACAAGGCAGCTACATGCTGTCGGCACAGTCGGAGTCAAGATACTGGCAGGTATCTGACAGCAACGGCGACAAGGTGATGCGCATTGAGAACAGCGAGGCAAACAACATCACCGACTACACCGATGCCTCGCAGCACAATGTATATTATGAGGTGTCTTTCCCCACAAAGGGCTACAAGAACATCTCTCTTACCTATGCCATAGGCTACGGCGGCAACGCTGAGGCTGCCATCGAGGCCGTGTTCTCAACCGACGGCGGCGAGACATGGATTGATGCCGGCAAGGGCACCACAGCCCCCAACTGGTGGATATACAACGAAAACACCGTGAAGCTGTCGGCCAACAACAAGGACAAGGTGATAGTACGTCTCATAGCCGGCAACGGACTGGTGAGCAACTGGAACCTGAAGCAGCTCACAGTGAGCGCCGAGAAGGACGAAAGCTCACAGGGCATCAGCGCCAAGGACGCCACAGTGGCATGGCCTTTCAACGAGGGTGCGTCTAATCCTACCTCTGCCGAGGCTTCTGTTCCCGAGGCTCTGTCGTCTACAGGCTACACTCTCGGCAGCAAACTTACGCTCAACGGCACACAGAAGTGCGACCCTGAGGTGATGTCAAAGCTCGAACCCACCGAGAAAATCAACAACGCTTTGGACGAAAACTCGTTTATCAGCTTTGCCGTTGTGCCCAAGAAAGGCATCAATTTCACACCTAAAAAGATTACGTTCAACGCTGCAAAATGTGGAACAAGCGGCGGTACAATGGACATCTATGCCGTAAGCGGCGACCAGAAAGTGGCCATTGCATCGAATGTAAATCCTGAAAGAAACCCGGCTTTCTCAAGCTACGACTATGACCTGTCGCAGCTCGGAACGCTCACCGACAAGCTCGAGATATTCATTTATATATATAACCTCAACGCAGGCAAGCAGCTCGCCATCAACAACGTAAGCATCACTGCCGACTTTGAGGGCACTCCTGTTGCCGTTCCCGTATACACCCTGTCGGTTAAGTCGGGCATGGAAGGTGCCGGCAACGTATCTTCTAATCCTTCAGGAACAGAGTTCGACGAAGGCACAAGCATCACTGTTACTGCCACAGAGAACTTCGGATATCACTTCCAGTCGTGGAACAACGACAAGGGTGAGGTGGTTTCTACCGAAAATCCCTATACATTCGAGATTTCAGAGAACACATCGCTCACTGCCGTATATACAAAGAACAACGTTTATGCGCTCAACCTCACACTTGAAGGCGGAGCCAACACCAACCTCGTTCAGTTCAGTCCTGAGGGCAATGTCGTTGACGGCGTTCACTATTATGAGGAAGGAACCGACGTGAAGCTCACTGTTCTCAACAACCGCATTCTGACATTCACCAACTGGGAAGACAACTCTACCGACGCAGTGCGCGAGATAAGCATGGACGGCGACAAGCAGGTTACTGCCACATTCTCTTGTGCTGACTATATCGTAGGATGGGACCTTTACAGCGATACTCCTGCCAAGGAGCGCGCTGCCGACTATAAGGCTGAGAGCGACAACGCCGGACTGCTGTCGTTGCGCAATGCCGAGGGCCTTACTTCTTCATGGCTCGCATGCGGATCAGAGAAGGGCGGACAGAACGGCAAGTATGCCGCACGCGTGTGGAGAGATCTCAGCGAGAAGTATTATTTCGAGATTTCGTTCTCTACAAAAGAATATTCTAACATCAAGCTTTCGGCTGCCGTGGGTGACGACTTCAACGCTCACAGCATTGTAAATGCCGAATACAGCATTGACGGACAGACATACACTAAGTTTGGCACATACACTCTGCCTTACCGTGCATGGGCAGAAGGCGAGTTCGATCTGCCTGCCGACGCTGCCGGACAAGACCACGTTTATATACGCTTCATGCCCGACTGGACTTCAGAGCTCGTGGGTAGCGAGAGCAATCTCGACGGAACTGCCGTTGCAGAAATATTTGTGCTGGCTGACAGAAACATCGTTGACGACGGCGAGGCGCCCAAACTGGTGTCTACACTTCCTGCCGACAAGGCTAAGGACGTTACGGCCAACGGTTCTGTGATACTTACATTCAACGAGAAAGTTGTGGCTGCCGCCAACGACGGAAAGGCAACTCTCGACGGTGAGGAGATTGTTCCTACCGTAAGCGGAAAGACAGTTGTATATAAATATACTGGTCTGAAATATTCTACCGACTATACGTTCACACTGCCTGCTGGAGCCATTGAAGACCGCACGGGCAACGCCTTCGAGGGCGTAAGCCTCACCTTCACAACAATGGAGCGCAAGCAGCCCGAGGCACGTGTATACGATGCTGTGGTTGCACAGGACGGAACAGGCGACTACACAACCGTGCAGGCTGCCGTAGACGCTGCTCCCGAGGGACGCGTAAAGCCGTGGCTCATCTTTATCAAGGAAGGTGTTTACAAGGAGCATGTAGATGTGCCTGAATCGAAGCCTTATCTCCATTTCATCGGACAAGACCGCAACAAGGTGTCTATCAGCGACGATAAACTGTGCGGAGGCGACAATGCGCTGCACGTAGACGTAGGCGCTACGTTCGTGGCACGTGCCGAGAACCTCTACTTCGAGGGCATAAGCTTCGTAAACTCTTATGGCGTTGAGCAGAATGCCGGACCGCAGGCTCTGGCCCTTAACACCAAGAACGACCGCCTTGTGTTCAACAACTGCGGCATGTACAGCTATCAGGATACATGGATTACGCCGAGCGACTCTCACTGCCGTGCTTATGTCAAGAACTGCTTCATAGAGGGTGCGGTAGACTTTATCTACAACAACGGCGACTATTATTTCGACGGCGACACGCTCAACATCGTGCGCAAGGACGGCGGATACATCGTTGCTCCGTCGCACAACAGCGACTCTAAGTGGGGCTATGTGTTCATGAACAACGTGATTACTGCTCCCGGCGTGCCTTCAGAAACTTCTGTATGGCTCGGACGCCCATGGCACGACCAGCCTAAGACCGTGTTTATCAACACCAAGGCTGAGGTTACTATACCTGCCACAGGATGGTATGAGACGATGGGTGCAATACCGGCTATCTTTGCCGACTACAACACCGTTGACGGCGAAGGCAACCCCGTAGACCTGTCACAGCGCCGCAGCTATTACTACTATTATGCCGACGACGACAAGACTCAGAAGGTGGAGGGATATGCAAAGAACTCTCTGACCGACGAAGAGGCAGCACAATACACTGTTAAGAACGTGCTTTCAGGCGACGACAATTGGCAGCCGGAGATTATTACAGAGGCATGCGACGCTCCTGTTCCGGTAATCAGCAAGTCTGAGCAGACCATCACATGGGATGCCGTGCCTTACGCTATCTGCTACGTTATAACCAAGAACGGCAGCGTGGAAGGATTCACCACTGCCACATCTTGCAGCTATACTGACGGCGACGAATATCTTATTCAGGCTGTCAACGAGTATGGCGGACTGAGCAAGGCCGGAAAGGCATCTGAAGGAACTGTAGGCATCGACGGCGTTGAGGCCGGTCAGGCCATAACAGTTACAGGCATCTATTCTGCCGACGGTGTTAAGCTCAACACCTACCGCAAGGGTGTCAACATCGTTACTGGCAAGACTGCCGACGGCAAGGTGGTTTCAAAAACTATCGTGAAGTAAATTTGTCTGGCTTTTATTTATGGTGAGGCCCCGCCCGGAACTGCTGTCCGGCGGGGCCTTCTTTTTGCCTTTTATTTTAATGTACCTTATATTTTGTTATCCGAAAGTTTTTTATGTCATCGGCTGTTGACGCATTCTTTGATGTTAATACCGTTGCAGAGCGTATTGCATTTATTGCCTATATATGAAAACGTCCGTGACTCTGATGTCAGAAACACGGACGTCTATATCTTTTACGGCCTTTATCATATCATCCCAGCCTTGTGCAGCTCGGCAACGGTGGCCTCGAGTTCGGCATACCATTCCTCGCCGAAACGGCGTGTCAGCGGCTCTTTCAGAAATTTATACACGGGCAGTCCCAGTTCCTTGCCTTTGGCGCGTGCTGCCTCGCATATGCTCCAGCGGTGATAGTTGAGGCCGGTTAGGCCGTTGGAAAGTTTCTTTTCGCGGATAGGGTAGAGAGCGCAGCTTATGGGCTTGCAGAACTCTGTCTTGCCGGCGCGGTGAGCCTTTTCTAAGGCGCACAGGCAGCAGCCGTTCTCGTAGCACGTAAACACGCAGTCCTTGCCGTTGACAATGCTCGTTACGAGTTCGCCTTCCGGGTCGATGTCCGCCACGCCCTGCTGGTCTATCACGGCCTGCGCGTTGGCCGAAAGGTCGGTCCACACCGTGTCGAGCGAATCCTCAATGCCGCCTATCTCGTCCATCGTTACAGGCGCTCCGGCGTCGCCTTCAATGCAGCATTCTCCCTTGCAGGCATCGAGGTCGCAGCAGAACTGCTCTGTTATAATGTCGGGCGACACAAGTACGTCGCCCACCTGTATTATCGGTAAATCCATATTTGTTGTCTATTGTGATATAATGTTGTTTTTTCACCATTTTATCGGCTCCATGCCGTGCTGCTGCAGATACTGGTTGGTCAGGCTGAAGTGGTGGTTGCCGAACCATCCGCCGCGGTTGGCCGACAGTGGCGACGGGTGGACAGACTGCAGTATCAAGTGGCGCGAGTTGTCTATGAGCTGTGCCTTGCTGCGGGCATAACCGCCCCAGAGGATGAACACCAGATTGTCGCGGTCTCTGCTCAGTGCGCTGATAGTAGCGTCGGTGAACTCCTCCCAGCCGCGCCGCTGGTGACTTCCGGCAGCATGTTCGCGCACGGTCAGCGTGGCGTTTAGCAGCAGCACGCCCTGCTGTGCCCAGCGCACAAGGCTTCCGCTCTGCGGCATCGGCGTGCCCAGGTCGTTCTCAATCTCTTTGAATATGTTGATAAGCGAGGGCGGAAACGGCACGCCGTCGCTCACCGAGAAGCACAGTCCCTCAGCCTGCCGCGGCTCGTGGTAGGGGTCTTGTCCGAGTATCACCACCTTAACCTTGTCGAACGGGCACAGGTTGAAGGCGTTGAAGATAAGTCTTCCCGGCGGATAGCACGTATGGTTGCGGTATTCGTCGTGTACAAAGTTGATAAGATTGGCAAAGTAAGGCTTTTCAAACTCACCGCCAATATGCTGTTTCCACGACTCTTCTATCTTTACTTCCATAATTCAAAGTGTAATTTTTTAACCAATGCAAAAATACATATTTTTCTTTGAAAGTCAAATTTTTGCGCCAATCTTTATGCCGTCGCCTTGCGCTCAGTTTGCCGTCATTGGCTCAGAAAATCAGCCGTGATGCATGTCATTGCTTGTTAACTCCGGTCATTGCCCGGACTTGTTTTGGCTAAATGCGGTATAAAAAAGTTTTTGCAGAAAACTCGTCACTCGTCACATCTCAATGTAAAGTACTGTAAATGTGTTACTTATGGTGTGACGAGTTGAAAAGGCAACTCGTCACACGTTTGTTAAAACTTTGCTTGAAGTCAACCCGAATCAGACGTTTACAGTGAATTTTCTCTGAGTGTGATGAGTTGAAATTCCAACTCGTCACGCTTTAATCATCTGTCATACAGAGTGTTAAGGCTATATGTGACGAGTGATGAGTTTCTTATAAAAACTTTTTTATTTATATCTTTATCGTTAAACTTCTGATTTCGGTTGACCTGTAAGCAGATCTTTCCTTGATTAAAGTTGACTAGGGTAAAACTCACATCTGTTATCGCCCGAATTATGCTCTTCTAGTTATAATTTGCAATATGTCACCTTTTGCTTTCTGAAATGCCGCCTTTTACAGTGTAAAAGCATGCCTTTTGCATCATAAAAGGTATGCTTTTGCCGGCTTTTCAGGGTATATTCTTCTATTTCGTCTTTCTGATAAGGCCATTATAAAAGCAGAAGAATGTTTTATATGCCTAGGCGCTAGATATAGAATTTATGAACAGAAAATCGTTCTTAGATATGCTTTCGGTAATTATTCATGTCAGGCCGTTGAAAGGGGAAGAACAAAATAAAGAAGCCGGAAACATCACGCTCCCGGCTTCTTCTCTAAATCCATTTTTTTACCATTATCAAAGAAAAATAGTGCTATTTGAGAATTTTATTTGTATGGCCATTCTTGTATTTCACGATAAATATGCCGTGCTGCGGATTGGCTATGCGCTGTCCCGACAGATTGAAATATTCAGCCGGTTCGTTACAGCCGTTGTCTTCAGCAGTGCTTATTCCCGTTGTCTCTTTCTTTATCAGGTCTATGGCCGCCGAATTTTCCACGGAACAGTCGGTGGCGTCGTCGGGATTATAGTTGGCAAGTGCAGCCACAATCTTCATGTTGTTCTTTTTCCACCCCTTGTCGATGTCGAAGGTGTATGAGTATGTAAACGAATTGCCGTCCCACACTACAGGCTCACCCCATGTGCTGTTGTATCCGCGGATTACGTGCTGCTGATAGTATTGTCCTTCATATCCTTCCTGAAAAAGACTTTTAACCTCGTCTTCAGTAAGGTATACTGTCAGATGTGGCATTGCGCATATCAGGTTGTCGTTTTTAAGGCAGGTAACGTTTGCCGTAACCGCTGTAGAGTCGGTATTGAATTCATACGTTATGCCTACAACAGCATTTGCCGTCAGCTCAATCTCTGTGTTGATATACGACGTGATGTCGTCAGGGCTTTGCGGCAGATAAACGGCGGTCTTGCTGCCGGCAGAGTTGCCCGTTTCATGATACGGCTGCCTGTTTATCATCATTGCCGGAGCATAGCAGTTGGAGCCGTTGTTGAACAGCCAGAGCATCTCCTCGTCGCAGGGCAGGGTAAACTCGTCGGTATAGTAGCCGGCATGATGGCACACGGCGAACACCCTGTCGCTGTAGTCGCTGCTCGAGTTCATTGCCGTATGCAGATAGCCTGCCACTCTCGGACAGTTGCTGCATTTCTCTGTCGTAAACTCCTCTATGAGAACGTTTTTCAGATATGTACACACCGCTTCAACCATGTCGTTGGTGCTGTTTTCGTCTGTGCCGTTGTCAATGCTCTCAATCTCGATGCTCCAGCTCGCCTGGCTGTCGGTGTAGATGCCCGGGTCGATGACGAACGAGCATGATGTGCTTGACGTAGGCCCAATGGGTGTGTCGATGTGTGTCCGGCAGACAGTTTCGCCTGTGGTGCATTTTATGGTAAACCCGTTTACGGCCTCTATGCCGTAGTTGTGTATGGCGGCATTCACCTTCAGGGCGTTCACTCCGCTCTGTGGCCACGGACTTATTGTGGCAGATAGCAGTCCGAGGTCTTGCTTAGGCAGTGAGCTGCCCGTTATTATTGCCTCCATGCTGATAACGCCCTTGTTGCTTATGTCCTGCCATTGAGCGTCGCCCATCTTGAGATATGATGTGCCTGCCACGGGTTCGCCAACGATAGAAACTGCCACTACGTTGGCTCTCTGATGGAAAGAATAGCCGATGTATATGTCTTCGGCATTCTCGGTTATCTCATACGGCTCGGTCAGCTCCACTTCGTTCCATCCCTTGCTTACGGCCGGAGTAGAAGATCGTGTTATGTATCCCTCGGCTATGTTGTCGCCTTCGAGCTCGGTGCGTATCCATACCTTCAGCGTGTCGATGTTTATGCGGTTAAGCAGTGCTGCGCGTATAGACGAAATGCTGTTGCCCTTGTATGCGTCGAGGGCGGATGACGGCAGTTTAGTTGCGCACGACACCCATCCTTTGCCGTTCAGCTGTATGTCGCCCTCATCGGCCATTTGACCGTTGCAGAAACCCATGCTTACCGTTCCTGACTGTGCCATTGCGCCTATGCTGAGCAGCAATGCAAGTATTATTGTTGACAGTCTTTGCATAACTCTAAATATTTTTTATTTCACAACTTTCTTTCCGTTAATGATGTACACTCCATGAGGCAACGCTCCTGCCGGCATTCTGCGTCCGCTGAGGTCGTACACTTCATTCTTGTCTGCGGCAGAATCGTCTACAGCCTGACTTATGCCTGTGCTGTTGGGCAGTGTCAGCGCACATTCGTCAGAGCTGATGCTCAGTTCGCCGTTCTGTGCTGCACGTATTATGAAGCTGTATGTTGCTCCCGGATTCAGCCCTTTTACGTCGTAGCTTAGCACGTTGCCTACAGACAGTCCGTCGTATCCGCTTACCGGTGTGCGCTCTACCATCTTGCCTTCAGCCACGACATCGTCGATAACTACAAAGCCCGAAGTGCGTCCGTAGCGCAGGCGCACCTGCTTGCACTCGTCTAAGCTTACCCGCTCAGTGGCTCCGTCTACTGATGGACTGATGACACTCACCTCGGTCCATTCTCCGTCGCCCTGGTCACCCTCTACATATATCTTTTCTGCATTGCTCTTTGCGCGGCACCAGAAACTAAGGTTGCTGATGAGCATCTCGTCGTATGCAATCACGAGATAGTCGCCGTCTGATGAGAGACGCAGCGACGGTGCCTTTTCTCCGTAGTAGCCCGAAACCGAGTAGAACATGCTGCTCGTTGATGTCCATGTGTCAGGCATGCCTTCAGCCTTGTTGCTGAAGTCGTATCCCTTTGCCGAGAGTTCGTTGGAATAGTCATGTTTCATTACCGTCAGACGATAGTCGTCGGCATCGCGCACGGCTTCCCATTTAGCCTTAAATCCCGTTTCAGTGACATTTGTTGCGGCTAAGCCTGCAGGCTTGCGCTTGGCGAAGGCCAGATCGAGAGTCTGCACAGGAGCATTCTTTTCTTCAGACATATAGCTGCCAAGTCCGGCGCTTACGGCTACGACATAGTCGGTAAGCGGCACAAGACCGTCAATCTTTATCGTCTCAGGCGATGTGTAACGCTTATGGTCAAAGTCGCCGATATACAGGCGCTGGCTGTTGCCGTCGGTGCAATACACGCTTACTTCATAATATTTGGCGTGTTCGACAGCCGCCCATGAGAACACAAAACTGCTGTCGGCTATGTCTGTAACGTCTACTGTAGCCGGTGCAGGCATGCTGAATGACGTTCCGGCAAGCAGCAGTTGGGCTGTGTCGCCGTCCAGCGTGACGTCATCAAACGATACAAGGCTTGCGCCGTCCCACGATGTGAGTTCATACTGTGTTATTCCTGCAAAGCCGGGGAAGGTGTCGCCCGAGCGTGTCGCTTCTGACAGTATTCCGTCTGCTTCAACAATGTCTACGCGCTGATGCTGCGGGTCTATGTTTACGATGTTGTTCTCCCATGCGTTTTTGTCCTGGTCAATGTGCCATACGAGCATGCCCTGTCCCGGCAAGTATGTGTCGAATCCGCTTTGCATGCGGTTCTCAAGCACGAAAAACTCGTTGTCCTTTCCCGGAACGTTCACACGGAAAGCCTTGTTTGACGATGCCAGGTTTGGAATCATCGTTATGCTGTCGGCGTTGTTGTCCAGTATGTCATAGTCGAGCCATGCCAGTTCGGCACGCTCAAACGCAGAGAAGAGCGGCGGCGTGTGCATGTTGTTATTGTATGAGCCTGAGGCCATGGTGTCGTAGGCTCCGAGCCCGAAGGTGAAGTAACCATATGAAGTGTCGTAGTGGTCAACCAGTCCGAGCACGTGGCCGAATTCATGGACAAATGTGCCTATGCCTGAAGGCTGCAGGTCGCCAACTGCACTATAGCGCAATTCGTTGCTGCAGGCGTAATGGCCTATCACTTTGTCGTCGTAGACGAGCTTCATGTCCCATGCTTCCTCAACGATGGCAGAGTGGGGCCATATAAGTTCTGTTCCGTTTGGGTCGTCGGCCTGTCCGCCGCCGGCATAGAAGAAATATATGTTGTCGACATATCCGTCGCCATTGGTGTCGTATTCGGAGAAGTCCACTTCATCGTCAACAAGCTCGCATGCTTCTTTTATAGCTTCGCCCATTCTGAAGTCCTGTCCCTCGTCGTCAGAACCGTAGTAGGTGGCTTTGTTTGATAGCGTCACCGGACCAACCACAGTGAAGTCGGGGTCAAACAGCCTGTTAGAGCTTTGCAGATAAAAGTCACGTGCGCTGCCGTTTGCTCCGTTGCTCCACGTGAAGCCTTCCTTGTTGAGCATGTCGTCATAAAACTGGTGAGGGTTGTCTATAGACGAGAACTTGACGTCGCTGAACTGAATCAGTATGACAAGAGACTTCTGGCGTCCTATTGTGGGGAAGTCGCTAATAAGATAGTCGCTTCGCTTAGGTGCCTTTCTCATTCCGCTGCCGGCTGTTGCGCGGCTGAATGCGTCAATATTTATAGAAGCCAGATATTTCTTGGCTTCTGTCTTCCTCATGTCCTTGTCTGCAGCAGCCAGACCGCTTCCTGTTATTTTGCTGCCGTCGAGTCTGGCATATTCATAGGTTTTGGTCTTAAGGTTGAAAAACAGAGGATATCCGTCTTCGGTGAACAGCAGATGACGATGTTCGTCGCCCCGCATAAGCACCGTAAGACTTGTGCCGTCGGGCTGAATCACTTTCTTTGGCGTAGGGTCAGCCGGTATGGCTTTAGTGCTGCATATGCCGCATAATAGAATGGCTATTGAGATAAAAAGTCGTTTCATGCTTAATGTCTTTATATATAAAAACAAAGAAGCCGTAAGGGGCCGGCATGACACTTGGCTTGCCGTGCCAGCCCCGTGGCTTCTGTTATTCTAACTTATTATTTAACAATCAGCTTATATGGCTTGCCGCTTACCATAACCACATAAACACCTTTTGCTACCTGATAAGTTGCCGTCTCGCCAGCTACACCGCCTGCAACCTTCTGTCCGTTGAGAGTGAACACCTCAACATTTTGTCCGATTGCATTCTTTACTATGATGCAGCCGTTGCCAGCCATAACCTTCACGTCAGATGTCAGCAGGTCAGCGATACCGGTTGTTACCGATACTGTGTTAGACAGGTCTGATTCGCCAAGGTCGTAAACTGCGCTTACCGCGTAGGTTCCGTTGGCTGTGGCCTTTGCGCTGTTTGTAGCAACGAGGCTGTTGACGGCGTTGTCGAGATACAGCTTGTAGCCTTTCAGTACAGGTGCTTTAGCTTCAGTGTATGCAATGTTGTCTATCATGATGCCGAAGCCGTCAAGGATAGTGTGTATTGCCACATACTTAGCGTCAGCCGGGAGCGTTACCTTTACTTCCTTCCATGTACTTACAGTAGGATATTCAACCACAGTAACCTTATTGGTGAACGATTCGGGCTTGTCGTCTGTCGAAGATGTCAGAATCTCGATAGAACTTGTAGCGTCGTTAGAGAGAGTCATGAACGAAATTTCTGTGCCGCCCTTAATCTCAGGTGAGATAAACCAGTCGTCGTCAGGATTGTTGTTAGGACGTCCTTCGGCGTCGGCACCATAGTTGCCCCAGTGGATCAGACACTTTTCTCCTTCATACGGAGTCCATATTGCTGCGTCGGGACATCCGGCTTCCTTGGTGCTCCATGTCATCCATGCCAGAGGCTGGTTAGCATAAGGCCAATAGTTGCCGTAATACTGTATGAATGTTGTTGACAGGTTTCCGTCTTTGTCGACAGTCTTCCATCCTGCAATCTCATTTGTGGCGAATGCCGGCAGGCTCTCGAAGTCGAGCATAACCTCGCGTCCGTCCATTGCTTCAGGTGCGGTCCATGCCAGCTTGTCGTCATTGCTGAGTGTCAGTGAGGTAGGAGCGGGCAGATTCATGCTGCGCGGGTCGAGTTCTACGTCGCTGCTAAGGTTGTTCTCTTCGTTCTGGTCGCCGTCATACAGCACTTGTGCGTTGTAGAGTATGTTCTTCTTTGCCGCTGTTATAGGCAGAGTGAACGTGAATGTGCGTGATGCTCCTGCTTCAAGAGCCTCCTCAGGATCGATTTCATCTACAGTAACATCGTCAACGTTGAACAGAACAGAATATCCTGTAGCTTCTTCAGCACCCTTGTTTACAACGGTTACGCTGATGGTTGCAGTGTCGCCCACTACCGGCATGTAAGGCTGTGTTATGCCTGTCACGGCGAGGTCCTTGCCTGATGCCTCGTAGATGCTCCAGTTGTCTGCAAATATTCTTACGGCCGGGTTAGGCATATATCCATAGAGTGATATCTGTGCTTTCTTGCCGTTAAGGGCTGAGAGGTCAACGATGTGCTCCTGCCATCCGTTGTTGCCGGTAAGACTAATCTCTTCGCTGATGTCGACATAGTTTTTGCTTCCGTCAGTTGAAGCCATAACTTTAATATATGCAGCTTCAGGCATTGCGTCAGAGTGGTGCAGCCAGAATGAGAACATAGGCATCTCTGTCTTCTCGAAGTTGATTATCGGAGAGATGAAGTATGCAGAGCCTTCTGATGAACCGGTGTTGAGGCACAGCAGCTGTGCGCCGTCCTGTCCATACGGCTGAATCTTTGCATTGTAATAACCCGGATCGATGGTCCATGCCTGATTGTTTATACCTGCGCCGATGAGATATGGTGCATGGTCAACGCCTGATGCGGTGAATGCTTCATCGTATGGCAGTGCGTACGGTGTACCCATCACCAGTCCTGAGCGCACGTAGTCAGACTCACCTTCGCTGTTAGAGACTGTTACGCCGAATATATACTGGTCTTGTGCGTCTGAGGCGTCCATAATCTGTATTTCAACTTCGCTTTCGCCCGTGGTTTCGCCAAGTTTTGTATAATTTGGCCAGTCGTTCACGTCATATTTATAGATGGTATATTTGAAGTTAGCCGGATCAACATATCCTCCGTGTACACCTTCTGTCGGATTCGTCCATGACAATACGGCTATGTTCTGTTCTTCACCCCATTTGGTTGTCAGGTCTGATATTGTTTTTGGTACGTCAGGTCCAACATATTTTGTTATGTCCATAGGTCTTCCTTCGCCGCTGGTGTTTGCTGCAACGATTGAGAATGTGTTGAAGCCTTTGGCTGCCTTAACCTGCAATGTAACCTGCTCGCCTGGACGTACGTCAGTCTTGGTGGCAAGAGCATTTCCCTTAAGATCGTATATAGTTACCTTTGTGAGTTCCGAAATCTGCTTGCCGTCGATGCTCTTTGAAGGCAGTGTGAACGTGAATGTTCCGCCTAAAGCTCCAGCTGCGTCTGGAACGAAGTTAACGGCAGATACTGTATCGGGTGCCTCTATTGAAGCGATGGCTTTCACAATGAAGGTGTCAACGGATACGGGGCTGCTTCCTGTTCCGTAATCATGCAGGCCGAAATTGTAATAACCTTCTTCGGCAGCGGTGATATAATAACGTTTTGTTTCAATACCTTCTGTTGAGAAGTTATACAGGTCGTCTATTACGGTGCTCTGTGATTCAACTGTATTACTGTTGCCCATTGTAGTTTTCAGACTTGCGGTCTCGCCGTCATACAGTGTCTGGAGTTGATAGGACAGCATGTATAATGAGTCGGTCTTCAGGTTAAATGCCGGTGATATAATCCAGTCGTCGCACCCTGAGCGTCCGTAGCAAGTAATATATCCCTGATAGCTGTTGTATTGCCATGTCAGGGCTGTTCCGTCGTTGTTAAGGTTATATATCGTCCATCCGTCGATGTCTGATATAGCTGAGAATGTGTTGACATAAGGCATAGGCATGTAGAGTCCTGCCGTGATGCTGTTTGTAACAGTTCCACGGTTTACGTTGCCATGGCTCTTTGCATAAATTGTATATGTGTGGGTGAGAATCTCTTTCGGCATCTCTGTGTCAACGGCAGTTGTTTCGGTTATGTCTTCAGCAATAGTCTTTCCGTCGACATTGCGTACAACTGTATATGATATGTCAGATTTGTCGAAGATACTTCCAAAGTCGTCATACAATCCCTTTTCGGGAGTCTCCCATGTGATTGTTGCCTGTTGATTCTCTATAGTAAGGGTTGGATTTATGACGTCAGCAGGAGCATCGTATCCGCATACTATAGTCTTTGAGAATCTGCCTCCGCTAACTTCGCTGTACAGCGGATATACCTGTACCGTAACGATATGCATGCCTGAAGAAAGACCTTCCATACTGCAGCTGACTTTGCTTCCCAATGTGGGCTGTGAAGGAACTCCTGTTGGGGTTACGCCGGTTCCGTCCACATAGAAGTACAGGCGTACTTTATTTGACGACCATGTCGGTATTTCAATTTCATTGCCGCCATCAACCGTAGAAGGTATTGTAAATGAAATGTTAGCGTCATAGCTGCCTTCGTCGACAGATACAGCCAAATCGCTGATGTCGTCTAAGAGATAAGTATAACTCTTGTTCTCGGTTTCCGGGCGCTTATAGAAATATGTAAAGCCAGTGGGGGCCTTTTCTACTAATACAGTCTTACAGGTGTCTTCTTTCGCACCGTATGGTACAAACGGACTTATTTTATAATAAACAGTTCCATTGTCAAAATCATAATGGTTAACCAATAAGGTGCCTTCATTTGCGTTATAAATCATTGGCTGCTGGCCATAGACATATTGATTTGGCATTTTTGTCCGGCCTATAATGGTTGTCTTACACGTTACCGGGTCTATTTTAGCCATATAGACACTGTCATCGACAAGTTGCAGATACAATGTGCCGTAGCCTGTAACAAAACCTTTTGGAGTATAGTTCCCCGATGTCTTGTAGCTGCGGTATGAACCTAAGAAACCAACCCGCTGAAGTCGGCATGCTGCCGTGTCCAATATATTCAGATAGTAGTCTGTCCCGCCGAATCCCTGATCTTTCACGTTTTCCATTGATATTGCGAAGACAACGTCACGCTGGTCGTCGTAAGACATCATGTATGGCACATAGCTTGAACTGCCGTTAGCGTTGGTAAATGTCTTTTTGCTCAGCATTTCAAGGGTGTTGGCATCATATACAGTTCTGATTATTGAGTTGTATTTCCCTGTTCCTGCATCTTGAACGGGCAAGAAACAATACAGCTTGCCTTTTGCCGTATATGAATAAGGCGAAAGTCCTGAATCTGACGACACTGTGTCGCAGGCAAACGGCAACAGGTTAAAGTTTACCATGCCGCCTGTTGCATTTCCGTTGTCATCTAATCCGGCTGCGGCGTTGAATCCTGTATATGTATATATAACTTCGCTTCCTGCCTTGGCGGATATCTTGTAGGGTAACGGTACAATTAAAGGTATGTTGCCTTTTTCTTTTATAAATCTTGAGTAGACAGTTTCTTCTTCAAAAGTCTGTAGTGGCCACGGACTCTTATAGTCAGTTGACATGCTTTCTGCTTTAGCTTTGGCCGGTCCTGCCTTCTGCATATGTCCGGCATCGCTCTTTGCTGCCTTGTTCGTTTCAGGCAGTTTCATAACAACTTGTGCCTCTGTTGGTGTCCAACATAACAACAATGCCGCTGAAGCTACAAAATAATGGATAATTCTTTTCATAAGCATTATATTTATATTTGTTAAACTTAAAACGCTTGACAAAAATATTATTTTATCTATAAAAACTATGATTTTATGTTCCGACTTGTTTTTAAATTCTTGAATTTAAATAAAGAAACTAACTAAAACGGCCTAAAATGTATATTTATGTTATCATTATTGATGATTTCATTGTTTTATCTCAAACTGTTATTGTTTTATATTTTTCACGTTTAAGTCATATTATTTTGTATCTTTGCATAAATCAAAATGCTTCTGGAACAATATTCAGATCAATTTGATGGTTACTCGGCTGATTAAAATTATATTTTTTTATTAAATAAAGTCTTTTTGATGAAATTACAAGTATTGTTGCTGTTATTGCTTTCTTTTGTCTTTACATTGCCGTCTTTTGCTTCTAAAGAAAAGTCGGACAGTGCTGTTGTTCTGAAGACAAAAGGGGATGTGTTCTATTATACCGGACGTTTTCCTGAAGCTTTGGATTATTATACTCGTGGACTAGACAAAGCAGAGAATGAAAAAAACAGACGCGTATACAATGCATGCATAGGATGTATAGGAAATATTTATGCAAGCATAGGCGACTATAACCGCTGTCTGCACTATTATCAGCGGGGGTATAAGGCGGCTGTTGAGGATAATGATACAGATATGCAGTTTAGCTTTTTGTCAAATATTCTTGCATGTTATTGCCTTATGAAAGATGTAAAGCAGGCAAAGGCTTATTTCAGACTTTTGATGCAACTTCCTGTTAGTGATCAGCAAAAGCGTCAGTATTACTGTTTATATAATCAGGGCTTTATAGCACAGGCTGCAGGAGATTATGCAATGGCGGAGTATTATCATCTTAAGGCTTTTGAGTATGCCAAGGAAAGAAATATGCCGATTATGTATATTCAGGCACAATATATGGAACTTGGCAACATTGCATTGAAGTGTAAGAATCCGAAGAAAGCCATATCTTATTTTAAGAAAGGCTACCAGATGACGTTAAAGATGGACAATTCAGACGAGATGTCGAGAGTTTATAAAAGCCTCAGTGAGGCTTATGCCAGTGCGGGACAGACTGATTCGGCAGCCAAATATAAGGCTATGTATCTTGAATTGTCTGACTCGGCATTCAACAAGAGTCAGTTTTACATCTCAGGCAGTAAGTTGTTTAAATATGAGAATGACGTAAATCAGAAGCTCATCGACTCGCTTACAACGCGCAACACCACGCAGCTTGTGGTTATCATCGTGTTTGTCATCATGCTTATTGTGCTTACCGTGCTGTATCGTATGCTTAGGCTGAAGAACCGCAAGCTTACCGACGCACAGATATTGCTCGTAAGTAAGAACGAGGAACTGATGAAGTCTGACAAGCAGAGCCGCCTGTTGCTCGAGCAATATGCCAAGGCTGTAAACACTGTACACGAGGACGGTGTGCCCGATGTTGCCGGTGAGGCAGGGCAGGAGAGTGCCGTTGACATTGAAGGCGAGGCTGAAGATGCCGACGGAAAGGCCGACGAGGCTGATAAGAAAGAGCGCACGGCCGCTGCGCTGCTGAGCGAAGAGCAGAAGAACCTGCTGCTGAACAAGATTAACACCGTGATGGCAGACATGAGCGTGATATCGCGCTCCGACTTCAACCTCAACATGCTTGCGCAGATGGTTGGCTCTAACACCAAATATGTTTCGTGGGCTATTAATGATGTCTACGGCAAGAACTTCCGACAGTTTCTCAGTGAATACCGCATACGCGAGGCGTGCCGTCGTCTCTCGGACAAGGAGCATTACGGCAACATGACGCTGCAGGCCATATATGAGGAACTGGGCTACAACTCGGCAGCAAGCTTCATACAGGCTTTCAAAAAGGTGAACGGAATGACGCCTTCTACCTATCAGCGCCTTATGGCTAACAAGCCTGACGATGAGGCCTGATGCTGTTATCTCTTTTTGGCGCAGACCGCATATCTTATGTCTTTGACTAAGGCTTGAGTTGTTGTGATATTTGCCAGATCTTTAAGCCTGTTTGAAAAATACCATAAAAATCGTAACATTTTTATGGCGTTTATATTTCGGATTAAATATTTATGTCCTATTACAACGAGTACCGTTAAGTAAATGTCATGACTTTGCTTTCAGACTGTTAATGGCCCGTTTATGTGTCAAAAGTGGCCCACTTTTTATACGTAAACGGGCCACTTTTTATGCAAAAACCGACCGCTTATTTCCTTTATTTCGCAGTTTTTAAAGTGTGGGGATGTGTAGCTAAGTGAAGAGCAGGCGCTGTGCGCAATGAAAAACGTCTTGCGAAAGTGAAAAGATAAAAGTGAAAAATCCAAATGCGTAGTGATTGATAAGAATACACAAGACTAATGTTCTGTCGGATATGCTATCACTAGTGTTCGAAAGATTATTTTATTCAGGTTATGTTGCAATGGCTAAAATCCGTTTTACGGAATTCTTGCCTTCAACCGGATGTCACCATTCTGTTTGTCCGCATTACCGCCATTTAGCACGACCATAAGTTGACAGACCCAATCTTGCATCTCCATAAAGAACATGAATTTGCCTATAGAGAATCCCAAGCCGTTCTCACGCTTGTAAATCATCACGAGCATGGCTGTTATGAGCGTCATGTACAGTATAACCTTTATTCCGTTCTCGCTTGTTGACACAAAATGTGAGAAGGACAGGTTCTGCTTCAGGAACTTGAAGAACACTTCTATATC
>CDYY01004106.1_pt1 | contig 25531 bp, 27 predicted proteins | sample 480691 | NCBI WGS metagenome assembly CDYY01 (sample SAMEA3182107, study PRJEB8094) | gut metagenome | biome: human; feature: gut; material: Stool; isolation source: human stools | place: Canada | collected 2013-02-25
CGGCATTATCCGGCTGTGATGATTTTCTTACTGCAGCATCCATGTTTCTTTTGATTTTTTTCTGAATTTCACGCAGACGCTTTATTTCACTGCTTACTGCAGCTTCCATTGTTTTTTCATCCGCATTTTTGCCGAGCTTATGGTAAATGAACTGTTCATTTGTGAAATCGGCTGTTTTTGCTCCTTCAGGAAGTTCTTCTGCCGTGCATGTATTTTTATCATGTTTTATTGTCACATAATTTCCGGTGTGAGGGTCAATCATTGACTTCTGTTCCGGGACATATCCTTCGTCAGGCGATTCCTTGTTTAATTTCATTGCCTGTTCAAATGGAGACAGTCCGCCTTTTACATGTTCTTCCCACGGAAGTGCCTTTTTATCGTAAATAGGACGCTCATCCTCAACAAATATGATACAGTCTTCTTTTTTCATTCGTTTTACTTCGGCAGGCGTGATAAGCTCACGTCCCTTTTTGCTGTAATTGCTGTTAAACTGGTTTCCGTGTTTTCCATCAGACATAGAATCGAATGTTGCATTTCCCGTAAGTTCAGATATGAATTTATGCGTCTGCAGTGCTCCCTGTCCGGCACCGCCAAAAAACAGGACAGGAATGTTATCAAATATGATTTCTGCTTTGTCTCCCGGGTACAGGTCTTTAAGCTGCTGTGCAGACTGCAGTATCGGAATCATGCTTATGTTTCTTGAACGGATTGTGCCAAGCAGTTCAACTGCATTTGCCGGTCTTGCACCGGCATAGAATTCATCAAGCCACATCTCAAGCGGAATCGGCAGTGCACCGTCATTCGTCCTGAATTCATTGTCAGCTATCCGCATCAGCACCGTAAGAGCCTGTGTATAAAGCATTGATGCAACAAAATTGAAAGATTTGTCGCTGTCATCAACACATATGAAAAGTGCCATTTTCTTTTTTGTCTGCTTTTTAAGTGTTCCGCCAACGCCATATGCAAAATCCCTGAGGCACATATCATCTTCTTCAAATATTCTCTTTAATGCAGCTGTTTCACACAGCTTTAATTTTGCATTTGTTATTATTATAATTGAGCGTACCGTTTCACTGGCACCATCTTTAAGCTTTCTGTAATCACGTACTGCCGGGTTGTCTTCACCGGCTTGTGCCGCAAGTTTTTTCATCTTTTGTGCAAGCAGTGTAGGCGGTTTTTCACCTTTGCCGACCTTTACACTTGTATCATATTTTGCCTCATCATTTACAAGTTTAAGCACGTTGTTGAATGTTCCTGTCCTGCCGTCTTTTTTTGCCATGTACCATTCATAATAAAAAACCGACTGGAGGTAAAATTTAACACCATCATCCCAAAAAGGGTCGCCTTTCATTGCATCAGGCGGTGTGAGTGACTGATGTATATTCTCAATAAGTTTTATTATGTCCTCTTCGCACTCAATATAGGCGAACGGATTATAACGGTCTGATATTTCAGGATTTTTAAGGTTAAGGCATCTTATATCAAATCCCATTTTTTTAAGATAAAGACCGTATTTAAACATAAGCTCGCCTTTTACATCAAGAAACATCTTGTTTGAGTAAAGCGATTTCAAGAGGTTCTGCACTACAACCGATGTTGTCTTGTACTTTCCGGAAGAAGCAATAATAATCATGTTGTTGTTTGACAGCCTGCCTTTTCCCTGTGTGTCAATTTTTAAATTCTTTGATATGAACCTATTCTGTTCGTTGTTTTCGTTTGCACGTCTTTTTGTAATATCGGCGGCATCGCCCCACTCTTCCGAACCGTTTTCAATATCCATGTGGAAATCCCTGTAATGGTACATTACATATGAACATATGAAAAACCACAGAATGAATGCAACTCCAAGACACAGTATTGTATTGTCGTTAAAATATCTCTTTATTTCCCAGAAATGTTTTAAAAGATACTCCAGCTTTTCACTTACATTAAAAAGTGTCAAATCCGGAAACGAAAACAGTCCCGACAGGAAAAGCCCGGCAGCCATTACAAGAATAAAAAGCACCACATAAAGACTGTACGACACACGTTTCTTTTCAATCATAACCATTCCTCCATTTGTGACGGAATCCGTCACATTTTATAAACGTGGTGAAGAGATTTCTTCATATTCACTTTCTGTTTCAATATTGGATTTTACATCCGTCACATTTTCATATTCAGGCCGGTAACGCTCCCTGTTTATCTGTGCTTCTGTTATCTGGCTTTCAACATAGTTTCTTAGTGAGCCTTCACCGCCCGGCTCGTTTTCACGCAGATGCCTGATAAGTTCATCTGTTGTAAACCTGTCAAGCACCTTTCCTATATCCGCATACGCTCCATAATGTGTATGTTCCCTGTTTTCAACAGCGTCTGTAACATCTGTATATTTTTCTTTTTTATATCCGTTAATTTCTTTTGAAACACCTGTGACGGATTCCGTCACGTTTTCTCCGGATATTCCCGAAAGCATCCTGTTTGTTTCATTAAGTGCATCGGAAAGCCCTTCAATATTTGATGAAAACATGTTTATGTTATTTTCATCAGCGACATGTGCAAAATCCAGCCTGTTGTAATTGTTTTGATAATTAAGTTTTATCACAGGCATTGCTTTCTTTTCCGCAAAGCTGAAATATTCCTTTCCCTGTCCTCCGACAATTATATGGTCTATGAGGGGTATTCCTGCAAGCTCACACAGTCTCATCATTCTGTCGGTTATCTCAACATCTGCCCTGCTTGGTGTCACATCCTGGCTCGGGTGGTTGTGTATCATCATCATTGACGCTGCATTTGACAGTATGGCAGATTTTAATATTTCCCTCGGATGTGCTATTGATTGGTCGAGTGCTCCCATTGATACAAAATTTACATTTACCGGACGCATTTTATTGTCAAAATTTATAACACCGACAACTTCCCTGTCATACCACGACATCTCATCTGCCAGTGCCCTTACAACAGCTTCAGGTGATGTCAGAGGCTCTTCTGATGTAACCGGTTCGCTTCCTTTCACAAGCCTTACCGATACGGTATCAAGTTTGAATGCCTCCTCATCAGATAAATAATGGTTAATCTCTGCCATGTTCCCTGCCCCTTTCGCCTTCTGTTCCTGCAGTGGATTCTGACACTCCTTTTTCATTAGTCAGCGATGTTAAATCAACTGAAATAAAAAAGTCCCCACTGCTTTTGTTTATCAGTTTTCTCAAATCTTTTAAATTAATCTCTTTAATCCCCATATCTTTCCCTTTCGTTAAAGTCTCGGTGAATATGTTCCATAATCTTCATAAAAGCCCTCATCAGGCATTTCATTTTCTGCCTCTTCTGTCTGTTCATCTGTGACGGATTCCGTCACATTTAATGCATCTGCCAGCCTTTCCTCATGGTAATGTGTCCTGTTTTTCATGACATCAAGAATCATGCCGCACAGTATTTCAGGTTCATGTGTAAACCTTATCCTGTCACCTTCCCATGTCCCGTGTGTGTGGTTTATGTCATTAATCAGCTTTATTCCCCTTGCCGGAGGTTCCCACTCTCCCAGGTTTTTCGTGTAATCATCAAGCAGGAAATCATCTTCACGGATATGCCCCGGAACGGCAGATGTCTTTTCCTTTCCGCATGGCATAAAAATCCTGTTCTCCTTTTTAAGCTCCGGAAGGTATCTGTCAAGCCATTCATTTTTTTCATCAAGTGCATATGCACTGTCAGTAAGGTATGCTGATAACACGTATACTTCAACATCTGCTTTTTCAATCAGCAGCTTTACTGCATTTACCACATTACTGTTTGGCTGCAGGTTTAAAAAATATCCTGGTTCATACAGTTTTTCAAGCGTATCAACATTCCTGAATTCTGCAAGTGTTCCGTCCATGTCAATAAAAATCCTCTGCCTGTATATAGCTGATGCATTTCTTTCATGTCCCTGTGATGCTGCAATCACTCTGTTTGATTCATCAAGGGCTGCCGCAAGACCATCCACACATTCTGCAAAACTGTTTTCTGCTTTAATTTCAAGGGCTTCTGTCATCCTGGTCCTGTACTCATTTATCTGTTCCATTGAAATCCATTCGGGTTTATCAGCTTCTGAAAATGAACCCCACAGCTTTTCCATTGCATCACAATGTGATGTAACATTCTTATAGTACAGTACGTCTTCATTTCCTGCTCCAGCCCCGAGAAAATACTCACAATCCTGTTTCAGCCTGCCAAGCATCTGGTAGTCATTTCCCCTTAAATGTCTTGCAAATGGCTCTGCACATCTGACTTCTTCCTCAACCTTTTTATCAGGTTCTCCAAGAATATCCCCGAACTCATCCCTGTATGCCCCTGTGTAAAGATTTAAACCGCCAGTTCCATTATTCTCATCAAAATACAGCTTTCCGTTTCCATCCTCATAACATGGGACTTCCATATAACCGCCAAAGCCTGCATATTTTACATCTAACATATTTTCTGCCTCCTTAAATTATATTTGTGACGGATTCCGTCACAAAAGACAAACCCGCCACATGTTTTGATATAGTTTTATTTTACAGGTGCCGCCTTTGGCACAATGGCTGCATCCACAGCCTTATCCGCAGATTTTGATTTTGAAAACTCCGGTCTGTTATCATGACGGTCGAACTGCTTGAACAGTTCTTCACCTGTAGGATATTTTTCATGGTCCGGAAGTCCGTTTTTATCATAAATATGTGCAGGCTTCTGTTTATTCACAAAAGCAACATAACGTGCCCTGTCACCGTCAGATACGGAAAATACCATGTTTTTGGGAATGCTTAATGTTTCCTTTCCCCCTGTTCCCGGAACCGTACAGAAAAAATGGTTTGGAAATTTTTCCGCAAGCTGTGCATTTATCGGATTTTTGTCAACAAGCGTGGCTTCATCTATTGAAATTTCTGCATATGCCATATTGCTCCTTAATGCCTGGCAGTTCACACATTTTGAATCCTGTATCTGCATTTCCCATTTCATCATCTCTTTTTCGGCTTCTGTCGCATCCATCTGTTCAAATTCACTTATCTTTGCCTTTATCTCATCAGATGCACTCTCCATGTAATCGTCTGCGGTTCTTCTTGCCGTATTTACATAATCATCTTCCGAATAAATCTTCATTTCAGGCACTGCCGTTTCAGGCTGTTCATCAGGCTGCGGATTCTGTTTCATTATTGAACGCCTGTATGCCTCATAACACTGCTTTGTTGTATTTAAGTCGGCACTTGATATACGCAGCTGCTTCTCACCGTCTTCCGGAACAAGGTCGGGAAGCTCCGCAAAATTTACGCCCACTTCCGAAAGTGCATTTTTCATTATGCCGAGTGACGAATCAGGAATTGAAATGATTGTTGTTCTTTTATTTGTAAGGTTAATCAAATCTTCGGAACTCTTTTCACCGCCTTTTAACATGTCGTTTATGTAATCTGTAAACATCACATTGAACTTCTGTTCATCAGGCTTTGCAATGCTTACATGCACCGCCTTGTCTTTGTCATTTACCGATTCAAGAATGCAGTATTTTACTCCTGCCTTGTCAAGATAATTTTTTACATCTAAAATGGCAGCTTCCCTTGTGCTTTTCTCCATGAACGGCACTCTGAATATGCTGTAATTGCCGTCTGTTGATTTCACAAATTTTGTAAAATTTTCCGTTATATCCTTATCAAAAAACTTTGACTTAACGCCCCGCATCATGAACTGTATGAGCTTTACGGTTGCATATGCCGCAGGCTGTGAAAGTTTGATGTAAAGGTTTAAATCCCTTGCTATTTTGGCGTAATCGGCTGATACGCCGGCTGTTAAATCTGACATAGTAATTCCCCTTTCATGAAAATGTGACGGATTCCGTCACAAAAGACAAACCCACCACATATAATTTTTTACATCTGCATGTGTGTTTCCTTATTTTCTTCCGGCAAATCCGGTTCATCATGCAGATTTTCCTGAATATTTTCTGTCTGTTCCTCCACGCTTTCCATCCTGTCATATTCACGGTTCTGTTCTTCAAGCTGTTTTACCACTTCAAGTGCCGCAGCGGCAGTATCAAAAAACAGGGCACATCCGTTTTCATCTTTTACAAAAGCATCTAATTCCATGTCAAATATGCCAAAACCATATTTTTCTTCCTGAGGGATACGCACTTCAAAGCGTTCATTCTTTACAAGTCCGTTTATGATTCCAATTAAATATGACTGGCTCTTCACGGCATCCCTGTAAAGGGATGCAAATTTTTCAAGCCCTGATAAAAGCTCGTCAGCCGTTGCCCTCGGCTTTAGCTGCCCGTCTTTCAATGCCTCTGATGAGACGTTAAAGATATTTGCACACAGGTTGATTCCGCTTTCGCTTAATGTTCCTGTTCCTTTTTCAATTTCATCAAGTTTATCTGCAGGAACAAGCAGTATGTTTGCAAGCACATCACGGCTTATCCCGCTTTCATTCCTTAAATTTCTTATCAATTCCCCGTATTTCTGCATATATAAAAGCTCCTTAAAAATATTTTTATTTTTTGTGACGGAATCCGTCACATTTTTATTCCGTTTTCAGGCTCATCCTTTCCTTTTTCATTCATTTCTTTCAGTTCCTCATTTCTTGCTGCCCTTATGTCATCAAACTGCTTATTGATGCAGTAATCCGCAGCCTTTTCAAGCCTGTGTGTATCTGCGGCATAATGGAAGACATCAAACGATATGACATCCTCATCTTTCATTGTCCTGTTTACATCAGCGACCATTTCAGCAAGACTGTCGATTGTCTGTGAATTTTCCGGCATGAATTCATCTGCCGGAACTGTAAGGAACTCATGTACTGATGACGGAAGGACGAAAAAGTTTGAGCCGCCATACATTTCTGCCACTTTATCAAGAATGCTGTTATCAAGCATGAGTGAAGCTGCACCTGTTTTTGAGGCACCTGTGACAACTCCCATCATGTTTTCTCCCTCATACGCTTCTTCAGGCATTCCGCTTTCCTTTAAGACATCTGCTATCATTCTTACTGACGGATTTAGGATATGTGACGTATTTTTTAGTGCATCATTTATTACGGTTTCTTCGGATACTCCCCACTGTGCTGCAAGGGAATGTGTTACCGGAATTACTTTTTTTATGTTTGTGCTTTCTTCAAGCATGATTTTTGGGACAAATTTCATGCCAAACTTTTCATGCACGACTGCATCCGGTCTGTTGTAGTTATATGAAACTCCTTCCATGTAAATCCTGTCCTTTGCGGCATCATAATCCGATGCAATCTGTTCCAGCAGTGACATGTCAAAGTTTTCGCCTGGAATCTTTTTTATGAATTCATCCATCATGTGTGCAAGCGTGCGTGCGGCTTCCGTCTTATCCGTCACACCGGCTGCATTTAATGCATCACATGCAGCATCAAGATTGAATACCGGCAGTGCCTGTTTTGATTCTGCCGGCTTTTTCATGATAATGCCTGTGTATGAGCCCATTTCATGCACATCCATTTTTCTTACTGCAAGCTCCGGGCTTAAAAATCCCTTAAATAAATCCCCTGTTACAATGTCCTTTAAATCTTCCTTTGTTAATCTGTTCATAATCTGAACCCTCCTGTTTGATAAATGATTTTTTATTTTCTGTGACGGATTCCGTCACATTTTTATTAAAAATGGCATGGACTGTTTAAAGCCCACGCCATTTTAATTCTGTATGAAATTTTAATATATCCTGCAATATCCGAATGTCTCATAGAACTTCTTTAAAGCATCCGGTTCTTTTGAATTGCCTATGCCGTGTTCATTTACAAAATCACGTATTTTATCACGGTCTTCCTTTGTGAATTCCCAGTGCTGCTCTATGTGGTCTACGCTCATGTCTCCATAATCCGTATAACCGAAATCCCTTCCGAGAAAGCGGAAATACTTTCTTGCATATGTGATGCTTGCCCTGTTTTCCATTGCACGTTTAAGTGTGGCTGCATATTCGGGGTTTTTTCTCCATATTGAATCAGGTTCAAGCCCTCCATCTTCAAACGCCTTGTCATAATACTTTTCGCTTATGTGGCGTACATATGTTGTCTTTTCGATTTTCTTCGGTGTTGTGTCAACTATATGCACAAACACCTTTTTATATGTTTTGTTTCCGGCACTGTCTACTGCTTTGTATGTAATTGAAATCTGTGCATCTGCCGTAAGGTTTTTAAAATCATTTTCCGAATAGTCAGCAATTTTAAATTCAATGTCTTCAGTATTATCCTTATCATCAGTCACGCTTGCTGTTGACATAAGGTTTTCCCTTGTTATCCTTCCGTTATTTGCAGATGTGAGTGTATAATATCTGTCGATTGCATGTATTACAGGAGCTGCATCCCACTGTGCAGAAAGTGTTGTGTCACCTTCTGTTTCGTAAATGGTATCTTCTGTATATACATTACCAGCCTCATCTTCCCAACCGGTGAATGTATAGCCTTTTAATTCCGGTGACGGAAGTTCACCTACAGCATAGCCGTATCTTGCATTTTTATATGCTGTTTCATTTCCTGTCATTTCACCTTCAGCTGCTTCCGGCTTATTATAGTCAAAGAAAAGCCTGAATTCATTCTTTTCCCAGACCGCATACAAATCGTAGCCGTCATAAGGATTGAAAACCTCATCTGTCACAGGCATTGTTACGCTACATTTATACCCCGGCGTTTCCGCTGCTGGCGAAATATCCCAGCCAATAAGGGCATATCCTTCTTTTGTGAAAGTATTATCTGCCGCAGTTGTGAAACTGCCATTCCACGTAACTGTCTGTGTATATGTATCTCCTGTGCCGCCGTTTGCGTTATATCTGATTTGTGCTGTCATAGGTTTCCAGACTGCATATAAATCAATGTTTTCATATATGTCAGTATAATCTCCCGGATTATACTTTACATCACCATCAGGTGCTAAAGCCCAGCCTCCGAATTCATACCAGCCGTCTCCGTCGTACAGGAATTTATTTTCAAGGATTTCAACATGGTCTGCATATGAATATGTATAACTTAATGTATCTTCATAATCATATGTGCCGCCGTTGCCATGGTAATATATGCTGCATGGAACAGTGCTCCAGTCTGCTTTAAGTGTCATGTCCCCGTCAACGTCATATATGGAATTTCTGTCATAAAAGATGGTTTTTCCGCCATCTTCACGATACCAGCCGCCGAATATTTTTCCTGTTATCTGTGGTGCCGGAAGTTCACCTACGGCATAGCCGTAAACAGCACCTTTGCTTTTTATTTCATTGCCGGTTATGGCATCACCGGGAGCACAGTTATAATCGAATGTGATTGTATAATCATTTTTTCTCCACTGTGCATAAAGTGTTGTGTCACCAAGCACGTTATAAACCGTATCTTCCGTGTAAGTTTTTCCGTTTTCATCCTGCCAGCCGGTGAATGTATATCCTTTCAGTGCCGGTGATGGAAGCTCACCGACTGTTTTTGTATATAAAACTTTTTTTGTTGTAATATCATTGCCTGTTATATCTGCCGCCGCATCCTGCGGTTTATTATAATCGAAATTCAGGTTATATTGGTTAGGCTCCCACTGTGCAACAAGTGTTGTGTCATTGTAGCCCATGTAATAAAAACTGTTGTCTGTAGTCAGTCTGCCTGACCCCTGCACATCCCATCCGGCAAAAACATATCCTTTACGTGACGGTTTTTGAATTCTTATTTGCTCATTAGATAAACGTTCGCCTAAATCAGTTATTCCTGTTCTGCCTTTGTATGTACCGCCATTCGGGTCAATCTTTAAATTATTTTTTGAAATAAGGTTGTATTTTACTTTAAGGTTGCTTTCAGTCTGGGCACGCTCCATATAGAATACCCTTAATGTATGTTCTCCGGAAGCAAGGTCAAATTTCTGTTCAGTATTTACATCGCCTGAATCAAAGTATGTCCTTGCAGTGCGGCTTTCAAAGTTGATATTTCCTCTTTTGGCTCCATGGATGCCGCCCATGTCAAGGCATAATTTATCATCTATATAAATCCACAGGTCGTCATCACCCGTGAATTCAAATATCATTGACTGTTCTGTTTCATTTCCGTTTTCGTCATATACATGCACCTTTCCGTCATTTTCCATGAAAAATTTAATTTCCATGCACATGGTAAAACCGTAATCCATGTCTGTGAAATTCGGTGTATTATAAGGCACAAAAGCGTTTGACACTGCCCTGTCATACTGGCTTGTGACATCATGATACATCACATCATAACTGCCATTATAAAGATTAAATTTCTTTTCAGAATCATTTTTAGTAACATACATTTCCTTGCTGTCAAAGTATCTGTAACCATCTTCGTCTATTTTGAAAGGAAATTTATAACCGCTGTTTACTTCCTGGTAAACAGAAAGACCGCCGTATGATGTATTTGCATCAACATCACCAAAAAGGTCATATGCTGTCTTTATGCTATTAAATTTGAAATCCATTTTATCAATCATAGTCTGTGCCATTCCACGGATTACACCGTTTTTTGGATAGTTATAATCACTTGAGCCCTGCGGGTTATTCTGTATGTCGTAAATAAGAGTGCCGTTAAGCTGTTCACCATCATCCACTGTTATATTCCACTTCTGATTCTGCAAACCTTCATATGTCCAGATTTGTATCTTATCATTCTGCTGTGGCATTGACGAATCCCTTCCTCCGATTTCAACACAGTATTTTGTGTCAGCATAAGTACGTATGCTGAATGTCAGTGTCTTCTGGTCTGTGACAAGTTTGAATCTGTTATTCCAGCCCGGATTAACAGTCTCTGCGTTTACAGCTGCACCGTTCTTTAATGCATCAAACCACAGATACTTTCCTGTATTCATATTTTTGATATAGAAGTAATCCTCGTGTGCCTCAAACTGCCACTGTTTGTAAGCACCATCACCACCCCATAAATTTACATATGTTCCCTCATAATTTACCGGCTGCATGAGCTGGTTTGAATTCTTATAACTTTTTATATACATCCATGTGCCTTTTTTTGCGGCATTAATAAATGTCCATGCAGCCGCATCAAAATTTACAAATGTGGCTGTCTCGTAACTTATGTCATTGTCATTTACAGCTTCATTCTGATAACTTAATGTCTGTATATCCTGACTGTTTGATTTTATGCTTCCTGCAACAGCAGGGATTGCAGTTACAACAGTCACAGCTGCAAGAACAGCCGCTGTAAGTTTTTTAAGAACTTTTTTAATCATGCTTTTTGATTCTCCTTTTCTACTGATTTCTTAATAATTTTTATTCCCATAGGTGGTATATAGTTTTGGGGATAATGTGGGTCTCCCTGAATATAAACAGGGAAATGTTTAATTATTGGAGATTCCTTCCCTTTAACCGGATTTTCAATACTGTCAATAATTTCCTGAAAATTTGGATATTGTTTTGCACATAATTTTTCAATTATTTTATAATCGGAATCCTTATAGCTTTTTACACTCTTTGAATTAAAATAAATGAAATGGGGAACCCCGAACAAAGCATTACTTACTTCAACCACTGAAGCATAATAACTGCGTTTTGCATCATCACGGTTAAGAATTATATAATCGCTTGGACAAACAAGACAGCTGTTAAGCATATTAATCTTTTGCATTGACCTTCCATTTTCAAAAAAATCAATATCATATATTTGCCGGCATTTAAAAAATGTTGCCAATTTCTGATATGAATAACACTTATTTATAAGAGAACCCCTTTCATATTCACCAACGCCTATCATATCATCATCAATTTTCTTTACTTTTGATTCACAGAAATCAGCCAGCTCATTATTTACATCATCCTGTATCTTATATAAAAGCTCCACGACAGAATTAAATACATGTGAAATCGTAATGCCGTTTTGCTTTCTGATTTTATCAATGAGTTCAGCATTTTCATCTGTCAGTTCAAAAACAACTCTTTTTCCCATAAAAATTGGTCTCCTTTTTAAAAGTCATCAAAAAAGGAAACCCGGATTATACAATCAAGGTTTCCTTTTTTAATCTTATTTAATTTATTCTTGTGACGGAATCCGTCACAATTATGCCGTCTTTATATTTCTGACAAGTATATATTACTACATTCCGTCAGTGTCATCTAGTCTCATTTGGTGTCATTTAGTCTCAAAAGTGTCAAACTCTAATATGGTATTAATCCATAAAACCATACTTCCCCACATGAGAAAGTACCGATTTTATAAAAAGTATTACTTCTCCAAGCCCATCCATGGTCTTCTTCATATTTATCTGTCATATCCATAAACTCATTTGACATATGTCCCTCTGAATTAATTGGTATATAATAAAAACCTGTGAGATTTTCAAATCTGTCTGTCTGATTATTGTACGCATATCTTGTGGTTGCTACTTCAAGCTCATACGGACACTCTACATCTGCCCCCTGACGCACGTCTTGTCCACGGAGATAGCTACTACCATTACCATGGTACTGTGCTCCATTTGGTCCATGAATTAATCCCCAGCCATCAGGGTCATGGTTTGGATTATATTTTTCTACTAACTCATCATAAGTTAATTCTGAATCCGGTTTTTCAGCAGGTTCTTCCGGCTCTGGTGTTGGAGCAGGTGTTTCCGGCTCTGTAGGTGCTGGCGTTGGCTCTGGTACTGGTGCTGGTGTTTCAGGCTCAGCCGGCGCCGGAGCAGGTGTTTCCGGCTCTGCAGGTGCTGGCGTTGGCGATGGTGCTGGTGTGTTATTACCGCCAGCATTATTATTATCAGAAGTATTGTTTCCACCATTGCTGTTATTATTATTGCTGTTATTTGCCACATTAGAGGCTTCTGTTTGCTTTACTTCTTCCTTTGCTTCTTCAATCTTCTTTTCTTCTTCCTGTGCATCCTTTACTTCGTTTTTCACTTCATCAGAAGCTGCTATATCAGATGATTCGTTTCCGTCTGATTCTTTTGCATCTTCTATCTTTGCATCTTCTGTAACTTCAAGATGTGTTCCGTCTGATTTTACAAGTGAACCGGCTTCTTTTACCTTTATGTCACTTACAGTTAATTTGCCATCTACTGTTTTTGCCTTGCCTGTAAATATTGCCTTGTTTCCGTCGGCATCCGTAACCTCAATGGTTGCATCACCATTTTCGTTCGCCACAGCTTTGCCTTCAAGGCGTACTGTATTGCCGTCTGCATCCGTATAATCAAAACTGACAATTCCTGTTTTTGTAAGCTCTTTTGCTGCAAGGCTGCTTGTCTCCTTTGAAACTGTTGCCTGTGTTACATCTGTACTGTTTACATCTGCTGTTTTTTTCCTGCCGCATCCGGCGAATGAGAACGCCGTAACCAGTGCAACAAGAATTACTGATGTTTTAAATAACTTCTTTTTAATCATGTCTTTTCCCTCCCGTTATATAAAATGAAGTCTTATTCAGAGTAAATTTTTATTTTGTGACGGAATCCGTCACATTTTATAATCGTGGCTGTCTGATTTCTGTCTCATAGTTTTCTGTTTCTTCCATGACTTTTACCGGATTTACTCCGTCAAGGCAGTTATCATATACCCACTCCGCCAGTTCATCTGCATTATTACTTTCATAATACGAAACAAGCATCTGTTTAAATGTACCATCCAGTTCAACCGGAACTTTAAATATTCCTTTTCCGTTTTCTATTAATATTTTATTAATTGCAAAACTTCCGATTCTCTTGTTTCCGTCTTTAAATATCTGGCTCCTCATAAGCCATAAACCTGTTTTTACTGCCCTGTCTGTGATGTTTGGATTGTCAAGCAGTTTCATGATTTCTTCATGGTAGTATTCTGCACCATGTACTTCAGGTCTCCAGTTTGTTCCGCTTATCATAACGTCATCAGTCCTTATCCTGCCTAAATATGAATATGGCACGTCAAATCTTGCAATAAGTTCGTGGACATTCATTAAATATCCTAAATCAAGACTGTCGTTAATGTGCTCAAGCATATACTCCCATGCGTCTCTTAAACAGCATACTTTATTTATCTCAACCGGTGTCAGTTTTGACACATTCACATTATTAAGAATATCCTGTGTCTGTGCAAATGTAACTGCTATTCCCTCAAGATTTGCCGAACTGTAAACAGCATCAACAAGAAGCCTTTTTGCAATCCATATATTTTCGTCAATCGTTATATCATATTTATCATGTAAAATCATCGAAATTCACCTCAAACATTTCATATTTGTGACGCATTCCGTCACATTTCTTTTTCCGACTCCTGACTGCCGGCCTCAATGATTTTCTTCTGGTAAAGAAGCTGGTAATAAAAAGCCCTTATAATATAATCCTTGCACTTGTTGCATCCCAGCTCCCAGTCCTGCACTGTCCTGTATGATATATGGAAATATTCTGCAAATTCCCTGCGGCTCATTCCTGCCCTTTCCCTTAACTCACGAATTGTCATGTTATCACCTCCGGAAGTTTATATATAATATGTATCTTTAAGCTTATTATACATGTTAAGTATGTAAATGCAAGAACTATTTTTCCACATCTGCCTCAAAAATCATGTCATTATACACCGTAAAGGGGAAATTTACGGCGTTTCCGTCTGTTTTCCACAATTTAATATTTTTTTCATCAAAAGCTGGAGAATCTATCTGTGAGCCCTTTTTCACTGTGTATGTTTTTGACATTTCATCATCAGGCAGCCTGAATTCGATTGTGGCATAATCGTTTCCGGAAATGTTTTCATCACATTTTTTGTTTTCAAGAATAATGCTCTGCACAGATGTGACATGACCAGTGCTTTTATTAAGGTAACTGAATTCCTGTGTTACAAGCACATTAAGAAGCCCTTTTTCGTAATCCACATCAAGAACATCTGCCGTTACTTTGCCATCGCTTTCAATGCCGTAGTTTAACACTGAAAGCATGTCTGATACAAATTCATCTGCTGATGATATATCATAGGTGTTTTTATCAAGCACCGTCACCGCTCCTGTGACTGCCTCATCGAGTTTGTTAGACATTTCACTTTCACGAATGCTGCGTGCATCAATGCTTAAAACTGTTCCGATTGAAAACACCGCAGAAACCATTATAACCATTGCAATAATTATATTTCTCATGATGCTTCCTCCACGGCGATTTTTATTTCCTCACTGCACTCATGCTGCTGTGCGTCATATACGTAAAGCTGCAGCGTATATGTTCCCGGATAACGGAAGTTTATTGTCTTGTCAGTTTCACTGTATTCGTTTATATAATCATTTCCGGCTGAATCCTTTACAGACATTACCCTGAAGGAATTAACAAGCACCGCACTGTATGTACTGCCTTCAAGTTTAACGTTAAAATACTCCGGCAGCTTCACTGTATTTCCGGCTTTTATTATTCCGGCATCATCATTGTAGCTTATTTCCGGTTTGGCAGCTGCAGCATAATTCTTTGTAATATCCGAATCAGTATAAGAATCATAATCCGTATCTTCCGGCTTTATCTCCTGCCCGATTATATTCACCGCCCCTTTCGATGTAACCCCGCTGCTGTTTTTATAAGTTATGTTCTGCATAAGAAGCATTGCACTCAAAAAAATGAATGCTGCAAGTGCTGCTTCACCGGCATGCCTTATTACAAGTTTCATTTCCTGCCTCCTATCAGCCGAGCACCGGCAGCGTAAAACCGGTTATGGCATTATTTATGTCACCTCCGATAAAAGTGGTAAGTGCCACACCGATAAGAATCAGCGTCACTAACGCTCCAAGTGCCGCCTCCCCGGCAAATCCTGTTATATCTTCCATAAACTGCCTCCTTATTCTAATCCTCAGAATTTTCAGTTGTTTTACTACGGCAAATATTTAAGTGTAATTTCGCTTACCATGTCATTATCGTCATAGTATACGGTAAGGTAATAATACTTTATCCAGACATTTTCACCAAGCATGCATCTGTTACTGAAATCACAATTTGCTGTATAATATCCTTCCCTTTCAATCTCTTTCCGTTGTGTTTCTCCAAAGGTTGAAACCACTTCTTTTTTTGTTGTTTTTCCCGGTGTTATACCAAGAATGCTAATATCTTGTGAATAGGAATAAATTCGGTTTACTGTAAGGTTTTCAAATGGGCTGTTTTTACCACTATAATTCCACGCGTCAATACCGACTTTATTATTTTCATTTGCTTCTGCCTGCGTCCAGCAGTCACCCTTGCCAAATCCTGTCATATCATGTGATATATATGTTCCATCTTCATTTGTATCGTCGTTTCCCGGCTGTTTAAATGTCAGTCCGAGAGTTTTTAAATCCGATACTTTACACGGCAGGTTGATGGTTTTACCATTACCGGTTACGGCAAGTGTTCTTAACACTTTTTCTTTTTGTATTTCATTATCCTTATTATTCTGTTCCTCCTGCAATTCCTGTAATTCAGCCATACCGCTGTCTGTTTTTATGTTATTGTTATCACTCCTGTCGTCCGTACATGCTGTCAGCGACAGCACTGTTAATAAGCTTAAAATTATTAAAGCTGTTCTTTTCATCTGCCTGTTCCTCCTGTTGTTTAAAACATAGTAAAAAATACATATAACGCCCTGAAAAATCCGGCGATGGCAATTCCAATCAACGCATCAGCGGCAGCTCCTCCTGCCTGTTCAATCAGCTGTTTCAAATCTGCCTCCTATCTTGCAAATGAACGGCACTCATGATGTGATGTCATTTTTAATACAGGAATGCTGTAATCGTATTTGAGAACAACTTCACATATAACTGTTTTTCCTGTCTCGTCCGTCATCTTATCAACTGAAAGTATATAGCCGTTATCATCTGCAGTCTGTATGCATTCGTTAATCACATTGTCCGAAAGATTTGCACTTTCTATTTCCTTTGTCACATCCTGTGCGTATTTTTTTGCCGCCTGTGCCTGGCTGTCAGCCGTAATAATTGCACTCAGCACAAGTGCAGCAAGGAACATAAGGAATATTGAAAGTCCTGTTTTAAATACCTGATTCATAAATGACCTCCTACATATTTCCTGTAAGGCTTAAAAAAGACAGCATCATGTATACCATGTCTGTCATCATCAGTACACATCCGATTCCGCCTTCAGCATAAACGTATAATTCAGATGCCGCCTGTCTGTCTTCTGCTTTTACTGCCGCAGCCCTCTGTGTCATCTTCCTGTTCTGTATAAGCACGTTTCTTATTTCATTGTCTATGTCAGAGCCTGCCGCATTCATTACACTGTAAAGTGCTCCCATTGCTTCATTGATTTCTGAAATATTGAAAAACTTCATGAAATCATTGAACGGCACAGGCGATGTCGGCTTTTCATCAAGAGCAAGAAGCATCTTTTTTATCTCCGGCTTTAAGATTCCCGGGGCGGTGTCGTATGATTTTGCTATAGCCATAGGCACCGTATCATGCTGCATTATAAGTGCTATCTGTATAATCCACTCCGGGAATGCAGACTGTATCTCTTTTGACATGTCATCCTTTAATGCCTGGTATCCGAATCTGTAGGAAGCAGCTATAAATACGGCAATCACTGCACCGGCAGCTGTGAACAGCTTATTTTTCGTTATGATATAAAAAACAGCCGTTACGGCTGCCATTGCAAGTGCAATAAGAAATGATTTCTTACGCTGCTTTTTCATGTCATAATTTACTATCCCATCAAAACGCTCTGCCAGTTTCTCATCACTTTCAGGTGCCTTTTCTTCAACCCAGCTAACGCCGGAAACACTGCTTACCTTTGTATACAGAAGCACCGTAACAATTATTACGGCAACAGAGGCTGCCCTTACTGCAAAGTGTTCGCTCAAATCAAAGCTGAACGCCTTATAAAAAATAGGCAGATACAAAAATGCAAGGCAGAAAAGAATCACAAACACTGAAAAAACAATGAACACACGTTTCAATCTGTTCTTCTCCTTCTGTCTTGCAACCACATCTGATACCCAGTCCTCCCTGTCATTAAGCTGTACTTCCGTTCCCAAATCGGCACTTCCGCCGTTTTTCTCAACGGAAATAAAGAATGCGTGCATCCTTTTAAGCCTTTTGTTCGGGTATTTGTCTTCAATTATCTTTAATGCCCTTTCCTCAACGCTTCCATTTGTGACGGAATCCGTCACAAATGTGGGATTACTTATTAAGCCTGCAGCATCATGTATTGCACTCTTCATTTCCCCATCATGGAAAACTTCTTCTGCGTTCTGCAGTGCGGTTATGATTTTTCCTGATGCACGGAAATAATAAAGCATCTTTTCCATATATTTTGACGCATCGGAAAAACGTCTCTGTTCATACAGTGCCTTGTATGAATTTCTTATAAGAAACGGTGTAATCAGAACACCAAAAACCGCTATTACAATATATCCCGCCGCATGCAGCTTAAAAAGAAATGCTGTAAGAATGCTTCCGGCAATAACGGAAAGATACGTTATAATCAGGTTTTTAAGCGAATACACATAGCCGTACTGTTCTATCTCACCTATAAGATTTTTATGATTGAGATAGAAAAACCGGTTTTTCTTTTTATTCATTTATCTTTTCTCCCTTCTGTCAAGATGGAACGGATTGGTGATATTAACAGACTTCATTTTTTCAATGATACTGTCAGGTATCTTATCAGTTACCGCACTGCCTTTTATTAAGTAATCGTGGCATACGTTGTAACCGCAGCTTCTTTCAAAAAAGCCTATCTCATCAATGAACCTTTCTGCCGTTCCATCCGGCATTTTTCTTTTTCTTATAACCACCCCGACATCAAGGTTTTCAAATATGTTGTTTTCAAACTGCAGGAGGTTGGCATCCTTAGGCATTAGATTTAATATCCTGTCAGGAATGCTCCTGTAATTTCCTGCATGTATTGTACTTATTCCCGGAACGCCTGTCGTCCACAACGACACAAGGTCGCTTACTTCACTTCCCCTTACTTCCGTAAAGAGAATTCTTCCAGGGTTTAATCTCATGCAAAGTTTTATTGCCTGTGTGTAGTCAAAAACTTCATTTGTCTTTAATGCAATGCATGCTGCATCAGGCTTTAGCTTTTTATAGAACCATTCCGCCGAATCTTCGATTGTCACGACAACTTCGTTATCCGGAATATAAAGGCTAAGATATTTGCCAAATTCTGATTTTCCGGCTTCCGGAACTCCTGCAATCATCACGTTGCACCCGGACTTGATACAGTTTATTAAAAGATTGAGCGTCTGCATGTCTGCATATCCGCTTTTTACAAGCATGTCATATGTAAAACGTGACTTTGTCGTTGTCTTTCTTATCATAAGGCTGTTGCCGTTTAGGGCAATCGAATCATGCACTGCCGTAACTCTTATATGAAGCTCTTCATTTTCTGTTTCAAGCACATTTTCTTCAAAATTAAACCGCTTTCCTTTTGAATTCGCGATATGTGCTATAAGTGAATTTATGTATTCATAAGTGACATCTTCATCATTAACACGGTAACACCTGTTTGAAGTGTCCTTAATCCAGAGCTCCGTTCCGTTATAATCAATATTTGTGACTGCCTCATCATCAAGATATTTCTGCAGCGGCTTTAATCTTTCAGGTGTCAGTATTCCTGTCTGAAACTCTTCCAATTTCTCTCCTTTCCATGAATACAGGGGGCAGCCACGCCCCCTGAAATTTCAATTCTAAATTTAAAACTAAATACTTGAGAGCTTTGTGAAAAGTCCCTGGATAAAAGTATCCGCTGCACCGCCTTCTTTTAAAAAGATAACGGCAAGTGCTATGATGGCAAGAATTACAGCTGCACAAGCTGCAGCCTGTCCCAAATGCTCCATTAACCACTTCATTTTCTGTTTCCTCCTTTTTCAATTTTTTGTCAGACTGATTCAGGGTACAAAAAAGCACGGGAACGCCCAAACGGCATTTCCGTGCTTTTCAAACTCTATCTTATTTGACGATTATATAATACCACACCTTTTTAGTGTCATCCAGTGTCATTTGGTGTCATTTAGTCTCAAAAGTGTCATTTAATATTATAGGAAAAAAGTGCAGACATTCGCAACAGGCTCAAAAAGACCACAAATGTAAAATCGTGGTCTTTTTTCTATTTCCTTCCTGTATGCAATTTTTAATGGTCCGCTTCTCGAACAACCCTCTTAGGATAATCAGTTATCCAAAAATTAAATGTATTATCATTTTGATGTTTTCTTCTTATTTTTTGTAACTCATTTGCTTCTTTTTCAACACAGGCAGGAACTTGATAATAATACGTTGAAGGTGCATGTCCAAAGCCCTCATCACTATCATACCATTTTGAATGTGACATTTTTATTTTTATTGTTACCCAGCCAGGTGTTAATGAATCGTCAAATCTCATGTCTTCTTTTATATAATCCCATTCAATCATATATTTTGATTCTGAGTCTTTATTTATCATATCTTCATAAGCTTTTCTGACAATTTTAGCAAGTTCCATTGCTTTTTTTTCATCTTCACCTGTTTCTGATTTTAATTTTAGACGTTCTGTTAAAAGCCTTTCGGCTTCTCTGTTGACAAAATCATACTTACTCATATCTGTTTTAGATACTTTTCCATTATTCTTAAACACATTATATTCTCGCTTATATGTATAATAATCCTGTGTGTAATCATAATTTAAAGTAATCTCATTTGTTTCTCGATTCTCATAATATTCTACTATAATTTTTTCCCTAATCATATTGTCACACACCTTATACTATACATTTATTGTTTATCTCTGTAATTCATAATCACCCTTTATGTTTTCGCTTTTGGGTGCTTTGTTATTATTTATCTTTTACTTGTGACTACCTGTAGTTGGGTTAAATCTAATCCATTTTTTACGTGGATGAGACATACAATCACAAGTTCCTGCGTATCCACCTAAACAGGTGAATTCATTGAAATATGCCTCATCGTCATTTATTTTGACGTACTCTGGTGTATCTCTATTCAATTTAATTTTTTCATATTCTACCTTTGTCATGTCTGTGGCATCATATTCATAGACACCTTTACATGTTGCAAATTTTACTTTTGACATTTTATTTCCTCCTGATACATTTATATATTCTTGAAATTAATTATTTATTTTTTATATTATAATCATCAATCAAACTATTAAAAGATGTCTGTCTTTCATTTATCCAAAATTGTGCAGAACGTTCATTTGCTACAATTTTTTCAAATATACTTTTAAATCTCTTATTCCGTGGTTTTGATGAAATTGAATTATAATCTTCCATGAATTTAATTCTTATCGTGTTAGCCCAAGCAGTTTGTTTTTCGGTTCCCTCAAGTTGCGGCAAATTAAGTTCTTCTGTCATTTCTTTTGCTTTTTTGTTTTCATACTCAATTTTTTCTTGAAATACGCAATCCGGACATTCTGAAATTTCGTTTAACGCCCATTTTTCACCCGCATCTGCTGCAGCTCTATTAACATATGTTTTAGACCATGTGAAAATTTTACCGCATTTTTTACATGTTATTCTTATTTTTGCTTTTGCCATTTGCAAGACCTCGCTTTCTTCTTATTAATTATTTTATTTGTTGATTTTTGCCGACAACTTCAGGTATCAACTTCTTTATTTCTATATCATTATAGTAACATATATAAGTTGAATATATACATTTGACTTTATATATAATCCTATGTTAATATCCTGTATATAATATGAATATATAAGGAGCTGATATAATGGCAACTACACCTGAATACACTAAAAAAGCAATAAATAAATACAATGCAAAATTTGACAGGATTGCTGTTAATCTTCCAAAAGGTACAAAAGAACGTATAAAGAATTTAACCGGTGAAAGCTGTAACGCTTTTGTATCCGCATTGGTTCTTAAAGAGCTTGAACGCCTTGAAGCATCCTTTGTTTCCGAAAAAAAATAAACTAAACCTGTCATTTCTCACAACCTGCACAGCCGGATGAAACATCTAATCATCCGGCTTTATTTTTATTTGATTCTTTTTTTGTAGTAAATCTTTAATCTTTTCATCATTGCAACATCAAGTTCCGGCTTTGCAAGCCTTTTTATCTCTTCATAAGGCATGTTTTCATCAAGGCAGTCTATAAGAAAATTTTTCTGCTCATCTGAAAAATACTTATTCATAAGAATTTCATTCATGAATGTCTCATAAATGTATGCAGCATTATCATTTTTAGGCTTTTTCTTTTTAAACCCAGCAAACAGTCTGGTGCGTTCAGGCTCTTCCGGCCGCTCTTCTGGCACACGCTGTTTTATGCTGCTTTGCTTCTTAATATCTTCAATAGTGTTTTTAAGCTGTTCATTTTCTTTTATAATAGTTTCAAGTTTTCTTTCTGCCTCATCTGCCTTTTCAGCCATAAGGTTATATGCTTTATCTTTTGCAATAAGCGTTTCGCCATACTGCTTTTTAAGCTCTTCCTGTGCAGCCTTTTCACGCTCGAACGACTGTTTTATCTCACGCTGGAACATATCCCTTATTTCCCTGTTTGCAGAAGTGACTTTTACTGCAAGGTCGTTAGCCTCATTTATCTTTTTGTTAAGGTTATCAAAAGGCGTATACATGTCTGCAAGTTTTTTATTAATACTGTTTTCATAATCCTTGTCAGCTCCTGAAAAAATCTCCCTGACAGATGCGGCATCCCTGATTGATGAAACCGCCATTAAAAATAAACGTGCTGAAATGTCATCCTTTACTGATGATTCTATCAGTTCTTCAAGCCCGCCTCCCGGCATGCAAAGATTTGTTACAAATTTTACATGTTCTTTCAATTCTTCAATATTTTCCATAACTGCCTACACTCCTTTTTTAATGTCATAACTCACGTCTATGCTGTTAAGCGGTTCTGCCTCTGTGACGGATTCCGTCACATCTGCCCCCTTTATGATGCCTTTTAATATTCTTTTTTCTTCATAAAGAACAGCCAGCTCTTTTTCTGCCTCTTCATCCGTAACTGCAGACATTGCTTCAGCTGCAATGCCCGGATTTTCATTTTCAATTTTTTCAAGCTCATCAGACAGCTTTTCATATTCTTCATCAGGCATTGCAGCTGAAGCATTAACCAGACTGTTATATATATTTCTGTACCTTTCTGCCATCTCGGCTTCCTGCGGTGCATTAAAAAGACGCTTATATTTATTATCATCTTCATTTTCTTTAAGCTTCCTGATTTGTGCCCTGACAGCATCCAGCCGTTTCTGTGCCTGCGGTGCATCACGTATATTGTTATCAAGAATGTAATTGCACTCATCACGCAGGCTGTCTATATGAAGAAGGTCTTTTCTTACACGAATCTGGTCTTTTAACTGCATGTCAAAAAAATGATACTGTGATGCCTGGCTGTAACGCATTACTGCACACACCTGGAATCTGCTTTTATGCTCTGTGATTTCATGAAGGCTTTTATCGACATATGCTGTATTTCGTGGCATATGCACCTTATATCTGCTTTTTATTCTTTTCTTTATGTCTTCATATGTGTAACCTTCACCAAGATTGTAGTCACGCCTTGCTTTTTTTGAAGTCTTTCCGTCCACTTCTTTCATCGCAGGGTGGTGGTACGATACATACTTTCCATATTTTACCGAATTGCCTATACGTACTTCATAACCCATACGTTTCATTTCAGAAAAATACTCCTCTAATGTTTCTGAATTTGATACCGCCATGTCAATATCAAGCCTTATTATCTTTTTCCATGTAAACTTACCGCTTTTTTCTGCGGCATATTCTGCATAAGATTTTCCTTTCTTTCTGCCTTTGTCATATTCCAGCTTTGAAAGCCCGTGTTTTAATGCAAGTGAATCTGTCAGCGGCTGTATGTATTTCTCCCAGTCGCCGTCAACATATCTGTATTTGCTCCCGTCAAGTCTGCCGACTGAATTGAAAACTATGTGGCAGTGCATGTGTTTGTGGTCGTTGTGCACTGCCATTACATATTCATACCTGTCGCCGAAATAATTTTCGCAGAATTCCTTTCCTATGCTGAAACACGTTTTCTCATCTGTTTCGCCCGGCGGAAATGATATTACAAAATGATAACCCTGCCGTCCCCATTTTTTCTGAAAGACATTTTTTGTTTCCATCATCGTATTGTAAATTTCATCAGATGTAATTCCGCAGTTCCCCGTAACCCATAATCCGTTTTCAGTTTTTTCAGGATTCATTATGTATGTAATCGCATTTTTTAAATGTGCCGCCGGATTTCCTTTTTTCGCTTCTTTCAGATTTTTTAAAATTGTTGTTGCCAACCGTTAATCACCTCTTTCATTTCTGCAACTTTTTTATCAGCCGCATCTACCGCGGCTGTAAGATTTTTCACGGCATCTGCATCATTGATGCTGCGGCTGTATGCAAGTGCCTGATGAAGTTCCGTTTTTATTTTTCTTAATTCATTAATCATGTTTTTATAGCTGCTCTCTGAATTTTCATACAGAAGCTGGCTACGCATGAAATCACATATCAGAAGACCTTCATTCCCGGTGCGTGCATTTTCATAAAGCTCTGCAAGATGTTCGTATTCTGATTCTGTAAGTCTTATCGCTATTAATTTTTTTCTGAAACCTTCAGGGCTTTTTTTTCTTTTCATCTTTCACGCCTCCAAAATCATGAATGTGACTTTCTGTACTGTAAAAAGCTGTTTATCAAATCGTCAGTCACTTCACTGCCGATTGATTTTTCAATTGTTGAAATGATACGCTCATTCTTTTTGTTACGCTCCGTGATTTCAAGCTGCTGTTTTTTCTTTTTAAGAGCTGCAATCTCTTTTTTCTTCTTTGTGATTTTTTCATTCAGTGAATCAAGCTCCGCTTCACATTTTTCAATTTTTAAATTAATATCTCCAGCTGTCATATTTTTTCAGTCCTTTCTTTTCACGCTCACTGTTTATCATGTCCTGTTTTTCATACAGGCTTTTTCTTTCATCAGCCTGTAAAAACTGCAGACCCGCTTTGAACCATTCCGGTTCACGGTGGTAAAAAATTTCAGTAACTTTCTTTTCACACTCTGCCATGAAGTCAATAAGGCTTCCGTGGTATTCATGCCACGTCTCAAGCATTTCGGCTGACGTTACCATGATTTTATTTTCCTTTACGCTGAAAGCCGCAAGCCTGTTTACTCCCCAGTTGATTAAAACTCCGGTCTGGTTTTGTGCATCAATCTTCCAGCGGATTCCGGCCCAGATTTCATCATTTATCTGTATAAGCGACGGAATCATCTTCATGATTTTTTCATCAGCCATTTTTATCTGTGCCGGTTCTACAGAAGATGTGTAAATGTCAAATTGTAATTGTTGTCGGGGACACTCCATGTTTTTATTTTTTGAATCCCTGTTTTTTAAAATCTCTTCTGAAATTTCACTGATTTCATTTTCAATTTTCAAAAACATTTCTTCAATTTTTTCATAACCGGATGTTTTGTTTTCCTCATAAGCATTTTCATTTTTCAAATCATCATTTTCACAAAATGCATCTTCTTTTTCATAACTCTGCTTTTCAGAAATGCGTTTTATTTTTTCCGGAAAATCATCACCGCTTTCATCATTTCCGTCTTCATCATCAAGACATTTCATTGCAATTTTTAACAGGGCATCTGCCGTTTTTCCGAAACTCATTTCCGGCGGCTTGACTGAATTTATTTCTTCATAAATTTCATCAGATATTCGTATTG
>CDYY01008161.1_pt1 | contig 25291 bp, 16 predicted proteins | sample 480691 | NCBI WGS metagenome assembly CDYY01 (sample SAMEA3182107, study PRJEB8094) | gut metagenome | biome: human; feature: gut; material: Stool; isolation source: human stools | place: Canada | collected 2013-02-25
GGATAAAGGCCAGAAACAGGAAGACGGAAATACTGTGGATTTTCTTTGGAATACATACGGCAAATGCCATACTGATGATAGAAAAAATCAGAAACAAAACAGCTAAAGCAGCATGATATGATGTTACTCACAGAATCAGAAGAGGTCATCAGACTTCTTCCGGAACGTCATGTCCTGTCGGATAGAATTATGTGAGAAAGCACCGAAAAATGGCAATAAGAATGGCATATGAAGTGGTCATGTCCTATCATCTTCATATGCCATCTTATTTTTTAGGGACATTTACTGAATATCCCTACGTAGATGCGGGCATCACCACCCCAACTGGCACTATATTCATCCATAAACTCTTCAGTCGTTGTCTTTTCCGAATCACTAGCATCCAGAACAACAGTTACGGCTCCTACTGTAGGAGTTGCTTCCGGATCAAAAGTTTCAAAGAAAGAAAGGGTCTTTACAAAATCATCAATATCACCTGGTTGTGCTTCACCAGCCCATTTTACCATATATACCCGTTTTGTATTGTTACCTTTCGTTACCTTCAAGTCAGCAGTATACATTCCTTCATCAGTCGTTCCGGTTCCTTCAAGACTCAAAGTAAGTGCACCGTTACCTGTCCAGTCTGTTGTTGACGGAACTTCCTCTACTGCTTTAGTCTTGATACCGCTACTACCCTTACCTGCCTTGTCTACCAAGTCAATTATCTCACTCAACTTACCATCCTTATCAACAGTTACAGCACGTAAATAATAGGTAGAGCCCGGAGAAGTAATATACAGACCGCCATTATTTTCTTCAGTCTTTAGCTTAGGCAAATCTGCCGTAGCATACTCATGCCAATGCACGTCTCTTGAATCTTCGTCTGCCATTATTGTTTTAAGGTCCAGAGAACCTGGTCCTGTACCCATATCCCACAATACGCGTACAAACTCTACTTTGTCATTGACACTAATATCCACAAGCAGTTTTTCCGGTGAAATCTGGTCGGGGAAAGTTACAGATGTAATCTCTCCGGTTCCATCGTAAACGGGAGTTCCCGTTGTAACGGACTTATAAACAACCTTGCCGATTTTTCCTTCTTTATCGATAGGAATAGCATATACGATGTATGAAGTATTCGGCACCATATCCTTGCTGGCAAACTCTTTGGAGAACGCTCCGGTATAAGCCAAAGGAACTTCGGCACCCAAGCGGACGATGCTGGCGCAGATTTCCTCCTCAGTCATGTTATCAAAGGATTTACCGCCACTTGCAATCAAGCCTGCACTCGATTGTCCCACATGTATCCTGCTACAATTGGCATCTGCCGTAAAGGTAGCCTCAAAGCTTCTCATCTTTATCTTGTCTTTAGGAACATCGATGGATACCGCTACCTGTCCGGTAATTTCCGGTTCGGGAATGGTAATCTCCTGTGTATAGACTTTGGAATTGCCTTCGGCATCCAGCGCATACACGGCGATAATCATTTTGATTTCGTCCACTTCCAGCGATCTCAGGATGATACCCTTGCTCTCGCTGATGTCTTTGTCTTTCAAGGCATATCTTGACAAAGTTCTCTCTGTGAAAGTGGCGCTGACATCCGACCAGTTATAAGGCTGCATCGGATAGCTTTCGTCAGGATTCAAGGAAGTCTCGGCATTTTCAATAAAGGTAGCCTCCTTATAAATCTCTACGTATTCCTCTTCTCCGGTTGTGGTGTTTGTCCCCATATAGCCTTTCGGAGTCGCCCCGATTACATACTTGGCACATTTGGCGCTCTTCTTCACCACTACATCCATAGAGAAAGCGGAAAGGTTCTTGATTTCAAACTCCACCAGCTCGGTCATGACGTCCTCGCTCTTGAATGTGAATTCCTTTGAAACCTCCTTGCTCTTGCCCGTTTCATTCTCGGCATAAGCAGTCAGCGTATAAGTCACATCCATATCAATGGGAATTTCCAGCTTAGCTTCTTCCTTACCGGTAACAGCCGTATACGCGGCAGCGCTCTGCCCCTTGGGTTCGCATTTCCAATACCACTTTTCCGTTTCTTCGGAAGGTGTAACGGTTACTACAGCCTTGGCGTTGTCGGCGCTAAGGGCGGGTTCACTCACTGCGATGGTCGGTAAAGCAGGTTTGCCGGGTGTCGGATCGTCTTTGTCGTCCGAGCAACTTGCCCATACGCAAGCAGCCATTGCCAGTATGGGAAGCATCGTCTTAAAAATGTTTTTCATACATCATTAAATAATTAATTAATAAATAAAGAGAAATAATACAATCGAAAACAGGGGGATAATAAGGGAAAAAAACAAAAGAGAGAAAGGGGTTATCACACTGTTATCTTTTTGCAAAATTATAAATAATTTATAAAAACAACATAGAATATATATTTTTTCAGAACTTTCTTTATATTTGTTGCAAATTTATCCAAAGAAAGTTTTAAACAGAGGGCTTTTTGTAAATAAAAAATTAACATTATTACAGCATCATTAAAAACAGAAAAGCTACAAGGAACCCCGATGTTATCCTTTAATTGGACTAATATTACAGAAAAACGAAAGCAAACAAAACTGTAAAAAAAATAAAAGGACGGCAATATACACCTGGAAAATGTCTCTTTCCGCTCCAAACTAAAAAACAGAAACATTAAGTATTAATCAAACCATTAAAAGAACAAAAATGAGAAAAGCAATTCTCTTGTTTGTGCTTTTAACACAGTTCGGAATCCCGTACCTGCTGGCACAGGGAGGATTCCGGATAACAGGACAAATCTTATCGGCGGAAGACAACCTCCCGGTAATCGGAGTATCTGTAGTTGAAAAAGGCACAGCAAACGGTGTAATTACCGATATTGACGGTAATTACAGTATCACGGTAAGCAAGTCTCCCGCCACCTTGCAGTATTCGTACGTAGGTATGAAAACAGTGGAAAAACTGTTTACGGCGGCAACCCGTTACAATGTAATTATGGAACCGAATACCGAAATGGTAGACGAAGTGGTAGTGGTAGCCTACGGCGTACGCAAGAAAGGAACCATAGCAGGTTCCGTATCTACCGTAAAAGCGGAAAAGATGGAAAATGTACCGGCAGCCGGGTTCGACCAGGCTTTGCAGGGACAGACTCCGGGCCTGTCGGTCATCTCCAACTCGGGAGAACCCAGCAAGGCAGCCGTATTCCAAATCCGTGGTACAAACTCCATCAATTCGGGCACATCACCGCTGTTTATCCTGGACGGCGTGCCCATTGCCAGCTCGGACTTCAACGCCATCAGCCCGGGCGACATCGAATCGATTTCCGTACTGAAAGATGCTTCCTCAACCTCCATCTACGGCGCACGCGCCGCCAACGGCGTAGTGGTAATCACCACCAAACGCGGCCTCTCCATAGACAAAGCCAAGGTTACGCTACGCGCGCAATACGGCTTCTCCCAACTGGCATCCGACGGCAAATGGACCATGATGAACACCCCCGAACGCATACAGTTCGAGAAAGAAATAGGCCTGGACACCGGGCAGGACTACGAACTGCTCTCACGCACCAACGTCAACTGGCTGAAAGAGATTTTCAACGACCGCGCACCGTTGCAGAACTACGAACTCTCCGTGAACCGCGCCACCGAACGACTGAACTACTACGTTTCGGGCGGATTCTACGACCAGGACGGTATTGCCCAGAACTCTTCCTTCCGCCGTTACAACATGCGTGCCAATGCCGAAGTGAAAGCCAGCAACTGGCTGAAGATAGGCACAAGCACGATGTCTGCCTACGAGGAAGTGCAACAGGCGGAAGAGGGAGACATGGCGATTTATACGCCGATAGCCGGCTCGCGCTTCATGCTCCCCTACTGGAGCCCGTACAACAAAGACGGTTCGCTGGCATCCGAGAACAACGGCACATGGACGGGTACGGGACAGAACCCCATCGAATGGATGGCAAACAACCCGGTAAGCTACAAGAAATACAAAGTACTCTCCACCGTATTCGCAGACATCACCCCGATACAGAACCTGACTGTACGCATACAGTTCGGCGCGGACTACTCGCACTCCACCACTTTCATGCAGTCGTTCCCAAGCTACGTCATCAACAACGAACAGGGTACCGCCGGACGCAACTCGGCGGATGTGCTGAAGCTGAGCGAGACGGCCACCGCCAACTATCGCTGGGCACTGAACGAAGACCACTCTTTCAACTTCATGCTGGGGCAAGAGGCCATGGACTACCAGTCCAGCGGTTTCCAAGTGGTAACGAAAGGACAGTCCAACGACTTCCTTACGAACATCAGCTCCGGTACGCGCGCCTCTTCCTGGGACGACACCACCAGTGCATACTCCTACCTCTCGTTCTTCCTTCGCGGCGAATATAACTACAAAGACCTGTATTACGGCGAAATGGCCGTACGTACCGACGCCTCCTCGCGTTTCGGCAAAGACCACCGCTGGGGTATGTTCTGGTCGCTCGGCCTTATGTGGAACATCAAGAACGAACCCTTCCTGAAAGACATCGAATGGCTGACGGGAGCACAAATCGCACTCAGCACCGGTACATCGGGCAACTCGGAAATACCCTACTACGACCACCTGGCACTCGTTTCCGGCGGTCCGAAGTATAACGACGAAGCCGGTATCTACCCCAAACAGAGCGGCAACGAAGAGCTGAGCTGGGAACAGACCTGGTCCAACAACATCGGGCTGCGCCTGGGCTTCTTCAACCGCGTCAACCTCGACATCGACTTCTATCACAAGAAAACCACCGACATGCTGATGTCCGTACCCGAAAGCTATGCCATCACCGGCGAGGGCTACCGCTGGGACAATATCGGAGCGATGGTGAACCGGGGCGTGGAAGTGTCGGTCAACAGCGACATCATACGCACCAAAGATTTCACCTGGAACCTCAACGCCAACGTGTCCTACAACAAGAACAAGCTGGTGGAACTGTACAACGGCGTGCAGGAGTACGTAAACTCCACCACCGGACTGAAATTCGTCGTGGGACATCCCGTACACGAATATTTCCTGAACCGCTACGCCGGCGTGAACCCCGCCAACGGCGATGCCCTGTGGTATACCAAGGACGGCGAACTGACCACCGAATTTAACGAAGGCGACAAGGTGATGACCGGAAAGACGTTCGACGCCCCGTGGGCGGGCGGCTTCGGCACGACTTTCGCATGGAAGGGGCTTTCGCTGTCGGCACAGTTCAGTTGGATGGCCGACCGCTGGGTGATGAACAACGACCGCTTCTTTGAAGAGAGCAACGGACTGTACAGCACCTATAACCAGTCGCGCCGCCTGCTGTACGACCGCTGGAAGAAACCGGGCGACATCACCGACATCCCCCGCTACGGCGTGACGGCGCAACTGGACGACCGCTTCCTGGAGAACTCCTCGTTCCTGCGCCTCAAGAACCTGACACTGGCATACGCACTGCCGCAACCGCTGCTGAAGAAGACCAATTTCTTCACCTCGGCACGCGTGTACCTGCAAGGACAGAACCTGCTGACCTTTACAGGATTCACCGGACTCGACCCCGAAATGTCGAGCAACATCTACCGGGCACAGTACCCGGCTTCGCGCCAGTTTACGCTGGGCATCGAAGTTTCATTCTAAACCTATCAAGCAAAAGAAAAATGATTAAGAAATTCAAACTATACATCATACTGATTGCCATGGCAGTGTCGTCCGCTTCCTGTCTGGACAAGATGCCGGAGGACGGGATTCCTTTCGACAAGTCACTGCAAACGGTATCCGACATAAACCTCGCGGTTATCGGTATCTATGATGCTTTCAGGAGCAATTACCTCTACTCGGGCAACCTGACACTGCTGCCCGACATACAGACCGACCTGGTGTACGGAGTGAACGGCAACACCAACATCTACGGCGACATCTGGCGCTGGAAAGAAATCAAACCCACCAATACCGACATCGAAGCCGTGTACGGTGCGTTGTACGATGTTATCAACCGCTGCAACTTCATGCTCGACCGCGCGGACGCCGTACGGAAAAAGACCACCGACGACAAAGACCTCGACAAGCTGGACCAATGTTGCGGAGAGGCTTACTTTGCCCGCGCACTTGCCTACTCGGAACTGGTGAAGCTCTTCTGCAAGGCATACGAAAGCGACGAGGACGCCGCCGGCCAGTTGGGAGTTATCCTGAGCCAACACTATCTGGGCGATGAAACCATGAGGCGCGCTTCGCTGAAAGACTCCTACCAATTTATCCTCGACGACCTCGACCGTGCGGCAGAGCTGCTGGAACTTGAGGAAGACTTCAATACCGATACGCAGGGAACACTGTACGACAGCATCTACTTCAACGAATATACGGTGCATGCCCTCCGCGCCCGCGTACTTCTCTATATGAAGCGGTGGGACGAGGCCATCAAGTATGCCACCAAAGTCATAGACAGCGGTTACTACTACCTGTCGAGCTGCACACAGGCAGCCACTTCGAGCGCAAGCTACTACAAATACATGTGGACCAACGACTTCTCCACCGAAGCCATCTGGAAAGTGGGCTTTACCATCAATTCCTACGGCGGCGCGCTGGGACAGGTATTCGCCAACTACGACTACAGCAGCGTACGTCCCGACTATGTACCGGCAGAATGGGTCATCAACCTGTACGACCTGAACGACCTGCGTGTCTCCACTTACTTCCAGAGCTTCACCACCGGATACAGCCACGGACTTACCTGGCCGCTGCTGATTAAATATTTCGGCAACGAATCGTTCGTCAATTACAACATCCTCCACGTCAGCATGCCGAAAGTACTCCGCCTGTCGGAACAGTACCTTATCCGTGCAGAGGCGTATGTACAGCAGGAACATCCCGACTACGGCAAGGCGGGAAGCGACATATCCGTGCTCCGTACGGCACGCTATGCCTCGTACGGAGGTTCCACCGCCATGAACAAGGAAAATGCAATGGATGTCATCGAACAGGAGCGCGTAAAGGAACTCTATATGGAAGGCTTCCGCCTGCACGACCTGAAACGCTGGCACAAAGGATTTGAACGCAAGTCCCAGGACCAGTCGCTGTCCAACGGCAGCAGCCTGAAAGTGGAAAAAGACGACCCGCTGTTTGTATGGCCCATACCCCAGCACGAACTGGATGCGCCCGGCTCGGAAATAGAACCTAATGAAAGTAACAAATAAGCCCAAAGATTTATGATAATGAAGAAACTATTAACCGGATGTATGGTAGCCCTCGCCATCCTGGCAACTCTGACAGGACTTGCCGGATGCGACCAGGACAAGGTGCTGTACAACGGACGCAACTACCTGATGTTCTCCGACACGCTTTACCACTATGCCGTACAGGAGAGCAACGAGAAGTTAGAAGTCCCCGTATCCGCTACCCGGCGGGCCGACTATGACCGCACGTTCGCCGTAGAAGTGGTGGACAAGGAAAGCAATGCCGTGGAAGGAAAACACTATAGACTTCTTTCCAACACCGTAACCATCAAAGCGGGTGAAGTGGCCGCCAATGTCGAAATAGAAGGTGTATATGAGAACATCGGAATCAACGATTCGCTCGGATTCGCCCTGCGGCTGATTATCCCCGATGTGGAGCAATGGCACAAATACGGCACGGAAACCAAAGTGGTGATGCAGAAGGCATGCCCGTTCGACATCCATGCCTTTACCGGATACTGCAAGGTTACCTCGACATTTTTCAACACCTATATGGAGAATACGACCCTGCGCCTGATAACTTCCGAAATCGTGGAAGGAGAAGAGAACACGATTGTACTGCACGGACTGTACTTCGACGGATACGACACCAAGCTGAAATTCAACAATGAGGATATACTTGACCCAAGCATCGAAATGGAAGAGCATGTTTGCGGCAACACCGCCGAGCTGTTCAATACCATACACGGCAACGGCAAGCTGGTCATGACACAACCCTCAAACGCCCCCGCCTACTTCAACACCTGCGAGAAGTTTATCTTCCACTACGTCAGCATCCGTGTAGATAACAAGGACGGTTCGCTGGTGGGCGTGGTGGATACCCCCGCCAACATTATCGAGTGGATTAGCGAAGCGGAAGCCGAGAAACTGAAAGAACAAGGATATTAACCCCATAACCATCATACAATTATGAAAATAACAGAACTGAAAAGTATGAGCCGTATCATGGCATTGGCCATGATGATTATCGCAACATTCACCGCATGCTCGGATGACGACGGCGAAGGAAACAAGCCCATTGTATTCCCCGAACTGAAAAACATAAACTGTGCCGCCGGTGAAACAGCCGAAATATCTTTTGAGACAACCGCCGACTGGGAGCTGTCCAGCAGTGCCGGATGGTGCAAGTTTCAGAACGGCGAATTCCTGGAAAGCCTCATCTATGGAAAGGCAGGAAAGCAGACCGTGACCATCGCAACATCAGCCGACGGACAGAGCCACAACGAAGACGCCGTGGCTGAAATCACCCTGAAGATTGACAACGAATCGCAAATCATCTATAAGGTGACACGTGCCAGAAAAGAGTATGCCGACCTCATCGTCAGCGACGAAGCCGGTAATGTATACGACAAGACCCATCCGCTGACAATCAAGGGCAACACAGCCTCCTCGCCCGTTTATACCGTTATCAAGGCAGAGGCGGAAAGCGGTGTAAAGATAGGCTTCACCAATCCGGAATGGCTGAGCTATACCATCGATGAAAAGGCGGGAACCTATCAGTTCACCTTCAATACCGAGAACACAAGCGGACTGAATCCCAAGTATCCGATTGCCGCAGGTACTTATACCCTGACTTTCGTTACAGAAGATGCCGCCACAGCCCAAACGGACAAGGTGCGCAAGGTGGAGATACCCGTCGTGTACGAAGGATTGCAACGGGATGCCATCGCCATCAGCCCCACCTATCTCAATGCAGTAGCGAGCGTATCCGGCGAGGAATTATCAGACGACAACGGAATCGTAGAGAATATGCAATCGACCATTACAGCGTACAATGATGAATTCCAACCTGTAATATTCGCTGCTACGAAAAGCATCAATGAAGACGGGGAGGTAGAGTTTGCCTATGATTTCGGCAGTACGGTAAGCTGGCTGCACGCCGTTACAGGAACAGGCGACAATAAGGACAAGGTAACGGTTACTGTCGACCCCAACAGTAATACCGAAGAAAGAACTGCCACCGTCATGGTATTCCCCAAAGCCGTTTATGATGAAATAAAAAGCAACTGGGCAGGCCACCTCATCGACGAAAACTCGGGAGACATCAAGGTAAGCTATGCAAACAACATCATGACCAGTATTACACAGGAAGCCTGGCAGGAACAGGGTGAAAGAATCAGATTCCAGGCACTGTTTATGTATGCGTACGATTACGACCAGACCGGTTTCAGAAACATAAAGGATTTCTTTGAAGGTGCTTTCGTCAAATTCGAAGACTTAAAGAACTCGACCGATGTCAGTTCATATAATGTAACCGACAACAATGTATGGAAAGCCTCAGTTCCCAAAAGCCTGCTCAAAAAGTTCGATGAAATGGGAGAACCGGGATACGGTCCGGGCAAACTGATATTCGAAGCCGTTGATGCCGCTACCGACCAGGAAATAACGGAGAAAGCCTCTTATGAGAATATTTCGTCCGAGAAAATGGCAGGACAGGCCTGGTCTCAGGATGCGCTCAGATTAGTACGTATCAACGGAATAGGCATCTCCTTTGACAATACCAGCTACGAAACGTACGGCAACGACTACCAACTGGTGGTTAAGGACGAAGAAGGTGCAATTCTTGCGCTCTGTATCGTAGAAGTGTACGACGATACGCAAGAGTAAACAAACTTCTAACGGAATACGTACAGGCAATCACTGTAACTCAAACTACAGAAAAGAAAAAAATAAATGAATTCACAGAAAATTATAAAAGGAAAACTGTTTCTTGCAGTACTTGTCACCATGCTATGCGGCATGGTGGCAGGCGGATGCTCCGACGACAAGGATGAACTGGAAGGCAAGCAATACGGCTACGTACAGTTCAAGCTCTACAAGTCATCGTCCTATACACAAGAAGAGAAAACCCGGACGGATGCGGTATCTACCCGCGCCTCCGGGCTGGACAAGCTGATTGATGCCCAAAAGGTGGAAATCGAAATGCAGCACAACGGCATGAGCATCACCCAGACGCTCGTTCTGAACGCCTATAACGAAAACAATGCCGAATACGGCATGCGAAGTGAAAAGCTGAAACTGCTGACAGGAAGTTACAAAATCATAGGCTATAAGCTGTTCGACAAGCTGGATGAAGTCATTACCGGCATATCAACCGGCGAGGACGAGACCTTCGAAGTCGTTTCACGCGGGCTGACCACCAAGGACCTCGTTACAGACTCGCAGACACGCGGAACGGTAACTTTCAAGTTGGTAAAGGACGGTCTTGCCACACGTGCCGCCGGAGACCCGGACATCGATTACCTGTTCAGCGACATAAAGATTATCGATGTAACGGTGACCAATACATTTACACGCGTACCCGTCACCATCAAAAATCTGAAGGTTTCTTATAAGGAAGAATACGAAGAACACCCGAATCCGGATTACACCGATGACAGCAACCAACACAAGGACAAATATAAAGATATAGGAACCGCCAAATGCGATTCTGTCGTATGGCTGCCTGCCGGAACTTACCAGGTGACCTCTTATACTATCTATAAGAAGAGCGGCATTGCAGTTACCACCCTCGATTCCAGAAGCCAGCTTGCAGGAGAGATGTTCAGCATCGAGGACAACAAGCAGACGGACGATGCTATCGTTCCCATCCAGTTGTCGCCGACAGCAGCTTACATCAAAGATTACATTGCACTGAAAGCCATCTGGGAAGCGCTCGACGGAAAAAACTGGAGTTATAACGGCGAAACAAATCCCGCCGGGACAACCTGGAATTTCAACAAAGAAATAGATATGTGGGGCAACCAGCCGGGTGTATCGCTGGATAACAAAGGACGCGTCATCAGCCTCTCGCTCGAAGGGTTCGGAGCCAAAGGCAGAGTACCGGACGCCATCGGCCAGTTGACGGAACTAAGGGTACTGTCTCTCGGTTCGCACAACGAAAAGCTGGGCGGCAGACTGTTCGGTACCGGTGGAATAACTCCGGATATGAGCGACGCGCAAAAACAGAAGATGCGTATGCACTACAAGGAACTGTTCCTTGACTATGACCCCAGAGAGAACCTGTCGGAACTCCTGCAGGACGGCATCAACCGCGACCCGCAACTGCCCGATATAAAGAAGAGCAGCCGCATTGATATGAAAGATGTACAGATAGGGCAAACGACCAATAAAATTACTTTCATTTCAAAAGCCGTCATGCGGTTGAAGAACCTGCAACAGTTCTACATAGCGAATTCGCCTATCAAGGCAGAGGATATTTGCAAGGAGTGGGAAAATCCCAATTCCGAATATGCCCGGTCGTACGAAGCAGAAAGCGGTTCATGGCTCTGGAGAAATCTTACGGAACTGACGGACATGGAGCTTTACAACTGTCCGAACCTCACGAGGCTGCCCGACTTCCTGTTCGAGCTGCCCGAAATTCAGTTGCTGAACATTGCCAATAACAAAGGTATCGACGGGCTGAACGGAGCAAAAGACGGAACGGGTAACCAACTGACCGCCGACTGGGAAAAATTAGCAAATGCTCCCGTAGGCGCCAAGCTCCAGATTCTCTACCTCAGCTACAACAACCTGACGAAATTTCCACCGCACGCATCGCTGAACAAGATGAGGAAGCTGGGACTGCTCGACTGTATCAATAACAACCTGACAGGGAAACTGGAAGCCTTCGGCAAGGAGGTAGAACTCACCACCTTGACTTTGAACAACAACCGGATTACCGAAATCCCGGAAAACTTCTGCGGGTTCACCGACCAGGTGGAGGATTTGAGTTTTGCACACAACCTGATAGAATACATCCCCAATATTTTCGATGCGGAATCTATCTACACAATGGGTTCTGTGGATTTCTCATACAACCGGATAGGAAAGAATGACGGGAAAAACATCAAGTGTGATTTGGATGACTTCAAGGGGATTAATGCCGCTACGATAAGTCTATCGAACAACCTGATAAAGAACTTCCCTACGGAATTGTTTGCCAAAGGGTCGCCTATCTCTACCATCGACCTGAGCAACAACCTGATGACAGAGATACCGGAGAACTCTCTGAAATCTCCTGAAGGCAACTATAAGAACACGCATCTGCTGACCGTTATCGACCTGCGCTTCAACAAGCTGACAAAACTCTCGGACGACTTCAGGGCAACCACATTGCCTTACCTGAAAAATATGGATATCAGCTACAACTGCTTCTCGAAATTTCCGACAGCCCCGCTGAACAGCAGCCAGTTGCAAGCCATCGGCATCCGTCACCAGCGCGATGCCAACGGCAACCGCATCCTGCGCGAATGGCCGACCGGAATTACGACCTGTCCGAGCCTGATTCAGTTACAGATAGGTGCAAACGACATCCGTAAAGTCAATGAGACATTAACCTCGCAACTGTATATCCTGGATATCAAAGACAATCCGAACATCAGCATCGATGTGACAAGCGTATGCTCGCAAATCAGGGCAGGCAGGTATAAACTGATATATGACAAGACTCAGGATATACGCGGCTGTGATGCATTAGACATTAAACGATAAACCCAATAAAGATTCTATCAATGAAATATGTATATAAAATAATACCGGGAGTGATTCTTTTCATGGGACTGGCAGGTGCATGTAAAGACGATGATAGCACAAGTATCCCCGGTGGCATTGCAGTGGATAAGGAAGAAATAACAATCGGTCCGGAAGGTGGAACCGAGCAGATTGCCGTTACCTCTTACAGCAACTGGGTTGCCGGAGCATCCAAACCATGGATTTTCGTATCACCGGCCAACGGTTCCAGTTCGGCGGAATGCCAGCTTGCCATCGACTCTACCTTAGAGAACACGGCACGCACTTCACAAATCCGTTTCGCCTTGGAAGGACAGGAAGCCAAGCTGATTACCGTTACCCAATTCGGCTTCGGTAAGCAAATCATAGTCAAAGAACCGGATGTGAAAATAGAAAGTTCGGCAGCCTACGACAAGCGCCTTTTCGAGGCAGTCATATCGAGCAATGTCAACTTCCTGATAGACAAGGAGAACATTGAGTACTCCTTTGCCGAAGCGGAAACAATGACCGATGAGGACAAAGTGGAATTCGAGGCAGACAAGACCGGCTGGATTACTCCCCCAAAAGACACAGAACTGAAACTGAACCTCGACCGGAAAGCACGTCCGCGTACCGTCAAAGCCAAATTCCGCTGGGAAATGAATACGACTCCCTACACCCGGATAGCCAAAATACGTTTTATTCCGCAAAACCCGGGAGAAGACCAGCTGGTGGACGACAACGGCAACCCTATCGAAGCGTTCATCCTGACAATAACCCAAAAGGCAGCGCCCAAAATCGAGGATAACCGTTCGGGCGACTCGTTGGCCATTATCACCATTAACGAGAAAATTCAGAGTATGATATCGTTCGATACGAGCGAGAACATGCAGAACTGGGATTATGTAACCTTATGGGAAGCTACCGACAAGGATATACCCGAAGGAGCGGTGGGACGTGTACGTTCCGTTAAATTCTCCCTGTTCAACCTGCAGGAAGGCGAAATATTGCCTAAAGAAGTACGTTATCTCAAGTACCTGGAATCCTTCGAAATCCAAAGTAATTCCAACAACCAGACACGTATCGTTTCGCTGGGCGAGGAAATCTGTGAACTGAAATACCTGAAATCGCTGACTGTATTTGCCTATGGTATGGAGAAGCTGCCCGACAACTTCATTAAGCTGGGAGGCAAGGTAGACGAAAGTTATCGGGGACTGGAGAAGCTGGACCTGTCGGGCAATAATTTCCCGTCGCTGGCTGCCATTACCGAAGTAGTAAACGAAGAAAACTTCCCGGAACTTTATGCCTTCAACCTGACCGGATGCCGCCGGAGCGACTCTTATTCCGACCTGAGCCAAGGTTCTTCTTATAACGGAAGACCCCTCGGACTGCATATCGACATCACTTCAGGAGCAGAGAAAGAAGCATTCCTGAAACTGCTTACCTGGGACAAATTGAGAAGCCTGCGGCTCTCCTACAATTTTATAGAAGGACAGCTTCCTACGGACGATGAGGTGGATACCGCACTCAAAAAAGCCGGTAAACCGACCCGCTATCAGGACGATGACTTTTCCAATAATAAGGACGACTATAAGGACAAACTGGTAGGCGACACCTGTATCTGGCTGAAAACCGGTGACAATACCGTTGTATTTACCGAAACCGGTGGCAACAACCTGTCGGTAACCGGAAAGGACGTTCCACGCGTACTGCCGAAAGCACGTTCCTTCTCCATCAACCTGAACTTCCTGACCGGTCCGTTGCCCAAATGGATTCTATTCCACCCATACTTTGCAGAATGGGGGCCGGAAATACTGCTTTTCAACCAGCAGGAGAACGGTAAGAACTCTGCAGGAGCCAAAGTGGGATTCAACAATATCGATGCTATAAAATTCAACTTCGAATATTACTACGGCAAAGAAAAATCTGTTGATGCCACAGTAAACGGAGTAGCCTACCCGTGGTACTACCAGCGTTATGTGTCAACATCCAACTAAGCTCCGGACAGGTACTTATTAACCAGATAATTAAAAAAAACAATGAAGAAAAAATTCTTATACAACGCACTCATCATCCTGGCGCTGACTGCTTGTACGGAGCAGGATATTATCGAACAGCCGTCCACCCCGAACGGGGGGACGGAAGTCCGGCTTCCCGCCGATGTCAACTCGGGTGAACTGTTAATCAAGTTCAAACCCGAAATGACCGATATCCTCGACCGGACAATGACCCGTGCAACAGGAAGCGGCGGAGCGATGACCCGCTCAGGCATCCCCTCGACCGATGAAGTGCTGGAGATTTTAGGCGGATACCATTTCGAACGTATTTTCCCGATAGACAGCAAGAACGAAGAACGTACCCGCATAGCCGGCCTGCATCTGTGGTATCAGGTAAAATTCGATGAAGATACCGACTTGCAGGAAGCGGCAAAACGCCTTTCCGCACTGGGAGAAATCTCAAAAGTTCAGGGAAACCAGCGTATCAAGCGTGCCTATGATGTTAAAAACCGCCGCAGCTATATCAGCCAGTCCGCCCTGCAACAGCGGGCTGCCACCCGTAGCGGAGTACCGGCTGGAAGATTTTCGGACCCCGGACTTCCCTATCAATGGCATTACATCAACTCCGGTCAAAACGCTTTCGACAAGCAGAACAACGCAGGCGAAATCATCGCCGGGTCGTCTGCCGGATGCGATACCGGTTGCTATGAGGCATGGCAGAAATGCACAGGCGATCCGTCCGTTATCGTTGCCGTACTGGACGACGGCGTGATGTACACGCATCCCGACCTGGCAGACAATATATGGGTGAACGAGGGCGAAGAGCTCCGTGCCGGGACAGATGCCGACGGCAACGGATATAAGGACGATAAATACGGCTATAACTTCGTAACCAATACTGCGAACATTTCGTGGACAGACGTGGAGGATATAGGGCATGGAACACATGTTTCCGGTACGATTGCCGCCATGAACAACGGAGAAGGAGTCTGCGGCATAGCCGGAGGAGACGGAACGAAGAACTCGGGTGTAAAGATTATGATTTGCCAGGTCTTTTCCGGCAACAACAGTGTAAGCCTGAACGGAGAAGCCAAAGCCATTAAGTATGCTGCCGACAACGGAGCTGTTATCCTGCAATGCAGCTGGGGTTACAACTCTGCCGAAGCGAATGAGGTGGAAGGATACACTCCCGGACCCGCCACAGAAAAAGAATGGGCCGATACTTATCCGCTGGAAAAAGAAATTCTGGACTACTTCATCAACAATGCAGGCTCTCCGAACGGAGTGATAGACGGCGGCATCGCCGTGTTTGCATCGGGCAACGAATATGCGGGAGCCTCCGGTTTTCCGGGAGCTTACTCCAAATGCGTCACCGTAAGTGCGGTTGCCGCAGACTTTACGCCTTCTTCTTATACCAACTTCGGTACGGAAGTAGATGTATGTGCCCCGGGAGGCGATACGGAGTATTATAATGCCATAGGACAGGAAGATGATGAGTTTTGGGAAAACAATGAGGTTTCCGGCTCCATTCTTTCTACCATGATTCGGAACGGAAGTCCGGCCTATGGTTATATGGACGGTACTTCAATGGCATGCCCGCATGTATCGGGTGTGGCTGCATTGGGTTTGTCGTATGCCGTGAAACAGCGCCGTCATTTCAAGGCAAGTGAATTCGTGGCATTGTTGAAAGAGTCTGTAAAACCGGTTGATAATTGGTACAGCAACGGTAAAAAGAAAACATATTACCGTAACCACAACTCGCCCGCCGCCACTCCTGCCGTCATGGATTTATCGAAATACATCGGCAAAATGGGTACGGGAATGGTAGATGCAGGAATATTGCTGAACAATATCGAAGGAAGCGGTTCGGATATGAAAGTGCCGAATGTGTACGTTGCCGAAGGAGGCACATCGACCGTAAACCTTGCCTACTACTTTGTAAACGGTGAAAAGCTGACCTATACCTGTACATCGGACGATGCCGCCGTGGCAACGGTTACCGTCAGCAACAACCTAATGGAAGTAACCGGCGTAAAAACCGGCGCCACACACATCACAGTGAAGGTAAGCGATGGAAGCGCACAGACAATCACCGTCACCGTACGCCAAAATGCCGGTGGCAACGGCTGGATGTAATTTAATGTAATTGATTAATGAAACTAATTACTTGGATAGTGTTATTGATATTTGCCCGTGTCCCTTGGCAGCAAAAAGCCGACTCGCTGATAAACCCGCCACTGATGCAGCAGGCGGAATCCATACTGCGTTTCGACAAAAGCACGCTGGACATCGGAACGCTGACCGAGGATGATGCTCCGCAGGCCTGCCGCTTTACGGGCAGGAACATAAGTAAGGAAGCCGTTACCGTCACCAAGGTACGGACCACCTGCGGATGTACGGTAGCGGAACTGCCTGCCGGAGAGATACTGCCGGGAGAAACCGCTACGATTGTACTGACTTATCATCCGAAAAATCATCCCGGAACGATAGATACGGATGCATTCGTCTATCTGTCCTGCTCGGAAAAGCATCCCGTGGCACGCCTGACCCTGACCGGGAATGTTCTTCCCGGAGCGGATGAATGGGCACGCTACCCGTATGCAATGGGCAGACTGAGACTGAAACAGAACCGGATGGAATTTCAGGAAGTGATGCCCGGAAAGCGACCTTCCGAACGGATTCTATGCGGAAACAGCGGAGACAAGCCGCTGCGCCTGTCGGCACTCGTCATCCCGAAGTTCGCAACTTTCCGGACAGAGCCGGAAGTAATACAACCGGGCAGTGAAGCCGACATCGTGGTAACGGTAGACGCCTCACTGATTCCCGCCGGAAAGGAAAAGACATTCACATTCCCGATTATCATCGAAGGAGTGGATGCCCGACCGTCGGACCGGACCCTAAATATAAAAGTAAACTATACCAAGTAACGATAAAAAAACAAGAAACCCGATATGAAGAATATTTTCAAACTAACGGCTTTGGCAGTCTTTCTGTGCTGCCTTATATCCTGCGATGACGATGAGCCGATAATACCGACCCTGGAAGTGACTCCCGCCAACCTGAACGGTACGTGGGAACTTTCCGAATGGAACGGAACTCCGCTGGCGGAAGGTACATACTGCTATATAACCTTCAACCGCAAGGAACAGACTTTTGAAATGTACCAGAAGTTCGACAGCATGTACGCCCGCTACATCACCGGAAGTTTCAGTATCAAAAACGACCCTTATCTGGGCGCCGTCATCAGCGGAGAGTATGATTTCGGCAACGGTGAATGGAACAACAAATACATCGTAACCGACCTACTGGAAAGCGGTTCGATGATATGGACGGCAAAAGACAACGAGAACGATGTAAACAAATACATACGTTGCGAGAAAGTACCGGAAAACATTATTGCGGAAGCAAAAGTGGACAAGGGCGAGTAAAGCAGATTTTTCAGTTTTTTTTCATAAATTTTCACTCTAACAATTATTTGTGGGGAGTCTGTGAGGATTCCCCACAAGTGCGTTTGCACTACTCCTTCATATGCTTCTTCAAAACCGGATACAACACTTCCGCATAACGCATAAAACCTAAATCCGTAAAATGAACACCGTCTACGGTAGCCTCTCCATCATGGCCGATAATATCTTCGGAAGAGAGCAGGTAGATGTTCTTCTCTCCCCGCTTCTTCAGAGACTGGAACACAGCCTGCAAAGTCTCGTTCTTATCCTTCACTTCTCTGGCTACGGTCCTGTTAAAACGGGAATGGGTAAATATAGGATCCTCCACAAAAAGTACAGGCGTATCAGGATGCTTGCTACGGATAATGGAATAGAACTCACCGGCACGTTCCTGTATCTGCTCCACACTGGCATTCGGAACAAAATCAAGCACAAATACGGAAGCATCCACACCCGCCATCACATGGGCAATCTCCAAATCCAATAAAGCATTGCCGCTAAATCCCAGATTGATACACTCCCGATTGAGCCAACGCTCCAGGATATTGGTATGCGCCATACCCGGACGGGAAGCGCAGCCTCCCTGCAGAATGCTTGTTCCGTAAAAGACAACCGGCTTCTTACGTACCGGCAGTTCCGTTACCGGCCCGCTGATTTGAGACAGCGAATCGATGCCGATGGAAAGAGAAGTCACCCCGTCGTATAAAGAAAGGAATAAAAGATATTCACGCTCTTCGGGCAGCATATCCTTCACGATGGTTGCCTCATTCACCTTTCCTTGCGGACGCCCGCTTCCGGCAAACAGCCACTTCCCGTCTTGCAGGCAATACAAATCAAGCCCTTTAATGCCCGTAGGGGTCATGTGATTCATATTCCTGTTGAGCAGTACCTCCCATTTGGCGGCAATCCGGGTGGAATTGGAACGGAAACGTACGGCAAGCCCGGCACTGTTACGTCCCAACTCCCATAGAGGCTTACGGGAGATATTCCGTAAAGAGTCCGGCAAACGTTCGTAGCGTGTAAGGGTTGTCTCGGTGGCTTTTCCTAAAAGAGGAAAAGCGGAAGCGTCGTGATAGACGATTTGTGCATTGGCAGAGATAGCCAACAGCAGGCATAAGAGAAAAGATTTTGTTTTCATAGCAGTTAAATAATATATGGAATAAGGGTTTCGGAGACTGATACTCAAGTCTCCTGTCCCTTATTCCATATAAGCTTTATTACAGATGATGTTAAGAATCCGTTTGAATTTTGTTCAAAAAGTATTTTCCAAAAGTGAAAAGTATCATTTCTTTTCAGCCTGCGCCCATTCTTTAGCCCCTTGCTCTTTCAGCTTGGCAGTAAACGCCTTTGCCTTTTCCATAGCGGCGGCTTCTTCTTCGGGAGCGGCATAAGCATGCTTATACCCTTTCACCACGTTCCACTCGCCACGGGTAAAGTCGGGGAATGCCACCGGAGCGCAATTATTGTCCATGGAAAGTTCTCCTAACTCTGCCAGGCAGCACCACTCTGCCAAATCGTATACATCCATATCCAAAGGCAAACCGTTCTGCAGGCAATAAACCAGACGGCTATCCATGATAAAGTCCATACCGCCGTGACCGCCCACTTCTTTTGCCATCTCACCGTATTTCTTCAAAATAGGATGCTGGTATTTGGCTACAAGCGCTTCCATTTCCGCTTCCGGCAAGAAACCGTGCGAGTTCAAGTCATCTACCTTAGGCTGTACCCCCGAAGCAGTCAGTTGGTCGGCATCGAGCGCATACCCCTCTACGGGATACTTATTGGCAAATCCTTTCGAACCGGTCAACTGATACAGACGGTTATAGGGCTGGGGAGTCATCACGTTATGCTGTATCTCAATCACCTTACCGTTGGCGGTACGAATCAGCGTGGTGGTATGGTCGCCATTGCGGAAGCTATTGCAGGCAGAATCCGTCCTTGCCTCGACCAGAGCCTTTCCCACAACCGATTTGGTATCCATGGCAACCAGTGTCTGCATACGGTCGCCGCGGTGAATGTCGAGCGCCTGTGCCACAGGGCCAAGGCCGTGAGTAGCATACACATCGCCGCGATGCTTCATGTTGTAATCCAGACGCCAGCCCAGCTTGTCGCCCTCGCCGTTCTTCCAATAATGATTCCAGAACGGGCTCAGGTTATGGATATACGCACCCTGCGCACGGATTACCTCACCGAATACGCCCTGCTGCGCCATATTCAGCGTATTCATCTCGAACCAGTCGTAGCAGCAGTTCTCCAGAATCATACAGTGCTTGCGGGTCTTTTCACTCATGTCGACCAAAGCCCAGCACTCTTTCAGATTCATGGCGGAGGGCACTTCGATGGCTACATTCTTGCCGTTCTCCATAGCGCACATCGCCACGGGGAAGTGATGCAGCCAGTCGGTGGCGATATAAACCAAATCTATATCATCGCGCTTGCAGAGTTCCTCATACTCCTTTTCGCCGGAATATACGGCTGCTTTGGGCAAGGATGCCTGCTTCAGATATTTCTGGCATGCCTCGGCACGTCCTTGTTCGTAATCGCAAAGCGCCACGATCTGCGTACCGGGGATATGGGTAAACCGCTCCACAGCTCCGGGGCCACGCATTCCCAAACCTACGAAACCCACGCGCACCACCTCCATTTTAGGCAGTGCCAGACCTATCACGCTTTTCCGGTCTGCCGGACGTTGGGGAGTTTCAACAACAATCGTTCCATTCTCCCACTGCCACTGAGTTCCTTTGTCGTTTGTCTGCACAGTGGATGTCGGTGAAGAACAGGCGCATAATGCAACACATGCGCCCAATAATAATACTTTCAAGCTCTTCATGCTTCTCAAATTTAAAGTTAATCGATACAGATACCTCTTTTCGCTGTTCCGGTCTATTTATGTGTCTCCACAATCTTGGTAGGCGCCATTTCCATATTCCGGCGGTCAACCTGGCGGACTACGGCAGCAGCCAGTTGCAGGAACGCGCGTCCGGTCACGGTATTCTCGTCCAAAGCGACGGGAGTACCCTTGTCACCGCTCTCACAGATGCTTTGCACAATGGGAATCTGCCCCAGCAGAGGAACGTTCATCTGCTCCGCAAGCTGCTTGGCGCCTTCCTTACCGAAGATGTAGTACTTGTTCTCCGGCAGTTCGGCAGGCGTAAACCACGCCATGTTCTCTACCAGACCGAGGATAGGCACGTTCACCTTATCATTCGTAAACATGTTGATACCTTTGCGGGCATCGGCCAGAGCCACCGCCTGCGGCGTGCTGACAACAATAGCTCCCGTCATGGCAAGCGTCTGCACTACGGTGAGGTGAATGTCGCTGGTTCCGGGCGGAAGGTCTATCAGGAAATAATCCAGTTCGCCCCAGTCGGCATCGGCAATCAACTGTTTCAGGGCATTGCTTGCCATACCGCCGCGCCACAGGGTAGCCTGGTCGGGGTCTACGAAGAAACCGATAGACAGCAGCTTGATGCCATACTTCTCGATAGGGATAATCAAATCACGGCCGCCGATGTTCTCTGCATACGGACGTGCATCTTCCACCTGGAACATCTTGGGCATGGACGGACCGAAGATGTCGGCATCCAGCAAACCTACTTTATACCCCAGTTTGGCAAGGGACACAGCCAGATTCGCCGATACGGTGGACTTGCCCACACCGCCCTTACCGGAAGACACGCCGATGATGTTCTTCACCTGCGGCAACAGTTTGCCCACTTCCGGGCGTGCCGCCTGACGGCTTTCCGTAGCAATCGTCACTTCCACTTCCGGTGAAACGTAAGTATGTATCGCTGTCTCGGCAGCTTTCACCATGGACTTCATAAAGGGGTCGGTCGGCTTCTCGAAGATAAGCGAGAAACTGACTTTCATCCCGTCGATACGCAGATTGTCGGCAACCATTTCAGCCTCAACGAGGTTCTTCTTGTTGCCGGGATAACGCACCGTTGCCAGTGCATCGAGGATTAATTTAGGATAAAGAGTCATGTTATTTACTATTTTACGATTTACTATTCACTGTTTGACAACCATTGTTTATTTGCCGGTCTGGAGGCTGCTGCGCTTGCTGCGGTTGTAGCTGCGGTACTCGTCCAATTCTATCTCTACATCGGGTTCCTGCAACTCTCCGCACTGAGGAAGCCGGAACTTGACGTATTTTATGGTCAGGCCGCGGTCCAGCCACTGCTGTTCGTAATAGGTGCGGATGCCGAGAATATCATCCACCAGTCCGGAGTGGTAGAGGTCGTCGGTGATGAACTCTACGGGAAGCCCGTTCTTCTCTATCATGTATTTGGTGTAGGTGAACATGAAGTTGCTGTCGGTCTTTACATGGATAGTGCCGCCGTCTTTCAGGAACTTGCGGTAGCGTTCCATGAAGTAAGTGGACGTAAGGCGTTTGGTGGCTTTCTTCATCTGCGGGTCGGAGAACGTGAGCCATATCTCGCTCACTTCGCCCGGAGCAAAGAAGCGGTCTATGATTTCGATGTTGGTACGCAGGAAGGCGACATTCTTCATGCCCGACTGCAAGGACTCGGTAGCTCCCGTCCACATGCGCGCCCCTTTGATATCTACGCCAATGAAATTCTTGTCAGGAAACATACGTCCCAGTCCCACCGTGTACTCTCCACGGCCGCAGCCCAACTCCAGCACAATCGGATTATCGTTCTTGAAAAACTGTTGATGCCAGTTGCCCTTCATCTCAAACGGCACGTTGTCTACCGCCGAGTACGGATATTCAAACACGTGCGGATAACTCGCCATATCGGCAAACTTCTCTAACTTATTCTTTCCCATTCGTATGTATTAAAGTGTTTCTACCCGACCGGTATAATTATAAAAAGTACGGTCGGCAAAGCATTGGTGAAACAATGCGTATTTATCAATGCCCGTACAATGACAAACGCCCAGCCGTTGCGGCAAATGGCTTTCAAGGAAACGGGCTATCACATCAAATTTCTCTTTCTCGGTATTACGGATATGGAAACCGCCCAATACCAGTTTCAGCGAGCTCTGCGGAAAATACTCCTGCACCGCACGGATGATATTCGTAATGCCCCGGTGCGAGCAGGCACTCAGCACGGACACTTCAACGCCCTGTTTCAACACCAGCGCCAGTTCGTCCGTAAAGGTATCGGCCTGTTTCCGCCCTTCCGTCCACGTGAAGAAGTGTTCAAAATGCGTATCTTCCTCATCCGTAACGGGCAACTGCGGAAAGACAAACACACCGCGGCACAATTCAGTAACCTCATCCACAAAACGGAAACGGGTGCTGTCCAAAGCATTGGGCTGCATCACTCCGTTTTCCCGTTCATCCTTGAACTTCGGCCGGAAAAGTTCTCTCTTGCAGATAACCTGTGCCTTGTCGTTCACGGCAAGAAAGTGATGCAGTCCGCCAGTGTGGTCGCGATGTCCGTGCGACAGTACCAGAAAATCCACCTCCTTCAAGTCAATCCCAAGTATCCGGGCATTGCGTATGAAAAGGTCGGAAGCTCCGGTATCGAACAGCAGGCGATGCTCACCCGTATCAACAAGCAGGGAAAGCCCGTGCTCTCCCTGTAGTCCCTTGCCGTAAACCGAATTTTCCACAAGGGTTGTAATCTTTATGCTCATGCGTTATTCCACGACAGTTACCCAACCGTGCGTATCGGGCTCGTCACCGTATTGGATAGCACGCAATTTGTTGTACAGCTTCGTGCAGACCGGTCCCGGTTTTCCGTCTTTGGCAATCACGTACGACTTACCGTTCTCCACATCGTCGATGCGCTCTATCGGACTGATAACGGCAGCCGTGCCGCAAGCGCCCGCTTCCTCGAAAGTAAGCAGCTCTTCTTCCGGAACCGGACGGCGTTCTACTTTCATGCCCATATCCTCGGCCAGTTGCATCAGGCTCTTGTTGGTGATGGACGGAAGAATGGAAGTGGATTTCGGAGTGATATACGTATTGTCCTTGATTCCGAAGAAGTTGGCAGCACCGCACTCGTCGATGTATTTCTTTTCCTTGGCATCCAGATAGAACTCGCAAGCATAGCCCAAATCGTGCGCTTTCTTATTGGCGCGCAGGCTGGCCGCGTAATTGCCGCCCACCTTATAGACACCTGTGCCCAAAGGTGCGGCACGGTCGTATTCACGGATAATAACGTACGGATTGGTGGAGAACCCGCCCTTGAAGTAAGGACCTACCGGCGTTACAAACACGACAAACAGGTATTCCTTTGCCGGATGTACGCCTACCTGTGCTCCCATACCCACCAGCAACGGACGGATATACAGGGAAGCTCCCGATTCGTAAGGCGGAATGAAACGCTCATTCAGCTTCACAACCTTAAGAATAGCCTCTTTAAAGCGTTCCGTCGGCAACTCAGGCATCAGGATGCCACGGCAGGTAGACTGCAAACGCGCCGCATTCTCTTCCAAACGGAAAATACGTACCTTGCCGTCTTTGCCCCGGAAAGCCTTCAAACCCTCGAACGCTTCCTGACCATAGTGCAGACAAGTGGCTGCCATGTGCATAGAAATGGTTTCCTCGCTGCATACTTCCAATGCGCCCCACTGTTCGTTACGATAGTAAATTCTCACATTGTAATCTGTCTTCATATAGCCGAACGGCAGATTAGCCCAATCCAGTTCTTTCATATCTCGCTCGTATTAATTTAATTTCAAGACTATCTATTTGTAACAAAAGTAATGGTTATTCTTCATATTTCCTAAAGAAGCACTGTTTTTTTACAACCTAAGAGTGGCGATACGTTTTTTCCATTACATGCCAACTATGATAAAAAGATAAGCAGCCAGATTTTCATTGGTTGGAACTATCTGTTTCCCTTAGGAATACCCTAAGTTTACCCTAAGTAAACTGATAGTTTAATGCGGTGAAGAGGTTGTGTCAAAACGCTGACACAGCCTTTTTTTATGCGCAAAGCCCAGACTTTCTCAAGCCCGGGCTTTGTTATTACCCAAAGTTTTCGTATCTTTAGGCATAAAGTTTTTCGTTATGGCAAAGTTACATTTTCGTCCTTACATTCCCAACCAAACCGTTCTTTTTCCACAAAGAATTGATGAAAACATAGCTGCGACCGACCCGGTCCGCATCGTGAATGCTGTTATTGACAACCTCAATCTTGAGAGTTTCAAGAAGCTTTATAAGGAAACGGGCCGTTGTCCTTATCATCCTAAAATGATGCTTAAGGTGATAATCTACGCC
>CDYY01011756.1_pt1 | contig 23949 bp, 17 predicted proteins | sample 480691 | NCBI WGS metagenome assembly CDYY01 (sample SAMEA3182107, study PRJEB8094) | gut metagenome | biome: human; feature: gut; material: Stool; isolation source: human stools | place: Canada | collected 2013-02-25
GGAAAAGCAAAAGAAGAAAAGCAGGCTCATGGAGAGATAGAAACTTATTATCCCGGTTTTCTACTTGCCCAAGACACTTATTATGTAGGATATATCAAAGGTGTGGGACACATTTATCAGCAGACCGTCATTGATACTTACTCCAAAATCGGATTTGCCAAGTTGTATGACAGAAAGAATGCGCTTGTTGCTGCCGATATGCTTAACGATAGGGTTATTCCTTTTTTCGAGCAGCATGACTTGAAACTGATGCGTATGCTAACAGATAGAGGAACAGAATACTGCGGAAACAGAGAAAATCATGAGTATGAATTGTATTTGGCTGTGGAAGACATTGATCATTCTAAGATTAAGGCGAAAAGCCCTCAGACAAACGGTATATGTGAGCGATTTAACAGAACCGTGCAGAATGAGTTCTATGCTATTGCATTCAGAAAGAAAATCTATACCTCTATCGAACAGCTGCAAGCAGACCTTGATATGTGGATGAACTCCTACAATACCCAAAGAACACACTCTGGAAAGTACTGTTTCGGGAAAACGCCCATGCAAACTTTTATCGAAGGAATCGCTGTGGCAAGAAAGTATCAACTGCAAAATCAGGAAATGATAAAACCGAATGAGCAGGATAAAATCTCATTCGGTTGTGAGGATGATGAAACGTGTGTAACTTCGCAACAAACATCTGACAGTTTTTTTGTCCGATAGTAAAACAAATGTCAGAACAAGTCTTGACTATTACATATAAATGGTGGGAAATGCTCTTCATGTTTATGTTCGCCCCGTTTTACTTGTTTAAAAGGCATTACCTGCCAAGCGACTTCTTTCCCAAACTGAAACAGTTGAAAGCGGAAAAGTATGATTTAAAATTCAGGCAACGAATTATCAGTCTGCTTGCCGGAGATATGGCTTGGATTTTTATCTATTGGGTATATTATTCCTTTATAAAGAATTAAAGGATTGGATATGATCCTTAATTCTATTAAAATCGTTATGTTTTCTATGCTTTGATATGCTTATTTTTGCTATGCACCAAAAATAAAATTCCCGTAAAATATTAATTTACAGGGATTTTCTTCGTTTTGCAATTCTTTCCAGCGGAGAGACGGGGAATGATTAACTTTTAATTTTCCTATTCATTATCAGTATCTTACCAAAAGCCTCTGCTCCTATGACACCGAATAATTCACCGCGTATATGCTGCAACTTTCTTCCTATTACACTCTTACTTAATGCGAGTTCGAAATAAAATTAGAAAATAACCAGTTGCCAGTCATTGATAAAAATGACATCAATAGCGGGTTTCTTTTCAAAGAAACAGTATGCAGTAATGGCTGACAGAGAATTAGCAATGAAGTTGTTAAAAGAACGATGTCTGGAGTGCTCTACCTGTGCTATGTTTTTCAACTCGTCATTGACTGTTTCAATCAAAGCTCTTTTCTTGAGCAGAATCTTGTCAGCAATACTCATTAGTGAGTTTCTAATATTGTTTTTAACTTTAGTGACAAGCTTTATGCCATCAAGGAAAAGGCTCTCAAATGAGACCTATCCGATATATCCTTTGTCTGCACAGAGTTTCCTTTTGATGTTCTCCAGAAACCTACCCTACTTTAACGGTTTCCGGTCATTCACATTCCCAAGAGTAAACATGAAATAGAGGATTTCCCCCCCCCTTATCATTAATTATCAAATGCAGTTCAAATCCAAAGAGCCATCCCATAGAGCATTTTCCACGTTCTGCAAGTCCTTCAAATGTTTTATGAATCAGAATCCTTTGGTTACGACATACATGCAAAGGAGTGGAATCAGCAAAACTAATGCCCGTACACGTTCCCAATAGAAGCTTCTTAATGAAGATAGTTAGAGGAAGCTGTATTTCTTTCTCCAACTCTACGAAACGGTTATAGGAAACCAGATTCAGGAACAAGTGCCTAATATGTTTGCATACATACCCTTTGTAATAATGCTTGAAACAGCGGCCCCTAAATGAAACAGGATAAGAATACCCATAATCTCAGCATCACTCATGCAGTTGGGCTTGTTGCAATATCTTTTTTTCTTATCCTTAATCATATATTTTTCCTGTTACAACACAAATTTCTTGCAAAAATTATCAGACAGACAATGAATCTCTGTAACTTTAGACTCTGAGAACATAGTGGTAATCGTTTAAACGATATAATTTGTCACCATAAATTTAATACTTTTATTACTATGTTCCTATGTATCTATAGATTATATTTATTCTTATTTCGAACTCACGTTATTTATTTCGTGAATACATGACTATAAAAAGACACCCGAATATGATACGCTGCAGAAAAACACAACAAGATTTTTTACTCCGTGCAAGCAAAAGCTCACACGGAGTATGACTTATTCCGGCAAATACTTTTTGTAGTCTTCCTGCACATCCGGATCAATGACCGGACGTACGGAATAGGTCATGCAACGCCTGTAAACAGCGCTTGTATTGGAAGTAGGCGCCCAACCGGCAGGACCTCCAGTGGAATTAAGCAGATAACGCCCTGCATGAGTATCGCTTCTAGCTTGTGCCACGGCGAAAATGACTTCATTACCCCCAGACTTGCCATCTGTAAAACTGCCGTCATAGATACTTCCAGGCAGCGGTGTGTTAAGGCCGGAACGACTTGCATAATAATATGCAGACCTCAAAGTTACAGCCTCTTTCTGCGACATAATCCGGAATCCGTAAGGAGAAGGGTCAAATACGGTTTTCCCGCCTACATCCTCCGGATTCCCTGTCCGAGAAGGCTGGTTCCATGGATACAGGAATACCCAGCGGTCTTTGAAATAACTAACAAACCCATGCGGGAAACATTCATACAGCCAAAAACTTTGATGAGAGACGATAGCGTTTGGATGTTCGATGCTCTGTTTCATCGTAAGAGCAGCCCCTCTCGCTTGCTGAGCATCTGTTTTTCCATAATCCACATCATTTCCTCTCTGTTCCCAAAGGAAATCAAATAGCTTGCCACTGCCGTCATAAAAGTTTTTATTGACACGAACATCATGTGCCGGGAACGGATCTTTCCTGCCCCATTGATATTGCATACCAAATTCCCTATATGCATCTGCACTATACTGTGATTGGACCCTTTCGTATGCTCCCAACAGATGCGACATCAATTGAACCGTTTTCGGACCATCACCTCCCTGACTCGCAACATCCAAGACTGTCGGATACTTGTCAACAATCCAGATATGCCAGGACCAGAGTGTCGGATTCCCCTTGATCTTTCCAGATTTAATTTCTATCAACACATTTCCCGGAGTCTGCCCTGGCTTGACATAAATATATGATCCCGGACCGGAACCTCCCTGTTCGGACAATTCACTGAGTCCCGCTTTTTCTATATCATTATGCCCACCAGCCTCTTTAATATCCGTCCACACGATATTGACTCTCCAATCATCATCTGCATCCAACTTATTCAACATGAAATCCTCTTTGCTACCGGGAAGTCCCTGCTTATCACTTAAAACAGCGTCATGATCCAGAAGCTTTTTGTAATACTCATAGGCAGTATTTACCCGGGAAACAGGAATAAAGATCCCTTGCTTTGCTCCCGCTTTAAGCATATATGTATTCGCTTCAGGCTGCACAATTCCGGAAACCAGCTCCAACTCAAATTCTCTTTCCGGAAAAAGACCATCAGGGGAATAAATCTTGAATTTCGCCTTACCGGAGTAAAGACGTGAGGTTGTGATATCGTCAACAGCCGTGAAAGAAACTGGTTTCCCGGAAAGGGAAGGATCCTTCTCATAGAAAGGAGCGAACATCTCTATCACATCACCTGCTCCGTTGTCGGACAAAGCGGAAACCAACTCAATTTTGTATTCGCTGTTGGCTTTGACATAATATTGCTTCTGTTTGCCATCCATCAGATAGATACTGTTATTGGATACCAGCAATGACTGATGCAGGAATTTGTCAAAAAAGGGGATAGCATTATATTCTTTCTGCAAGAGGCTGAGTTTCCCCGACGCACTTCTACCGGTTTCCACGTGTGTGACGGTGAAAGTATAAGTGGTATTGAAATTATCGAAATACTCCGTATTTCCTGTAATGTCGGGAGCCGTCACCGTGTACTTCCATATTCCCCCGGCAAGTTGACCCGTTTTCTTTATCTTGAACGGATTGGCGGCATTGGCATGAATCACGGGATCCAAGTCATGCGGCTCTGTCTTCACATAGAAAGTGACTCTGGCACCGGCCTCTTCCGCTGTAAGCGTCCTCCCGTCTTTCGTTACCACCTTACCGGGCTGCCCATAGCTCTCACCGTACTGGTTGACCTCGATAAACTCCAGCGGCTGGCTGCACGCCTCGTCCGCAAAGATCCGTAGGTTGACATTGATATCCTTGGACTGCTCAAAGCCAAGGAACCATTTCATACGGCCTGCTTTCACATAAGCGGCTTTCAGTGCATTCTGGGCATCTTCCGGCTTTTCCGGCCATGTGCGGTCTGCGTCCACCTGCTCCGTGACCGTAAAGGTCACGGTTTTCTCATCGGTCAGTGCGGTCTTTCCTGGCTCCGAGGGCTTTATTGAATAACTGATCCATGCGGGCAACCCCTCTACCGTGAATCCCTCGGGCCAGGAAGTCTGCACTTTCGCCATCAGGCTGCCTCCCTCTCGATAAAAAGTGAAATGGTCAGCGCTGACTCCCAGCATATATTGCCCGTCATACAATACATCAGACATCATGGACTCATTCCATACCACGACATTGTACATGATATTGGCGGCCGGCCCTTTCCTCGCATCCTCTTCCGTATCGAATCCCGGACCACCTACAGCCTTGATATTCACCAGATAACGGTGGTTACGTAGCAAGGGAAGGTACTCGTATGTCGCATCAGCCTCGGCTCCAGTACGTTTCAGGTAGTCTATCCGGAAGAAAGTTTCCTTGTCAGGACGGCTCTTATCTGCACCGGTCAGTCCGACAACGATATAAGGACGTTTCAAGTAATTTTCCGTATTATTCTCAGGAAGAGTTTCTCCGTTGGCTCCTTGCGTGGCAGCCGTCGGCGCATTGACCGCCTCCGGAACATATACCTCACGTAACAAGATTTTCTCATCCACTATGGAAGATGTTCTATCAATCTTTCCTGTCACAGCCGGAGCGGGAATAGGAATGGATGGCTGTTTGGCCTTTCTGTTGCCCTTATCCCAATAAGTCCCGTTCTCGAACGGAGAGACCCGCCCTTCCGCATTGGTGTTATAAAAAAACACCTTGGTCAGTGCTATTCCTCCAATACCGCTGGCTTTCTCATCGAATGTAGAAGCCCCTTCCGACGTGCTGCTCAGGTTAAGTCCCACATCTACACGTGCCACGGCACGGACCAGATAAATAGTACCGAGTCTGGGAACTGCACCAGTGCTATGATCCACCTTAACAGCGTCCGATACACCCCACATCGGGAGCTCTCCATCCTTCCATACCCCCTTATCCGGCATGGAGAAAGTGAAAAGTTGCATGACTTCCTCCCGTGTCTTTCCAGCCAGTCCGTCTGCGTCTGTATTAGCAAACCGGGTGACATTGGCCAGCATCACGAATGTGCTGGTATCGCCTGAAGGAGTATTCTTCGCCAACAGGGTCATGGTACCCTTGCCTTTCTTGTCAGCCGGATCACTGGAAGGGATGTATGAGGTCACTTTGGCCTCATATGAAAACTTGTTGTCTTTGTCAAACACAAGTACCCTGATCCTCTCCGCTGCCGTGGAGTTCTCCCCCTCCGGTGTAAGGGACCGTGTCAGGGGATTCCGGAGACCAAGTCCCTCGACAGACATGCTGACAGACGTCCAGCCATCCCTGACAGGCATTTCCGTCCCGCCGTTTCCATACTCATCAAAGGGATCACTGCACCCTTGCACGAGAGGGATTCCCATAGATATCGCCAGAAAAGCGACTATCAAAGTGTAATGTTTGATTCTCATATGTATCTATTCTTTAAACTGTTTTTCTTCGTGATGACATGACTGACCATACCTTAGTTACCAGGGGATAGCCACCTCCGTATCCTCCCATTCGTCCACAACTATGTCATATTCCATGTTTCCGGGCCCTTTCAGTGTGGCGAAGACACGGTAAACCGTATTACGCCGGATATTGTAATACCCTTTGTCATTCTCGGAAAGATCCGGATTATAGAGTTCGATCTTATACGTCTCATCAGGGTCCCCCGTCCGGTAATCGACAGATAAGGCCAAAGTCAATGCCCCCTTTTTTTCTGTCCCATAGACTCCCGGGGACACATAGATGTAGTTGGGTGCCTTACCCGTATATGGAAGCAGCCTTTCTTTGCATTTGGTCACAAAAGTAGATTCTCCGGTTCCCTCGTTGGCGCCTTCATGAAAACTGGCTCTTTCCGGCAATAACAGAGGCTCTCCGACATAGTCTACTCCCCTGATATCCGGGTTACCACTTCCTGTGGCAGTATATTCCCCGGAAGAAGGCAGTACGGAATAACCGCTGGTTTCATTGTTCAGAGTGAGTTTTGTCACTCTGGAAAGCGGTAACAAGGGAGACAGGTAATTCCCCCCGTCATCAACTGTTGTAAGTATGAACTCAATACGGGCATGAATACGCTCCAGAAGTATACAGGGAGAAAGAGTTACCCGATTATTGCCGGCCATGTTGTCCGGGACGCGGAAGTTGCATTGGCCTACCATAGGAAGATACTTCCGGTTTGCTCCTTTCAGATCGTCGGATGTAAAAATTTCGGTTTTCTCCATCAGCCGTTTCGGAACAGGAATCATATGTTCCTCCCGGATCTTTTTCAGTCCGGATTCGCAATTGACCAGTAAAATAAAATTATAATTGCCACCCATCAGCTCCAGATCCAAGGCTATATCGGAATCTCCCACATTTATTCCACTCATCTCTCTCGTCTCGAAATGGTCAATGTCGGTTACACCTGCCAGCGGATTGGCCGTTCCCTGGGGATAATAGAAAAGGACTTTTTCCGGAGAGTTCCCGGTGTTTCTGTAAACGAAGAGGAGGACATGTTTGACAGTTTTCTCATATTCTTCCGCACCGATATAGTTCTCTTTCCATTCTCCGTATAAACGTGCGGGAATTCCTGCCGCCCGGGAAGTACTGCTCCCTCTGTTCATTTCCGCCACAATCCGGATGGGAATACCCCGGGGGGGCTTTTCCAGCTCTTCCGTATCAAACGAGCATCCGGCCAATTGCACAATCGCCACACAAGCCGTTGCCAACAGTCTTATCACAGTTCCGTATCTCATTACCTTTTGTTTTTTATTAATAATCACAATCCCTTCCGAGGGTCAGGGAATCATTAATCTTAAGTCTGTCCTACTATGATATCAGTTTTCCAGTTCTATAGGACGAGAAATGACGTTCCAGTCCAAAACAGTCGCCTGTACGAGCGTCCATGTCTTCCTCCCATACTTGAGTTTCAAGGTTATGGGAAAGTCATGGTCACATTCCAGGCTATACGGCGGTTCGCCGGCATCCCCCCGGAACATAAGGATGTCATCCACCAGATCGGCGGTATAAAGAGTCTCCCCAGTTGTCCTGTCAATCAAGGAGACAATTGCGTTCCTGCCTTCCTCCAACTTCATCAGCGTAAAATCCGCCTTCAGCGCCCCTTCAGCGTCACGTACGGCTTCGGTCACGTATTCAAAACGTTCGCAAAGGGCAATCCGGCCGTTGAAGTCATACACACCGTTATCATCTTCTATCCTGATAATGAAATCCTCGTCCGCAGGAAAAGGAGAAAGTATGGAACTGACTGTGAAGTGTACCCGGTATGTCAATTCCTGCATGTTAAAAGCCACCCGCTCATACACGCTTCCCATATCCTCCCGGTTCTCCAGTGATATGGAGGCGAAACCGACATACAGCGATCCGGGGGCTGAGGAAATCCGTCCGTTTTTCAACCGCAGTGACACCTGCATTTCCTGTCTGGTAGTAATGCCTTCCCGAAAATCTGAAAAATCATAGGCCTCCAGGTCACTGCCGCCCCATGCGACAAACGTGAGTTTTCCTGTATGCCGCAATGTGGCAGACAAGGAATAATCTGCTGAAAGGATTGCCTTCTTGTCAGAAAATTCGCCTATTAGCAGATCTTCATCATCAAAGGCAAATACCCGGACTTCTCTGATATCTGACGGATAGCCGGGAAATTGTTCGCAAGGGGTCTGTCTATAGAATTGAAAACAAACACCTTGCGGACAACCGCCCAAGTCATCAAATACCGCAGAATTACATCCTATAAGACAGTAAACCAGCAACATGATAAATGCGATGTAATATACGCTTCTGATTCTCATTTGATATAGTTTATGTTGGGGTTGTTCAACAGTTTGAGGTCAAACCGTTTGTTGATTGGAGAAAGAAGAGGAAAAATTCCCCTTCCCTCTCTAAAGTTATGTAAGAAATTGTTGTCTGAATTTATTAGCTATCCAATACTAATATTACTCAAGAATGACATCACGTGAGACGAGGTTCCACTGGAGCACTTTAGCCTCGACACGCATGTAGGTCTCTTCTTTCTCGATATCCGGATTCTCTGGATTTGTCGGTTCAGTAGGATCTGTTGGTTTCGGCAGATATGGATCTTTAGGATCGGAAGGATCCCATGGCATACCCAATCCTTGGAAAGCCTTGATTGTCAACAGATAGGTGTTGTTACGGCGTGTGTCAGCATTCACAATCGATTTTCCATCAGCTGTAGCAGTCTGACGGTTCCACAACGCACGGTATGCACATTTTCCGTTCGTGTAAGTATAAGCTCCTTGATCCGGATTTAACAGGCTTTTCTTTGCGGCTTCCTTGCTGGCATAGATAAGGCCGTCTTTTTCCCCCCGGAAAAATGTTGTCCCTTTTTGAAAATTAGTCTCTTTCACCAATTTCCCGTCTTCAAGTTTCCATACTTCATTCGGAGTATAAGTGGTATAGACCTTGGCATAGGGCAGACGGTAGTAACCGAAATTCTTGTTTTCAGGTGTGAATGCATCTTTTTTTACGGAATTTTCCAGAAAATAAATGCCTGCTCCTGTTTTAGCTTCAGAGGCGTTTGCTGCAGCATTTTTAGCTGCATACATACCAAGATCATTCTGCTGTGGATTGTCTTTCGACAGAAGATTCCCCAAACGGATTAAATTTTCTTTAGCTGAACCTTCCGGCTCTTTGGCCGCCTCAAAATCGCTATATCCATCAATGGCTGATACAAAGCCCTCGTAAAGGCCGTCGGCATCTCCAATTGTACGCTTTCCTGCATGGTTACGGAAAAGATATGTCTTGGCGGCACCGTTGATGGCAGTATACTTGATGTCGGTAAGATCAACCTTTCCTTTTCCATCAGCGGTGTTTTCTTCCAAAGTGGCATCCTTCGCGACCAGTCCTTGTGCCACGACACGCTCCACATCAAAGGAGAATACATTTTGAGCCTCACTTGTACCCGTTTTGGCCGCGTCCTCGGTAATGCCGGGAGCAATGGTTTTCTGCTCGGCTTTCGAGGTCATAACAAACTTATTGTCCGTAGCGAGAGCGGCAATATCGTTTACTGCGGTAGCTGTACTGCCATGCGTCTTGTCCGCGGCTGTTGCAATATCGGCGGAAAGGCTACCCTTGTTAAATAACAAGGCCATGGATTGAAGGCCGGGATTCGTTTTCCATGGAGCGACCTTGAATGTACCGGCTGTTTGCGTTTCCCAAAATTTGCCTGTCTCATCAGCTACCGTTCCTAACGTCCATGTTTGAGACAAGACGTTTGAGAGAAGCTGTAACTCCGTAAGCTTACTCTCTTCCGTTCTTCCTCCGTAATCTTCCTGATTGTCATTCACCGCTCTGGTTGAGACATCCTTCATGGCTGAAACATACATTCCCGCAAATGTTGTTCCTTCGCCCGGATTGTTTACCGGAGGAACATCCTCATTGTTACAAGCTGTCATGCCCAGACTTAGGGCTGCAACTCCCACTAAAAATAAATTGTTTACTTTCATAACTTAAACTGTTTAGTAAATAAATAATTTAATTATATAATACATTAAATACTTTCTATTTATCCGTTAATCCCGGCATGGAAAGTCTGGAGTTTTCATTCTCCGGGTTCCATGTATTTTTTCAATAACTCCTCCGCCTTCCGCCAGTTTCCTTTCATATTATGGGCAATTGCCATAGGATAAACAGAACGGCTGTCACTCTTTATTGTGTCCAATATTATCAGAGCCTTGTCCGCATCCTTTTCATACTTTAAAAGCGCATTGGCATAGTTGAGTGCTGCCAGCGGATCAAGTGCGAACTGTTCATAAGCCTTCCTGTATATGTTTACCGGATTTTTTCCCTGTTCGGCATACTGCTGCGCCAACCTGCACATCTCATACTGGCTCAGGCATCCGGGAACGGTAATAAACATTTCCTCCAATTCGTCATCCGTATAGGGACGGACATCAAATCTCATACGGAAAACGGTACGGCGCAACGTGGGATAAACTGTGGAAAGCAACTCCGCATACACCTTTCCCCCATCTAAAGAGCGTATAGCCGCTTCACGGGCCACATCCGTATTATGCCTCTTAATAGCGGATAAGATTTCATCCTTATATGCCAAAGAAGATATATTTATAATATTTTCCAGGCCTTTCCAGTCTTCACCGACCCCTTCTATTTCGTATATGGAGGCTTTCTTGAGTTGCGGGTACTTACTCAGTACATGATAAGAAAGCGTATGAGTACGACGTTCCGCCAAATGTTTATTATAACCAAACTCACCTTCCGGAGAGGCGTATCCCATGATATGTACCTCACGAAGCCTAGCCCCTTTGATCCGAAGCCCTTTGGATACAAAATCATCCAGACGGGCTAATTCTTCCTGATTTTTACCAAATCCAAGAAGAAGTTCATGCCGTGCGGATTTGAAAGTGACCTTACAGTCAAATTCTTCTTCATAACATTTTATCTCCACCTTTTCCGGAGTATAAAAAATGTATTTATAGTCTTCCGGGCCAAAAAGGTCTATCCCGGTCACCGGTATATTCAACTGGCTCACACCTTTACCGCACTCGGCACATCCATACACCTCTTCACGAAGAAAGAGATGGGCGGAAGCCATCCAACGTTCAAAAGGCAATGCTTCCCTGACGGAGATTCCAGGCTCCCTCAAATCTCTGGAACTGCGAATATCCTTCACAGGAAGTAATGTACCCGGGTTACCACCCAGTCTTTCCTTACGGGCAACAACCTTGTATCTTTTCTTTCCGGAAATACACAAAGGCGAGAAAGCAGTCCTGATATTACCGTCAGAAGATACCAGAGAAGGATAGATATAAACAATTTCCTGTGTCCTCAACCGATTGATGGATTCTACTATGTTGAAAGAAACGGTAAACATTTTCCCTTCCGGGCTACGTCCGGTTTTCACATCTGTATATTCCAAACGAGGATTCCCCTTTCTGACAACCTTATCCTCCACCTGTCCTACCACCGGCAAACAGTATACATATCCCAGCACAGAGAGTATTCCTATATAATATTGTATTGGTTTCATTGATTCTGTTTTTAATGTTTATATATGCAAAGCATCATTTATTTCATTATATAGATAATCGAAACGGCAAGCTTTGTAGGTCCCAGATAATCAGCTTTCCCCTTACCATCCTTCTTCCCACAAGAAGTACATCTGAACCTGTCATATTTAACACGCGCATAGCCCAGTCCTAAGGATGCTTCTACACTGAATCTGCTGGACAGTATCCAATGGTAGCCCGTACTGATACCCCCACCGTAAAAATACCCTTCATAACGGTAATCTTTCATTTCTTTGGAGTGGTTTTGAATGATAAAAGGAATATTTATGCCTCCTACATTCATCTGCCCTCCGTGGGCATGAAGACCAAGAAACCAGCCGTTGAATGTTTCACAGGTCCAATATCTTATCTCCGGCTGTACAAGCCAGTGGCTCCACTTCCTTGTTTTGTAACCGCCTGCGGTAGCATCACTTTCATAAAAGAAGAAATTCATACCCACTTGGGTATCCAAAGTCCATTTCTTCCCCAGGGAGAGCTCCACAGAAAGATTGGGTGTCAGCAGGGCGTCATAGACAAGGTTGTTTTTCAACGCGACCTTTTGTGAGAAAGCCTGCAAACTGAACAGCAGGAAGAAAAAAAAACATACTTGTTTCATATTGTCACTGATTGTTTTACTGGGAAAACCATGATTATTTTATAATGTTAATTTTTTATGGTGCAAAAATATGTATATATAACTATATTTTTGTTATAAATATTGGACATTAAATAACACAAAACAGTCTTTTAATCCATACAATGTATGTCATTAAGACAATGATAGGGCATATTAAGGAAAAAGGGACTTGAGAGTCACCCATTTGGGCATGATGTTCACCGGCTGTATTTCTCCTTGTCCGGAATCCAGTTGTCTATCAAACTCCTATGTTCATCCATCCATTGGCGTACGGCCATCGTCTCGGTTCCACGGGTTTCTTCTACGGCTCGCATCAGGGAGCTGATCTCGGTATCGGACAAATGGATATTTCCCAAAAGGGTGGCAGCGAACGGATACTCCTTACTGAACCCCTTCCTGGCAATGGAATGGATTTGCTCGGCATCCCCATAAATGTTCTTGGAATCTTCCAGCACCCTCAGGCGGAAGCGGTCAAACATCCAGTGCGGGGTCCATCCAGTCACGACGATCCATTCCTTCTTGTCGATAGCCTTCTTCAGCAATGCCGTCATGGCGGGACCGCTGGAGATCATGAGCCTATAGTCCAGGCCGTATTCTGGGATGGCTTTTTCCGTGCATTTCATGATACCGGTACCCGCATCAATTCCCACAATCTCTCCGGAAAACCGTCCGGTATGGCCGCCCAGCTCCTCTATCATATGGACTGGGACATATTCGGGCACCACAAGTCCGATACGGGCACTATCGTATATCTGCCCGAGGATTTCCATTTTACCATTGTATTTCCGGAAATACTCGGCATGGGTCACCGGCAGCCAGCTGTCCATGAACACGTCTGTCTTGCCTCTTGCCAACGAAGTGAATATGGGAGCTATGTCCGCATTCAAAAGTTCTATTCTGTATCCTTGCTCCGAGAGAATCTCCTTGGCCAGATAGGTGACCGCTATCCCTTCGGCCCAGTTCGCATAGGCTATACGGATTTTCTTGTCAGAAATGTTACCGCATGAGAAGAATATCGTGACAGCCAACAAGACTGTGAAAAATTTTGTTCTGTTTCTCATAATCATTCTGTCTTTCATTATATGTTCTATTCCTTTTATTTTTTTCGTGCTATTCCCTGTGTGATCCGGTCAAGCACGATAGCCAGTATTACGACGGCAATCCCCCCTTCGAATCCCATGCCTATCTTCATCTGGGTAATACCTTTCAATACTATTTCCCCCAAACCTCCGGCTGATATCATGGCGGCTACCACTACCATGGAGAGCGACATCATGATGGTCTGGTTGACACCGGCGAGAATAGTTGGCAATGCCAACGGTAATTGTACCTTGTAGAGCAGCTGCCAAGAAGTGGCTCCAAAAGACCGGGCGGCCTCCACCACATTTTTTGGTACCTGGCGGATACCCAATGCGGTGAGCCTTGCTACCGGAGGCAAGGCGAAAATGATCGTGGCAAAGGCTCCCGGCACTGTTCCCAGCCCGAAAAAGAGCACTGCCGGTATCAGATAGACAAAGGCCGGCATAGTCTGCATGCAGTCAAGTACCGGCTGCAGGATTTTGTTGCAGCGTCCGCTGCCTGCCATCCAGATACCCAGAGGGATTCCCAGCAGCAGTGCCATGCCAGTGGAGGAGAGTACCAGGGCCAGAGTCTGCATGGTCTCCTCCCAGAATCCCATCCCGTAAACGAGTGACAGGCCCAAGAGGGTAAACAGACCTGTACCCCGGCCACTTTTATACCATGCCATAAAGGAGAGGATTGCAATGGGGATATAAAAGGGCATTCCAAGCAGGATATGCAGAATCCCGTCAATGATTCCTTCCACTGCCAGACCCAGCAGGTCAAAAAAAGCTGCTCCGTGTTCAGTCAGCCATTCTACGGCCGATTCGATATATTTTCCTATTTCTATCATAATTCTATTGCGTTTTGAATGATTTCATTGATTTCTTTTCTGTCTTTGCCTGTCACTTCGATAATAAGTGACGCGAGCGGTATCATCCCCTCGAACTCCCGTTTCTCATTGACCACCCAGATAGGAGAGTTGGTTTTCGTCATCAGGGGAAGTATGTCCTCCACCACAGTGTCACTTAATACGGAATGCACCTCTTTCCTTATCACAGGATTTATATTCAGAATATGCTCCTTGCGCAACCTGAGAAGATCTTCCAGACGGACTTCACCCACCAGTATACCATCCGGGTCCACTACGGGCAACACGGTTGTCTTCCGTTCTCTCATCTTCCGGGTCAGCACCTCCGGTCCTTCTTTTCCCAACCTTGCCACCATAGGCTTGTCCACCATGATGGTGGCGGCGGTGACAATCCTGCTACGGTCCACATTCTCCACAAAACACCTTACATACTCATTGGCGGGGGCGGTCAGGATCTCTTCGGAGGTGCCGATTTGCTGTATCTCCCCATCGCGCATGATGGCGATACGGTCACCCAGCTTGACAGCCTCCTCCAGGTCGTGCGTGATAAATACGATGGTCTTTTTCATCTTTGACTGCAAGGCCAGCAACTCGTCCTGCATCTGTACCCGTATCAGCGGGTCCAGCGCGGAAAAGGCCTCGTCCATCAGCAGGACTTCCGGATCGTTGGCCAGGGCACGTGCCAGTCCCACCCGTTGTTGCATGCCTCCGGACAACTCGCTGACCATCAGGCCGGCGTATCCGTCCAGTCCGACCAGACGCATACTTTCCGCCGCCTTTAGTTCACGTTCCCTTTTCTCCATCCCCTGCAGCTCGAGTCCGAAAGCGATATTCTGCAATACGGTATAATGGGGCAGCAGCCCGAAATGCTGGAATACCATCGCCAGTTCCTTCCGTCGCAGGAAACGCAACCGCTCTACCGGCATTCCGGCGATATCCTCACCGTTGATCTGAATCTCGCCGGAGGTAGGCTTGTTCAACCGGTTGATGCATCTGAGCAGGCTTGACTTTCCGCTTCCCGAAAGTCCCATGATCACAAATATCTCACCCTCCCGGACAGAGAGGCTGGCATTGTTCACGGCAATCGTGCATCCGGTTTCCTTCAATATCTCATTTTTACTCTTTCCTTTTTTCAGCATTCTGAAAGCCTTGCTTCTTTCAGAGCCGAAAATCAAATACACATTTCTGATCTCAATTTTATTCTTATCCATAATTCTTTAAAAATAATATCCTATATTTATGTTGAATCTGACATTCCAATTGTCTTCCATCCCCCGGGCGAAAGCTTCATCCCATACATCCCCCAGCCATGCGTGATTCCTTCCCACGGCATAGTCGATGTAGGCAAAGACATTTCCCATCGCCAAAGAACACCCCGTCACGTTCTCCAGGCTGTCATTAAACCCAGCAATGCGTTTGTCCAGCAAGCTAAAATCATTGTACAGGCAGATACTGTCCAGAAAACACTTGTTCACAGGAATCCGGTAGGACAATGACACCGTATATATATCCGCCCTGGAGACGATCCGGTAAGACGAGCCGTAAGCCGCCATCGTCACCACACGTCTGTCTTCCCCTGAAGCCCGCACGGGTCTGAGATTATAGTTGGTATACTGCATTTTAAGGTTCCACTGCCGATAGTCGGCTACGTAGTGCAGGGCAAAAGCGGTACGGAGTCCCGTCTTCCGTGTGTCCATATTATACAAACCTCCCATAAGAACCGATCCCCCGAATTGGTGTCTCCACCAGGTTCCGAAATGATATACCACCCGGATATTGCCCTGATGCGCCTCCTTATCGCGTCCGGCGATGTCATAGGCATAGCGGCTGGCGGACAGTTCCGAGTCTCCGCCGCTCCCGAAAAGGTCGGTGTTCTGGAAATAGGCGAGCGACAACTCCCAGCGGTCCTTACGGAAGAGGTATTTTATTCCCATGTCCGCATCGTCCTCGAGACCGGCATAATAGTTCAGATTGAAAAAATAATTGTTGCCTGTATAAGGCAGGATCCCGAAAGGTACTGTTGTCAGTCCCATCTGTAACCGGTGTGATTTGTTGAAGCTATAGCCTATCCAGCCCTCCCTGAGCATCCCGCTTCCTGAAGAGGCGGGATAGAAGCGGTAATCTACCGCTAAATCAAATTTCTTGTAAGAAGCATTCACATTCAAGCGGAACACGTCGAAATCGAACTCCCCGCCACGTTTCCGGTTTTCGGGTTTCCAGTCCGAATAATTGTAATTGAAGCGAAGTGCACCTCCTATCTTTAACATTGTTTTTTCCTGTGCCGCCAAAGGTGAAACGGCTATTATTGCCCCAAAGAATGGCAACAGCAAACTTTCTTTATATCGCATAAAGTCACGTTTTTACAGGGGTATTTTTCCAATACCCCACAATGGTTTATAAAATGATTTTCTTAAAGCAGGACCTGTGTGATTTTTAAGAAGGGATGAAAATTATCCAATGCGCAAAAAAAAGAATTTATGTGCTAAAAAACAGTAGATTATTGCCTGCTATGTTTGCAAAGATAATGAAAACAAACGGATATACCAAATTTTGTTCAAATGGAAATTTTGAAAGCTTGTAATAATATCAGCAAATTAGCGATAGTTTCATTCATATCATCTTTACTGGAAGATCTCACTAAACAGTTCTCTTGTCCACTGCTTTTATGGTGTATGAAATTGATGAAAAAAATCATAGACATTGCCCCTCCCTGTCTCTGTAAACTGACCTCGTATATCTTAACCAAACCGGGATAGGAGGGGGTGAAAAAGGCAATATCCATGATTTTTCCATTAGTATATTAACAAATTATAGAATGTCACGATAATGCATGTTATTAAATTTTGTCGGTTATGTAGAATATTATGTCTTTTATGAAAAAAATAATAATTGATATATCATATGTAATTTTGCCCCCGAAAAAATACATTTCCATGAAATAATGTCAGTAAATTAAAAATTAATGAAGGGGATATTAACTCTTTGTTGTTAGGAGAATAATAAAATTACGCAATATGTTGTATCGCTATAAACAGTATTAGGTCTATGAAAAAGTATCTGATTCTTATCTTTTTATATTGTTGTTTTATAGAGGTCTCTTATGGCTTCTGCCCTGAAGACAGTCTTCTTTGCCGGGTTTATTTCCGGGTAGGCAGTTCCTCTTTGGATTTATCCTTCAGTGAGAACAGCCGGCATCTGGACTCCTTGTTATCACATGTCAGCACCCTCCAGAAACAAGACGTGCTTCATCATGTTTCTTTAATCTCCAGCGCTTCTCCGGAAGGAGATTCAGGAGTGAACCTCACATTGTCGGATAAACTTTGCAATGCTGTACGCTCATATCTCCAAGAACACCTTTGTCTGCCGGATTCCGTATTTGTGTCCTCCTCTTTGGGACAAGCATGGGACGCTCTTGCTTGTCTGGTCAAGGATTCTGACATACCATATCGTGAAGAGGCATTGCATATTCTTCATAATACGCCTGAATGGATCATACAAAAAAACTTGGTGGTTGACTCTCGCAAGCGACAACTCATGACACTCCGTCAGGGCGATCCATGGCGTTATATGGTTGCACATCTTTTTCCAGAACTGCGCAGCTGCTCCATCCTTATTTATAAATCAGAACCGGTTTGCCCTTCCTTTCAAGAAAGTGAAAGGAAAGAAGTGCAAGTTACGGAACCGGTTGTTCCATATGATACGATAGCGGCACCTCCGTCTCTCCATGATACGGTTTATGTTCCTTCTGTTTTTAGAGTCCGCAGATCATTTGATATGGCAGTAAAGACTAATATGCTTTATGATGTTCTTCTTGTACCGAATATCGGCATGGAATTCCATCTTGGCAAAGGATGGTCACTTGGTGGCAATTGGATGTACGCCTGGTGGAAACGTGACCACCGTCACCGTTATTGGCGTCTCTACGGCGGTGAACTGGATATTCGCAGATATTTCGGACGCTGTACCACTGAAAGGCCTCTTACCGGACACCACCTTGGCCTTTGTGGACAACTGTTCACCTATGACTTCGAAACCGGGGGAACGGGTTACATGGGCGGCAAGCCTGGCGGCACACTTTGGGAGAAGATGAACTATGCCGTAGGGCTGGAGTATGGCTACTCACTGCCTGTCACCCGTCGCCTGAACTTGGATTTCGTCATCAGTGTGGGGTATTGGGGCGGTGAATATCATAAATATGCTCCCATCGGTGACTGTTATGTCTGGAAAGAGACCCGGCAGCGCCATTGGTTCGGTCCTACAAAAGCGGAAATCTCACTCGTATGGCTGATCGGCCGGGATTACTGCAACAAGAAAGGAGGTGCAAAATGAAACGAATATTGAATATACATCATATACTACAAATGGTCTCAGGCTTTGTAATCCTGCTATCAACATCTTGCGAACATAAGGATTTGTGCTATGATCATTCCCATACCACTAAAATACAAGTCATTTTCGACTGGAAGAATGCCCCCGATGCCACTCCTGAAACCATGCGCCTTTACCTGTTCCCCGTGGATGGGAACAAACCTCAGGCGTATGAATTCACCGATTACCGGGGCGGTTCTGTCAACGTACCTGCCGGCCGTTATAAAGCCCTGTGCGTCAATTCAGACACGGAGTCCGTGCTTTACCGCAACATCAGCTCGTTCGACGGTTTTGAGGCTTACGCTCCCGACGGAGTTTTGAACGTGAAGTCCTCCCTGGCTCCCCGTGCGGAAGGTACTTCCGGAGAACGTGTCATCAAATCTCCTGACCGTCTTTACAGCGGGCGTCTTGATAATGTCACGATTGAAGTCTCCACAAAGGATCAGACGGTAACCCTCTATCCTGAACTTTCCGTATGCCGTTACCGGGTCACGATAATGAACGTGTCCAATCTTAAATACATCTCTGCTGATGGTGTTTCCGGTGCTCTCTCCGGTATGTCCGGGGGGCTGTTGGTCGGTCGTAACGAACTCACGTCTGCTCCTGTGACCGTTCCTTTCGGGGTAACCTCCGACGGCATCTCCACGCTGACAGCTGATTTCCTGGTATTCGGACAGAACAGTCCGGTCAATCCCGTACACAAGCTGGTTGTCTATGTGATCATGTCTGACGGTAGTAAGAATTACTACACGTTTGACGTATCCCGTCAGGTTGATGAAGCCGCCGATCCCCATAACGTCCATATCCTATTGGACGGACTTCCTCTGCCCAAGCCTATCGTCAACGGCAGTGGTTTCCGGCCAACGGTTGACGACTGGCAAAATGTCGACGTGAATATTCCTATGTGATTTGCAAACTATGCTTTCCATGTTTCACGACACGAGGACGAGAATGAATGATTAATCTGTTTGATTTTTATATTTTTAATTTTAATGTTTTATTTATGAAAAAGAATTTTTTATTCGCAGCAATGTCTATAATGGCATTGGCCTCTTGTTCCAACGATGATATCGTTGACGTAAACAATGGCAGCGGAATTTCTTTCCGCACCTCTTTGGATAAAGCCGTTACCCGTGCCAATACAACGAACTTGCAGAATCTGGCGGCATTCAATGTGACTGCCATTGGTGATGGCAAGAGTTATTTCACGAATCTGGGTGTTACTTCTGATAATAACGGCGCAAGTTGGAAAACGGCTTCCACTTATTACTGGCCAAGTTACCAGCTTGCCTTCTTTGCCTATGCCCCTCAAACTCCCAGCGGTACTGTAAGCATAGAGAATGCGGCAAAGAAGATAACGGATTTTTCTCCCGCTCAAGCCGTTACCGGTCAAAAGGATTTAGTGATCTCTTATAACACAGGCACCAAGGCTCTTAATGAAAACTCCGGTGTCGCCATGAACTTCAAGCACGCCCTTTCTCAGATCGAGGTAAAGGCCAAATGTTCCAATGACAAGATAAAGGTCGAGATCATGGGCGTTAAACTGGTGAATGCCGCCGCAAAGGCAGACTTTACTTTCCCGGAAACGGAGACCAATACCGGATTTGCCTTGCAGCAAAGCCAATGGTCCAACTGGAGAGAGAAAAACGATCCAGCCAAGGCTTACATGATCAAAGGACAGAAGGCTGTTACCCTGACCGCTGACGCCCAATCTGTCATGTTTGGTGACAATAACTTCATGCTTATCCCACAGCAGTTGACGAAATGGAACGGTACTGCCGCAACTACCGGTGCTTACTTGTCGGTACTCTGCCGTATTTACAGCCTGAATGACGGCAATGAGACACTGCTTTATCCGCAACCGACAGCCACTGATGATAAAGCCGGCAAATATGCATTCTCTGCCGTAGGTATTGACACCAGCTGGGAGCCGGGAAAGAAATACATCTACACGCTGAATTTCTGCGACAACGGTGGAGGTGCCGGCGAGATTGACCCGACCCCTACTGATCCGACTAATCCTAACGACCAGACAATCGACCCGACTCCTATACCCGGCGGTAATGGCGGTGATACTATTCTAGGCAACCCCATCAAGTTCACCGTAACTGTTGACAACTGGACAGACCAGCCGGTGGATATCAACATGTAAGTCTTGTCAAGCGGAGTGAATCATCCGGTTTCATTCCCGATCGTAATTTGACTTTCCAGCCCGGACGGGATTGGACCGGTGTTACCCCACACCGGGGGCAGGGACGGATTCATGGCTTTGTCCGCCCTGCCTGTTCCTTTCCGGGCACTTTAAGATTATATTTCCAACATCTTCTTCCAGGGGTACCTATGTTGGGAATCTTTCTTTTAACAAATGTATGGTTTCTATTACCGGTATGATTAATTCATTAAAATAACATATATGAAATTTTCTCATTTTACATCATTTTCAGACAGATACACCTTTTTGAAGCATCTGCTTTTGGCACTTGTTTCCGGCAGCATTTGCCTTTCCTCCTGCGAGGATGATATGGATCGTCCGTCACCTTCCTCATACGTATCTTTCACCTCCGAGATCAGTTCTTCCTGGGCTCCATCCACCCGTTCCGCCACCGATGCAGATGCCATGCAAGGTACTGTCACCACCTTACAGGGCGGCAGCACCCCTCTTTACCTGTATACGCTTTACACCGACAGCATCGAATCCACCTCTTCGGATAGCAGTCCGGACACGGCCGTGCTTACCCGTTCCGTTCCCATAAAAGATGACAATATGTACAACAGTTTCGGTGTCTCCGCCTACTCCTACACCGGTTCCTGGAATGAAAACAAAACTCCCAACTATTTCTACAATGCTGCGGCCAGCAAGTCCGGTAGCGGTTATAACCTTTCCTCTACCTATTATTGGCCCGGGACCACATACAAAATGAAGTTCTTCGCCTATGCTCCGAAAGACAACGGGCGGTACGTGCTTTCCGGCAGCACGCACTCCGGTTCTCCTACTATCAGCGTTACCATCCCGGGCAGCGTTGATGAGCAGAAGGACCTCCTTGTGGCAAAGACGGATGAATTGGCCGGCAACACCAACACTGCCGTGCCACTAACCTTCCATCATGCTCTTACCGCCATCAGGTTCGTGTGCGGGGATGACATGCAGGGAGGTACCGTAAAGAGCGTCAGTTTGAAAAATGTCTGTTCCAAGGGGACTTACAACATGGGGACACAGTCATGGAACAACGTGGATACGCCTGTCACTTTCTCGCAGACATTGAACAAGTCCACCACGGGAACTGCAAACGAAGCGCTCACTTCTGACGCACAGACCTTCATGATGGTTCCGCAGACGCTTCCCGACGGCGCACAAATTGAAGTCGTATTCACCGACAACTCCAATACGGACCATACTTTAACCGCTGACATCAAAGGTACAGCCTGGCCTATCGGCAAGACCGTCACTTATAAAATTTCCAGCAGTTCTATCAACTGGACCTATACGCTTGCCGTCTCCCGGCCGGCGGACTTTAGCTATGCCGGTGGTACACAGCAATACAGTGTAACCAGCTACCGGCAGAATACTCAAGGAATGAAAGAAGCCGTCCGATGGACCGCACAATATTCAGAGGATGACGGAATCTCTTGGACTGATACCCAACCTGACTGGCTGACTGCGTTCACCGTATCCGGAAATGGTGGAACTACCGCACAGACATACGATGCAACTGCCATCGCACAGACCGGTACGGATAACAGTCCACATACGACCGCTTTACAGAATGCTCCAGCCCGGGGTAGTGTAGATGTTCCCTATAACCTCGCCAACCAGACTAACGGCGGTTCAACGGATGAAAATACCGCCAACTGTTACGCTGTCAGCGCCCCGGGATACTATTCTTTCCCTCTGGTATATGGAAATGCCATCAAAGATGGTACAGCCAACACTTCCGCATATACATCTACGGCACCATCCGCAAACAATATTCTGAGTAATTTCATCAACCATACCGGCAATGCGATCACAGATCCTTACATAAGCAAAAACGCTGACTGCACTCCTGCCAAAGCCGAACTTGTATGGCAGGACGAACCGAGCCTGGTTACCGATATAAAATATAACAATAGAGGTAACGGCAACATCTCTTTCAGTGTAAAAAAGAATACTATCCGACAAGGTAATGCTGTTATTGCTATTAAAGATGCCGGTAACAACGTCCTATGGTCCTGGCATATCTGGGTTACCGATGAAGATATCAATAAGACTATTGAGATAACCAATCATCAAGGATATAAATATAAAATGCTGTCTGTCAATCTTGGCTGGTGTGATGCAAATACCGTAACTTATGCCGAACGTAGTTGCAAAGTCAAATTCATTGCTGGAAAAGCAAGTCAGACAATAACCGTCAAACAAGCCTCGAACTCAATCAAAACAGGTGTTAATCATCCTTATTATGCATGGGGACGTAAAGATCCGTTCCAGCCTTCGAATGGATTAGGCGATATCAATAAAACCTGGTACGACAAGGATGACGCTTCTTCCACAAATAATCCTGCAATAGAGGACTTCTCTACCGGTATCACTTGTATTAAGAACAATATTCTCAAGCCCAATGTGATTAATGGACAATATTATGGTGATGATACTTATGTAAATCTCTGGAGTGCTAATAACAATGTTTATACTAACAATGATAATCCAGTTGTAAAAACGATCTATGATCCCTCTCCTGTCGGCTTCAAAATTCCTCCCAGTAATGCATTTACGGGATTCACAACAACAGGAAAAGATACAGAGAAGATTTCTGAAATCAATGGAACTTTGAACAGTTCCTTGAATGGGTGGGATTTCTACACTGATTCCTCAAAGAGTAAAACCATCTTCTTCCCTATTTCGGGCTTTCGTGACTATGAAGATGGTGGCAGGGTGGAATTCATTGGCGTCCGCGGTTACTGTTGGTTGTCGGTTCCGTTTAACCGGAGGGGCTTTGTTCACATCCTGCGCTACTACCCGTCACTCGTGTACCCGGTGAACAGCACCCATAGATCGTGCGGGTTTGGGGTGCGTTCTTCCCAAGAATAGGGCGCGTAGCGACCGTATCCGTTTCATTAGATTATTAGAGGTTGTGTCAAAACGTTGGCACAACCTCTTTTATATTTTAAGTTCTGCTATATTATCTTTTGGCTATGCTGCTTTTTCCTCATGCATTTGGCAGCAAGTTGCTATATTCCAATTATATCGGGTTATAAATAGTCCCATAAACATATATTTGCCAACTGTAATGAGCCCTTTTCTTTCTTTTATCAGTTTAGCACACATTTTTTTGATATTAAAGGCTATAGCAAAGAAAGCAAAGTCCATTGTAACCTTGTCTTCTCCCACATGCCGGAATCTTCTGTATGCCATGTTGTATTTTATTTGTCCAAACACAGCCTCTGGTTCTATACACCTCCTGCCTCTATGCTTGAT
>CDYY01049289.1_pt1 | contig 21405 bp, 31 predicted proteins | sample 480691 | NCBI WGS metagenome assembly CDYY01 (sample SAMEA3182107, study PRJEB8094) | gut metagenome | biome: human; feature: gut; material: Stool; isolation source: human stools | place: Canada | collected 2013-02-25
TTGTTGTGCGCCTGCCCGCTGCCTGCTTCCGAGGTGCTTACCATGTTCGGGCCGCCCATTCCATATTCAAAGGATAGCCTGTACGCCCCGGATTCGCTGCCCGACAGCGTCGCGGGCTGCCCATCTACCCATAATAGGCGGTCGTGGCTGTGCTTTGGCATCTCCGCCGTAAGAAGGGTATGCGTTGCCGACCCGCCTGTGCGGTACAGCGCATTGAACGCCGCTGTGCCCGTGTCCTTGCCGACAATGACCCGCCCTTTGACGTCCGGCAGCGTGTTGCCGCCAAAAAACGCGATGGCCTCGTCATGCACGCCCTCTGTCAGCGTGCCGCCTGCCAGCATCCATTTCTCGCTGGGCAGCGTATCGCTCCACCACACCAGCCCCATGCCGACGGGGCACAGGTCCAGCAGGCCTCCGGCCAGCTTGGGCTGTGTGATGGCCCCGTCCGCCAGCTTGGCCGTCGTCACCGCCCCGTCTGCCAGCTCGTTTTGCGTGATCGTGCCGCTGGCGATTTTGATGCTCTCGATGCTGCGGTCGGGGATCTGCCCTATCTGCGTCTGCTTGATCTGCTCATAGAGGTAATTCAGCTTGGCCTGCACGTTGCGGCTGCCTTCCGGGTTCGGGTCGCCGTCGCCGATGTGTGTCGCGCCCACGCTGCCCGCCGCCGTCTCCGCCTCCAGCTCTGGCACCAACACATTGGTAACATATTGTTTTATGTCTTCTCCCGCTTTATCGAAAGCCTCCTTTAAGGCTTTTGGCTCTAGTTGTGGTCTGTCCGCTAGTTTTTGAATATTTTCTACATCTGCTATAAATTCCGTAAATGCCATTTTGCCACCTACTTAAAATATCCACCGGTAAATATCTCCATCGTAATAGAGTAAATACCACCCGGGCGATTGAGTTCATCACCATAAAACATAATTTGTTTTTTGATAAATCTTTTTTTCTTTGTAACAAAAGCTACGTTGTTTTGATCTAACGTATTGAAGTTCATATCAGAGAAATCTAAATCATTAAAATCAAAGTACCCACCATCTACGCGGGTAAAGTCTTTCCAGAAATCCTTGTTGGTTCTGCATTTCCCCTTGATATAAGAGCGTGTCATTGACTTCAATTCCAAAACATTGCCGCGTTTATTATCCTTTTTAATGTGGTTGCTATCTCCAAAGTTGTCAAACGGGGTTGTCCAGCACCAAAAGATAGGTTTTCCGTCATCATTATAAGCAGCGGAAAAAAGTTCTCCGCTACTCCCTGTTTTTTGGTCAGTATTGAATTTACACAGTACCCCGCTTTCCGTTCCAAAGTACAGCGCATCCTGATGCACCATTAGAGATGTAGCGGGTTTGAATGCTTCTCCCTCATATACGCCGATATTCTCCCAAAAAAACCACTCATATTCCACGACATCGGTTGCATATTGCTTATATCGCTGCCTGCTGTCTGCAAGGTAGATTCGCCCATTGACCAAGCATAATAGATACCCCCTCCATTCCTTAAGAATGCTTGTGTTTAATCCATCTTCGTTGACGAGTTTTCCATCTACCAAAGAGGATCTATGCTCAATGCTTCGTTCCAGCCCCACATTCATCTTTCCGACTGCTTGCAGACCTAGCGAGCTGATAAATACAGGATCATCCAAAAAATTACAGTATCCTCGTTTCGAGATACATCCACTTCCCGACAATCCGTCTTTTGCCGGATACGTTTTTACATTGTAGTCCACACCGGTATCATTCGGTTCATGCAAAAATACCGTGGGTTCCTGCTGGCTGCTATCTTTCAATGTCGCCAACGCGTCATTGATACGCATAAATCCCATGACATTGGTGTTTTCTGTTCCCACCTGCTCATAGGTCAACTCACCGAAATATGTAGGATCGTTAAGTTGTGAAAAATAGATTGTATTGGGAGTATCAGGATTCCCCGCTAAAAAAATACGGTTGTCAAACACAGTGGCAACCGTACAATGTAGAATACTAGGGGCATATTTTTCTACTGTTTTTGAGGCTGTAATGACTACGTTATCTTGGCCTGCCGTATCCGGCACCGGAGGGGCGGTATTGAATGTTACCTTCCCTTCTTCCCGATTTACGGTAAAATCCGTGCCTTCCGTTTTCTCCTCCCCGTTTACCGTAGCTTTAACTGGTGTATCATCAATTCCCTTGACGGATAAATAGTAATCTCTTTTTCCTTCTTCTGCTAAAAAAGAGTTCTTAAAGGTAGGCTGCAATCGATTCACCTGCTGATATTGCTGCCCCCCGCCCAAAGGCGGACGCCCCGTATAGGTTGTGGGAATAAACGCAGCTTCTTTTACATCTTTGACTGTTTCACCATCGTAGACAAGATAATTCTTCCCATCAATAATATAAAGATTTTCTTCAAAAACAAGCATAAAGGAAAATCCTTGGTTCATTCCATTGTATAATTCTACAATGTCTTCTTCCTCTGCCGCCTTTTCTGGATAATTGGCCCATAAAAACAATTTTTCTCCTACATGGAAAATGGGCTTTGTACTGCGGCCCTGTTCTGTTTTGAACTCAAAAAAATGATAGCCATATACAGCGTTATCCTCTTGATTTGGAAATTCAATCATTCGCCGAAACCCTGGGCGTGTCTCCACACACTGTCCCAATTCTACGCTGTAATTTTTGTACATATTGATGCTATTCGGGCTGCGCTTTAGGCTAACTTTGGCAGAATCAGAAGAAAAATCCACTCCTGTAAAACCATTGTATACCCTTGTCCTTGGCGACAAGGTTGTTCGCTTCGATGGATTTTGTAATTGTACCATCTAAGTTCCTCCCTAAATCTTAATACCGCCTACAAAAGAAATTCCTGCATACGAAGCAGTATTCAAACTAGCTACTAGGTTGTTAAATTTTACCTCAAAAGCTGTATAATCCGCACTTGGATCTGTCTTGAGTAAGTCTGCTACGACTGCATATGGCAGCACCTGTTGCGCATCTTGTGATAGTTCAAGTTCATAATCATCTGGGGTATCGTCTGTAATTTCTGTTGGATAAGCATAATAATCAATGCGAACTGTCTGTGCCGTTTGATCTGTTATCATAACTTTCGGCTCGTGAAACTCGACCTGTCCGTATCCTTTCCCTTGTGCATCTCTTACCATAAACGCTTGATAAAAATCTTCCGGTAAATCATATTCGTTGAAGATGGTATTGCTTTGCAGATGCTCAATGATAAAATGTTTTTCAATCGGTTTTATAGTACAAACAAAAATTTGTGCCGATTGAAACATTGCATTGAGTTTTGCCAATGTTTCTTCATCGTCAGTTGGCGGAACATCCACCATATATTCATCCATTAGCTTCATTGCCATGGCTTTTGCCTGTCCTAGTGTCAATTCATCTCTCTCCATTCTTCCAGGAGTTGCACCTGGGATACTCTTAGAATGATAAAAGGGGCTTACACCCCTTTATGCAAGCTCCATAGCAGCTACTTTGATATTCGCATCTTCTCCTTTGATCCAAAGCTTCCCCTTATATGCGCCGCTGACCTGTTTATACTTGCCAGAATCCAATACAATGGCCATTTTTGAAGACTGCGCAATACTGAGCGTCAAATCCCCCATACCTTGAAGCCCGCCGCCATTGACTACCGTAGCACTTTTAGCAGCAGCTGAGTCTGCATTTTCCACAATGAGCAATAGTTTACCGTCTGCGCAATTCCAATCCAGAGCTGCACCATCCGTTGTATCCACAGCTGCTGTGGCCGGGATTGTAACTACTTTTTCCCTTTCAACTCTTGTTATCGTAATCTCTGTCGCTGCCATTATGTTTCTCCTTATGCGTAGGCCGCGACTTCAAGGGCGACCAATTCTTTGGGGCGTACTAATTTTGAACCGTAAACATTCAAGCCCTTCACCGCATCTGCAAAAAGGTCTTCTGGCGAATACGCCTTTACTTCATTGATCTGGTTTGCATGTGCAATGGCTCGTTTTGTCATCACATAGATGATCTCTTTAGACGAGCTTGTATGGATATTGTTGCTCAAATAGATGGAGATCCCGGATGTTTTCCCCTTAAAGCCGTTGGTAGCCGTGTTCATATTATCGGTTTCCAGGTTTTCTACATCTTGTTCAATTTTCTCCAGATAGTCGGGAGAAACCACTGCCACGATTTCACTCCCCTGTTTTACACCCGCCTTATATAGCTTGGTTTTTGCTTTCTGTAAAAAGGATCGTGCATTTTCCTTGGTACAGCTATCCACTGCGATTTTTTGCGCGGATTGTACATCTTTGTAAACATCTTTGGCAATATCCAGATCTTCAGCTGCCGAAAGCGATTCAGAGCATTCCGCGAGAATCTGTGTCATCAAGTCTTTGGGGGAAGCCTGCCTCTTGTCAATATCATCAATCAAAACATTGAAATATTTCGCATGGTTGATAACCAGAGGGATCGTGGTATCCGTCAGCGCTTCCGGGCCAGTAATCGCGGTTCCGTCATAATCGCCAATCGTCGGCGATCCAATCCCCAGGATGTGTACAGTATCGCCTTTCTTTTTCAGTTCACCTTCCCATTCGCGGTTACATAGCTTAGCCATGACCAGCATTTTTTCATTCTCTCTTTGTACCTTTTCCGCCCATAGTTCAGGGATAAAGTTTGTATATGCCATTTTTCTCTCCTTTTACCATTTTTTCCTTGAACGCTCAATTACGTCAAAGTTCTTTCTAATTTCGTCTCGGCTCATAGCCGCGACTTGATCCTTGGTGAAAAATAAATCGTTTGTTTTGCCAGATCCTTTTACACTGCCCGTTGACTTTGGTGCTCTGGGTATTTCTCCGTTTACCTTTTTGAAATCAGTATAAATTTCTGTAATTGGCACATCGGATCTGTACCGTGCTGCAAACGCTTGGAAGTCTTTATTTCCTAGCACCTCTGTTGCGTTGACCCCTCGCTTTTCCAGTTCTTTGGCAGCAAAGTATTTAGACGCAAAATCTGCTAGGTCTTTAGCCCTGGCAATTTCACGAAAGTCCTGAGGTGGCGATGCTTGGTACATATCAAGCTTTTCTAATACATAATCAATTCCAAGCTCTATGTCATCCTGCGCATCTGCCTCGCCTAGGATTGTTTGTTCTCTCTGCTGCAAAATCGGCTTTTGTGGTTCGATTTTCACTCCGTTTTGTTCAAACATCTGTAAAAGCATATTGTTGAGTTGTTTAGGGTCTGCAACATCGACCCCCGCACCCTGGCGGATAATGTCTGCCATTTGCAGGTAATCTGCGTACTGTGCTTCAGTCTGTCGCTTGCCGCGCTCTCTTTCCTTTTGCGCGATACGGTTTAGCTCTGTCTGCATCTGTTCCCGGGTATACAGGGGAGGCTGTTCCTCTTCAATCGCCTCCTCCTTGTCAATTATGCTCTCTTCCAGGTCTGTGGTTTCTTCCTCCGCGCCTTCTACGCGATCCTGTTCTATTTCCACAGATTCTACATTCGTCAGTTCTTGTTCCATATTTCCCTCCGTTTTATGTCCGTCGACAAATTCCGTTTACAGCCCGTCGGCTCCGTTTTATGCCCGTCGGCTACAAAAAAAGCGCTTTCGCGCTCATTCCATCATATGTGGATCTATTTGTAAAAGCTCATCGTCCGTCAGGCCCGGGAACTGCTCTCTCATTTTCGTCAATAAAAGCTGTTCACTAATGCCCGATCCATCTTCTGGTACCATGGAGGCTAGGGGTTCTACGGAATCATCTATCTGCATACTCGTCCCTAGTTCATCCGTTGGCAAAGCTTCATTCTCTTCTGACATCTCTCCTGTTATTTGTCCATCCATCAGCGGCTCCTGTTGTTCTATCATCATTTTTTGCTGCTGCTTCCTACGCTCTATGATCTGTAATAGCTTGTATTTAGGACTTGTCGCATCTGTCGGAAGAGCATCCACATATTCATCAAATGTAATCTGTCCTTGCAATAAAAAGTTTTCCAAAGTGGATTCTTGTGCTTGTTTATTGTACGGGTTTGCCGGAGAAACATTAACCACAACATTTACTTTCATCCTCTGCATCATCTCATAGGGAATGATTTCTACTGTTTCGGCAACAACATTTCCCAACTCATCCACTTCCTCTGAAACAACCATCTTCCCTTCCGGGTAATAAGCAGTCCACATATCAAACCACACGCGGCCTATATCCTCTACAAACTGTTTAAACTTCGCTACCTGTCTGGACATCGGCGCTTGTGCTGCATCCCTTACCGCCAAAATTGCTTGTCCAGACGCTTTGGAAGGATCTATATTGCCCAGTGCTGCATCGCTGGCCCCTGCGAGCTCTTGCGATACATTTCTGATTTCATCTGTTAGGTTTCTAGCATCCGGGTTGTAGGTACAGGGGTTCAAGTATCCTATCTTTTGCATCACATCGCTTACGTTGATTCCATCAATAGCAATCGCTACACCCATTTTGGTAATATCTTCTGCATTGGCGATAATGCTCTTGTCATAGATCATTTTAGGGTAAGCTGTTTGGCCAATCGTAATGGCCCTGCGAATCAAGTTCTTGTTTTCCTCAATCTGATTGTCGATTAAGTATTTGACTTCTCCGTCGCCTCGAATTGACCCTTTAATGTTTTCCCATGTCATGTGTACGATAGGATACCCTGAATGTCCCTGGTTTGTTGGCTCTTGTATAATGACATTTCTCGTGGATTTTTGGCTCCATACCGTTTTTCTTCCATCTTTATCTGCCTTTTTATACAATTCCAATAGCACAATGCACTTTCCATCTTCTTCACTATCGTTCACTTCATACTTAGCTGCATCGCCGGATTGCTCCTCAGTTTCGTTGTCTGATACAATTTCTCGGATCTTATCTTCTGGAACACCATTTGTCCTGGCCTCTTCTCTAACAGATTCCACCGTTCGCCGAAAAGCAATAATGATATAAGGTTGAGATTCAACGTCAGGGTCATTTTCGTCACCAAAATATACATTTGTTGTGTCTACCTGTTCGCATTCAATTTCATAATCTCCTTTATAGAAATATAGAATTTGATCTCCAGACACACAGGCATTCAACACACTATCCCACATTACCGTGTTCATTTTATTTAATTCCCACAGTTTTTTGGTATAGCCGTTGAGCTTTTCGCAAACTTCTCTGACGTTTTGCACAAACTCACTATTCATAATATCCTCGCCCTCTGCCTGCATAGCATACAGATTAGGCGTATAGGAAATTTCCATCATGTTTTGAGCGATAGAAGCTACTTTATAAAGCACGATGGGTTTTATAAAGTTAAATCGAACAGCCGCAGCGCCACCGAGTTTTGCTCCTCTCCACTGATCTCCTGCATAAAATCGCCAATTTTTATCTGTCTGTTCATATAAATTTTGGGATCGGTTATACTCTTTCCCTTTTTCGTATCGATTCCATACCTTTGTCGTTTTATCTGTCATCTGTTACCGCCTTTTGACCGATCTCACTGCCGTTATAAGCGTTGATATTTGCAAATACCTGGTTCATTGTCTCTATATGCCTATCTGGTATAATGTCTTCTTTTTTTCTATGCCCCACCTGTACACCTTTTCTGTACCATGCAAATGAACATAAAAACAGGCCTGTCATAGCTATTAAAAACACAAAGATTGTCATACGATCTGCACCTCCATTCCATAGCCAAGTGAGTTTCCCTTTTCTTTTCGTTTTCCATAAAAGCCTTCATATCGTTCTCTTTTTTCTCTCTTTGTTACGGTGGGTAATGAAGGACGGCTGGCAACAAAATACCGAATCGCATCCGGGCCATGCGTAAACTGATGAGGTTCATCAGCACAGTCATTCGGATTCTTTTTATCGAATTGAAGCTGGGGAATTGATTCAATTAAATTTGGGCAGTTTTGGAAAATTCTAAGCTTAGCAGCCGGTTTCCCTTCTTCATCTTCACATGGCTTTAGCCATTCGTGGAGATTGTACCATCCTTGTACCCTATCATTGTTTGCCTTAATTAAATAAACGCCGCAGTCCCAAAATAGTTCTGCCGCGCTTTTCCCGCTGTCCTGTCGCCGGTTCCAAAGATCAGGTGGGGCAATATAATGTTCAATTCTTTCATCAAAGGTATTCAACCTCAGCTCCCTTGCCGCATCTGAAATAATCATACCCTTCTGATATACTTCTCGGTATACATACGCAAAACCGTTGTAATCCACAGCGATCCAGTAACAGGCAAACATATCAAGTCCATAATCTATTGTCACATATCTCTTCCAGCTATCCGGGATCGAAAATGGGCGCATAACGTGAATTTCCGGGTTGAATTCCGTAAAATATCTTCCCTCCAATAAGTTCCATTCTCCATACAGATGCGCCCGCCGCATGCCCTCTGGCAACGCTTTTAGGTTTTCTACATACTCCGGATTTTTCTCCATAAGCACCTTATTATCAAAGACCGTTGCTTGGATAAATTCATAATCATCCGGGTTTTCTGCTCCTCGAAAATCTCTATCTACAAACAGTCTCTTAAACCAGGCATGACCTACATTGCCCGGATTGGATGTATAATACATTCTAGGGGTAAAGTCATCCCTTGTAGAGCGGTTGGCCGTAATAAAAAAGTCCTTTTGCGTTTCTGTAAAATGTGTTGCCTCTTCCAATCCTATCACATCATACTCTTGGCCCTGGTACTGATACACATCACTCTCTGAATCACAGTAGCCAAGCCGGATCCTACTTCCGTTTGGGAATACAAATGCCTTTTCATCCGACTTATATTTTGCATACCCGTTTAATTCTTCCTGTAATGGCAACTGATGATTTTCTCTAAGCTCTGGCAGCGTCCGGCGCAATAGCAATAATTTCAAACCAGGGTACCTCATGGCAAGCATCACAAATTTACGTCTCATGGCCCAGCTTTTCCCCCCACCTCGTGCGCCTCCATACGCGATATGCCTCTTAGTACTTTTGAAAAATTGTATTTGTTTTCGATTGGGGGTTTCTGTCTCCAATCGTTCAAAAATCGGTGCTGCCATTTTTTCACCTCTCAAAGTCGTTTTTGTACAGATTTTATTTTTGTTTCGCGGCAAGGGACTCTATTTAAGGGGGTAGTTTTTGGATGGGGGATGGTGCGTGGATGCCCCCAAAAAACCACACTACAACACCTATATAGCGGCCCTTTAAGCCCTATTCGGAGAAATGCTATTGCTCCTCCGTGCCTCGCCCTGCTTTCTGCCATGCTCTATATCACATAGATGGAGAGAGATGATACATCTACTACACCGTGCCAACAAAACATAACAGAGCACAGCAGGAGGAAGCACGAACAGCAACAAAAAACAACTCCCCAACCAATCATGCATAAATACACCAACCCAAAATATACAGAAATTATGCGTACTTCTCCGCAAAAACCGTGCATAATATTGTATATCTTTCTTTATTTTTGCATATATATTCGTTTTCTCTTCTTATTCTTCGTCAAACCTTTGTTTTGCGCATAGTTATTGCTATTTACTCCAGTCCTCCAGATCTCCCGAAAAATGTATCTCTAGCGGCGCTCCATCCCTTGTAGATAATACAGCGCTCAAATCTGGCTTATATCCTCCACGATCAAGTATATCTTTCGCCGCATTTAGTCTGTCCCTTGGGGCCGCCTCTGGGTTTCTCATTATTTCTACTACGGTTTTTACCGCATTCTGCGCATCTATAGCAAACCTCCGTTGTATCTCCTTGACAATACCGTCCTCAAACTCCTGTATAGCTGCCCGTACTTCCGGAACTCTCATGGTCTCTCCTGCTCGCTGGCTGGCGCTTCTCCTGCTATAACCTGCTACAACTGCGCAGTTTGCCAGATTTGGGGCCCTTCCTTCTTTGTATTGCCTTATATATTCATTTACAAAAGCTCTTTGCCTTGGGGTAAGCGTTCCCCTTCGTTTTTTTGGCATTTATATCACCCTCTATATACGTCTAGCATGTTTTTTTCTTAATTTTATTTATCCGTCACACATCTATATCGCCATAATAAAAAAAGCGCCCTTTTAGCGCCCTAAAAACTTACACAAAAATTTCAAATTACCTATTGACAATGGGTTAAACTCATGATAGCCTATAACCACGGTAAGGAAAGCGGCCATGGTCAATCCCCTAGGGGGTGAGGTCATGAGTGAGGTAATAGCTCTCATGGTTATAATCCTTTTGATTATTACCACCATTAAAGAGAAATAGCCGCACCTAACGGCACGGCGTATCCTCAAGCTTAAAACTTGATTTCTTGGGTGCGACCGTTGCGCTGGCCGCTTCCTTGCCCCTATTATATCACGTGCTGGAGGTGGTTACAATCCCAGAATCAAAGGCCCATAAAGAGTGGACAAAGAAGAACACGACCTTCATTGGGCTAAAGCTTAACAACAACACAGATAAAGATATTTTGCAAGCGATAGCAGATAAGCCCAAGCAGACAGAAATTAAAAGACTTATCAGAATTGGGCTAAAGCACGACAAATAATCAAAGCCCCGGCGGTGTTGGCGCACCATATGCCGAGGCAGTACCCCAGAACAAGCACGAACCGGGAGACCATCTATATTTTACTCTATGGCCTCCCAAAAATCAAATTTTAGGAGGCTTTTATTATGACTTATTTCAACAACATCCATTCACTAGACAACCTCAAAGCCACATATCGCAGACTTGCGATGAAGCATCACCCCGACCACGGTGGCAGCGTAGAAATCATGCAGCAAATCAACACAGAACATGACACATTGTTTGAAGTTCTAAAGAAAAAACACAACGCAAGCGCAGACGAATACCATCAAACAACAGAAACGCCAGAAGAGTTCCGCGAAATCATTGTGCATCTCATCATTATTCCTGGGCTGGAGATCGAATTATGCGGTTCCTGGCTCTGGATCGGGGGGAATACCCGCGAATACAAAGAGGAGTTAAAAGCCCTTGGCTGCCGTTGGAGCAAAAACAAGAAACTATGGTATTGGCATCATGCTGAAGAAGGACGCAAATGGCGTCGTGGGTCTTATTCCATGAACGAAATCCGTACAAAGTATGGCTCTCAGACTTTCCGAGGTCAATCTGAAGAAAGCAACTACATTCGCATTGGGACAACGGTGTAAGCCGTGTCCTATGTTCTACGAGGTGTTATCATGAGCAAACAAAAGTATTTTTATGCCGTCGTCGAGTATTGCGAAAATGGTCTTTTCTCCGCCTTTGTATATAGATTCCATGAAAGTCAAAATCTGGCCAATGACAAAATCTTGAAAAAAGCCAAATCATTCACGCTTATAAGTACCGCAACAAGGGTAAAAGAGATTGCACAAGCATATAACCATACTTACCGCGCACGTAATGTTTATATGTACTAAATGTATTAAAGGAGGTATCCCAGATGTATATAACACCTTATACAAAATGGTTTAGTTTACGCAACGAACACCAAGAAAATATTTACTTTTATGCAATCAACCCAAAGGACATAGAACCAAAATGCCTATTAGAGGCCGACAAAAGGGCTGCGAGAGAGATAGACGAATTGGAATTTCTTATCTCCCAAATTAAGCAATACAGGGTTGCCCTTTCAGAGAGATACAACGAAATGCAGAGTCTGCCTTATACACTCTCACTGTCTCTAAAGCGTCGTTGCTGCTATGATAATAGAAAGTGTTACTATGTCAGAATTGATCGCATGTACTCCAACGGATCCGTTGAGCACGTCCTATATGAAGAGTACAAAGGAATAGACCGCTACAAAGCTATCAAACGCTTCCAGAGCCTGCAAAAAAGCCATCCCGGAATCAACGCCACCATGGACATAGAAAAGCGCTCTTGGGAAAGGTAAGCAGCCATATGCTTGCCTTTTGCGCATATTCACCCACCGCTGGCGGCTCATCGCCTGCGCTTGCCATCCCCTGTACCGGCTTTATAATAACTGTATCCGGCCCGCCAAATAAAAAGTAGCTATCAAAAAAGACAGCTACTTTTTAATAAGGCATAATTGAAGAACGGTTGTGTATCGTTCCCGTATAACTATCCACAATAAAATTATATCATGGGTTTTGTGGCATTTGTGGCAAGTTGATCTTCTTCATGATTTTATTATACTTTTTTCGAGCAGCGCTATAATCCATATGTACCCTGTGCCCGATGGCCCGCCAAGACAGTCCATCCATACACCGTAACCGAACAATCCTTCGTGACTCTATATCCTCTATTCCCGCAACCAGATCCTCTATTTCCATTTTTCTAATTTCAGCCCATCTTTTTTGCAGTTCCAACCGTCTCAATCGTGTTATGTTAATCCCTTCTATTGTCTGTCCATGCTGCGTATATGGAAAGGATTTGTCCGATGTCTGAACCTTGTCCTTTGCTAATTCACTTTTGCATTCAAAAATAGCACGGTTAATATCTCTTATTTCCTCTGTAAGACTTCTATATTCCCTTGGATCTGCTTTTATGTTTTTCCCTGCCTGTTCTATCGTCAATGGGAATCCCCCCAGCGTTTTTTCTTCCTTCTCTCTGCTTTCTTTTTCCTATCGCATGTCTCTGCGCTACATCCCCGCGAATGCCCCTCTACCAGGATGTATGCGCAAAACTTCTCCCCGCTTTCTGCCCCCAGGTTTCGGCGGTAGAAGCATCCTTCACAATGCTTGGGCAGCGGCATGTCGCTTTACCCTCCTTCTCTTCATTCCCATAATCCCGCAATCATCAAAGCGCTCACCAGCCCGATCAGAAGTCCGCATACCGCCCTGCGCGTTGGTTTGTGCTTGATCTCCCTGGCTACGGCGTACAGCGCCACAAAGCACACCAGCCCCGTGACTATGATCCACATCCTTGCCCACATCGGCCTTTAGCCCTCCTTTGCCAGCTCCATCATCAGCCGGGCGCACGCATGCGCCAGGTGGTTTTCGTTTTCCTCTCCCGCCGGCAGCGGGACGCCTTCCATCTTATCTCTGTACAAGCAGAGATGCCGCAGCGCGTGGTTGATGTTGTCCTTTGTCTCTACCCGCTCCCAGTTCCCGGGCCCGTACTTTGCAAAGCCCCGCGCGCTTACCCCTGCGATCTCCTGCATCGCGGGCAGGATGTATTCCCATGCTTCAAACTCTATTCTGCTTTGCTTGGCTGCGTTCATTTCCCTGTGCTCCCGAATCCTTTATTTCCTCGTTCTGTCTCTCCCAAAGATTCAACCAGTTCAAGTTCAGGCGTTAAAATTGGCACAATGACCAACTGCGTAATCTTGTCCCCTGCATTGATCTTGTAATCCGTGCCGCTGTGGTTGTACAGCTTGGCCACGATGCTGCCTGTGTACCCCACATCAATCACACCTTCGCTTGTGATCCCGTGCTTTGTGCTCAGCCCGCTTTTGCTTTTCAGAAACCCAGACGTACCCTCCGGCAGCTCTACATGCACCCCTGTATCAAAGACGGCGCTTTCCTTAGCCATTACAATTTGCGTATCTATTGCGTACAAGTCTAATCCTGCATCTGTGCTGTGTGCCCTTGTCGGTATCCTTGCGCCCTTGTCTAGTTTTATTTTCATGCTTTCCCCTCTCTTGACCCCTCTCTGCTCTTTAGTACCTCTCCGCTTCTCCTCTCGTGATAAAATGGTGGATGCCCATTGAGCATTCGTTCCATCTGTCCTCGTCAAAGTCTCTCACTTCGACGATCTCTCCCACTTTGTATACAAACGATTGGTCGTAGCTGCTTTTTGCCTGTTCAAAGTGTTCTTTCCCGTCTATGCTTGTGATAGACAGTACCTTTGCTTTGTTGGCCCTGCATTTTCTTGTTGTTGCCGAGGATCGCTTTGCGTCCTCCTGTATTTCCATCTCTACGATTTTCCCTTCCGCCTTTTTGTATCCGATATACGCCCCTTTTTCCGGGCATTGCATGGCATAGTAGGCCGTTTCTTCGTCATAGGCCACGCCTTGCAGGCTTGCGCCGCGCAGGTCTGCTCCATATAGGTTGGCCCCGCGCAAGTCTGCCCCGCACAGATCGGCCTCTCGCAGGTTCGCGCCGCGCAGGTCTGTTTCTCGCAGGTTTGCGCCATACAGACTTGCTCCACACAGGTCTGCATTTCGCAGATCAGCACCACATAGGCTTGCCCCACACAGATCCGCATCTCGCAGATCAGCGCCACTCAGGTTGGCACCACACAGGTCTGCATTTCGTAGGTTGGCATCATGCAGGTTGGCCCAGCGCAGGTCTGCCTCACATGGACTTGCACCGCACAGGTCTGCCCCCCGCAGGTTGGCCTCACACAGGGTTATGCCGCACAGATTGGCAGCACGCAAGCTGGCCCAGCGCAGGTCTGCTTCATACAGGTTGGCGCTGCACAGGGTTGCATCGCACAGATTCACGCCGCACAGATTCGCCTCACACAGGTCTGCGCCATACAAATCCGCTCTTTTGCCGCCTGTTCCTTTTATCCACGCTCTATGGCTTGCCAGGATTTTGTCGAGCTGTTCCTGTGTCACCGCCTCATGCCTCCTCTCTCTCCCTTAGGTTCAAGCCTGCTTCCCATTCGCGATATATCTGCATCCAAGCCTCAAGCTCCATCGTCACCAGGATCGCCGCGTTGTTTTTCTTGTGGAACACGGCCGGGAGGTTTCCCGTACCCGCCGCGTCTCGTTTGGCCTGCGCCATCCAGTCATACAGCTGCATGCGTTCCTGGTGCTTGGCTTCCACATGGAGGCCCGGCAGTCCCACAACGTCTGAGGCTTCCCCCGTGTTCCCGCAATACTGCGCCGTGCGCCTGGCCTTGTATCCGTATTCGCGAAACCGGGAGGCAAGCTGCCGTTCAAACCGCGCGCCCTTTTGCTTGCTGTTCATCCCATTCCCTCATTGTTCGTTTCAGTTCCCATACTTCCTCCGGCTCCAAGCCTGTATCCTCATACGCCGACAGCTTAAAGATTGCCTTGTTCCGCATTTTGACAGGGCCTCGTTTTCTGTGCTGCAAATAATACGGCGGATAGCTGTCTTTTCTTGTGACGCGTTTCATCCCGTCACCCTTTCTAAGATACGGTCAAACAGCTCCTTTTGGCTTTTCTGCCCCCGCCAGTACGCCATGACGATGTTGTATTCTGCCGTTGAAAGGTCTTGCCCGCCATGCGTTTTTTGTAACAGCATCGCCACCTGCTTTTTGTCGTTTTTCCATTCGCTTTGCTTTGTCATGCTCTCCCTCAATACTGCACCAGGCTGTCCGTTCCCTCGCCCTTTCGCATATAGTCCTGTGTTACATACTTTCTGTAAAGCTGCTCTATGGCTTTTGCACAGCACAGATCCCGCAAGTCCGCTCTTTCTATAAACCGCCTTGTCTGTGGCGGCAGCGCTTTGTTTTTCTGCATTTGCCGCACCATCTGTTTTGTCTGCATCCCTTTACTCCTCAAATGGCAGCTTCTCCATCGGCCACGCTTCCTGTGTTGGCCCCCAGCTATACCTTCTCGTGTTGCCGCAGCTCGGCGCAAACAGTCTTCTGGATACCTTGTCATAGTTGAGTCCCACCGTACAAGTGATCCCTTCCCATCTGTTTTTCAATACGCTCAGGCCCACGTCAAACTCATACGCCTCGTTTTCCGACGTTTTTCCCATCGATATGACGTTGGCGGCCCTGTTCGCGATGTCCCCTGTACCGGCAATATCATCCCCTTTGATGGTTTCACTTCCCTTTCGCGGATGCGCCACCAGGTGAACCACCACATTCCTTTTGGCCGCAAAGTCCACAAGCCTGCCAACAAACGCGGATTGCGCCTGAAAAAAACCGTCCCTTGACTTTGCCAGCCGCGCGGTCATGAGATTGTCCACAATGAACACGCTGCAATTCTTCCGGGAAACCGCCGCATGGAATGCTTTCAGGATGGAGTCCTCTTCCCCCGCTCCCGCCATTGTGTTGTCATAGACGAACATCCGCCCTTTGTACCAGTCGTGAATATAGCTTTTCTGCGGCTGTACGACGTACAAGATTTCTTTCCCTGTTTCCCGGTCTCTCGTTGCTTTGATGTATTCCGGCCCCGCCGCCTGCAAGTCCATCCAATACTGCGCCCTCTGTGCGCTCAGCTCTCCCGAATACAGGCAAACCTTTTCGCCGCGATCCAAAGCCTCCAGCGCGATCTGATTCATCATCGTGCTTTTCCCCTCGCCCCGTCTGCCCGTCCACACCGTCAAATCCCCGTATTGGAACCCGCCCAGCGCACGATCTAGCGTGGGGATGCCGCTCAATACCCGCTTTGCCTTGGCCGGGTCATACGGCTCTATTTCTCCTAAATCCAACAGTCCGTAAACGGGCGCTTCCTTGGCCGCCGCGTAGGCTGTCAGAAGGGAACCCGCTCCTTTTGTTACCAAAAGCTCGTTTGCGTCTTTGCATTCGTGTATGACGGTAAAGAGATTCCAGCCAACCAGCTTATCTATCACCGTCTGCTGCATCCGCTGCCCCGGCTCGTCGTTGTCCCCGAACAGGTAGATATGTTTGAAGCGCTCCAGAAAATCCCAGCACGTATCAATCCAGGTAAAGTCCTGCGCGCCGCTTGGCACGCTCACACAATTTAGCAAACCCGCTTCATACCCGCTCATCGCGTCGATTTCGCCTTCAAAAATACACAACGGATATTCAGGATCGCAAAGCTGCATCCCGTATAAGATCGGCTTTGTGTCCTTATCCCGCCAGCTTTTGCGCTCGCCGGGCTTGATTTCCCGCGCCGGACGGTACTTGGAAAATACATGTGTACCCTGTTCATCCAAAAACCGAAACACAATATTCCCTTTTCCGTCTTGCCCTACGCGGTACGCTCCGGCCGTTTTCTGCGAAATGCCGCGGCTTTTTAGGTAATTCAGCACGGGGATCCCCGCATCCATGACAGCGGGCGGTCTTTTATATTTCTTTTGTCCCGGCGTTCTCTGCCTGCCCCCTCTCGGCGCTTGCTCCCCATATCGCCTTAAAAGCTCTGCAAACCCGCCGGATGCGCCGCAAGTGCCGCGTTTGCAGTTATAGGCCCCTGTTGCCGCGTTCATGGCAAAGGTGTATTTATCCCCATGCTCGCCGCCGTGGCAAAACGGGCAGCGCTCCGGGATGACCTCCTCGCCCTTCAGCTTGTATGGGGCCAGGTATTTGTCTGCAAATTCTCGTACCGTCATATGACCGCACCGTCCCATCTGCCACCTTGTGGTTTATTCTCTTTTTTGTGTCCGCCTCTGTTTTGTTCTCTTGCCAGCCATCCGTTGATAAAGCGGTTGATGCCTGTCCTTGTTTTTCTCCGCGTTGGATTTGCCAGACACCATCCCGCCATATCCCGCAAGGCCTGCTCTATGTTTACCGCCGGATACAATCCCCTGTAGGTTTCTGCCATTTCTTCCGTGACCGCATATTCCGTTCCGTCATTCAATGGCAGCGCTATGAGCGGCGGCGGGCATGGATCTGATTCGTCAGCTCCGTGCATATATTCCGAATTGGATTTCGCATACGATTGGATTGGATTACGGGAACATTTGCTTTCATTTGTTTGCAGTTGCTTGCAAACGCTTTTATCTGCCTGCAAATTCTCTGCTTTTGCTTGGCCTGTACTCGTTTGTGAGCCCTCGCTCTCCCTGCTTGTACCTTCCTCCGGCCCAGGAAATTTGCTTTTTTTCGCTCTGATCGTCTGATGATCCGCCCAGGCGCACAATTGTAGAAACGGCCTACCGTAGACTTCGTACAGCTTGACCATGGCTACCGTCGATAACCTGATGATGGCTTTCTCGATCTGTTTTGTCGTTACGTCAGACAGCGGAAACAATTTCCCTTTTAGAATGGCAGGCCTAGCATCATACCGCCCGTAATCATCACAAGACACAATGAGCCGGTAAAACAGGACTTCCTCGAACCAGGACAGCTGGGCAATGCTGTCGCTTGTGCAGATCGATTCCTTTATGATTCTGTTTGGCATGTTTCTGCCCCCTTAGAACGGCAGCTCGTTGTCCGTTATCTCTTCATATGCCGGGGCTTGGGTTTCTACCTTCCGGCTTAGAAACTCCACCTCGTCCGCGATGAGATCCGTTACCGTGTGCTTGTGCCCCTGCTTGTCCTCGTAGCTGCGGTTCTGAAGGCTGCCGTGCACCCCTGCCTTGCTGCCCTTTGTCAAGTACTTTCCGCAGTTGTCCGCCAGGCCCCGCCAGCATACGACGTTGAAAAAGTCCGCCTGCTTTGCCCCGCTTTGGTCTGCATACCGCCGCTGCACCGCAAGGGTGAACGTACACACCGAGATGCCGCTTTGTGTCTGCCGCATGTCCGGGTCTTTGGTCAGGTTTCCGATCAGCGTTGCTCTGTTCATGTTGCCTCCTCTACATAGCTGCGTCCAAACAGTCTTTTGAAATCCAAGTTCGGGTATCGCTGTTCAAACGCTCTTTGTCCTTCTTGTTCCAGTTTTCTGCGCAAGGCCCGGTTGAAATGCACCCCGCCGCACGGGCAGTGCGCGGTCGGCGGCTCGTTGTGCCAGTAATGATTGAGCCATACCTTCAAGCCGTATTGCTCTGACAGCTTTCGTCTGCCCTGTCCGTAAAAGATGTGGTGCTCTTCCAGCCAGTCTGTGCGCCCGGACAGGTAGCACTCCTTTTCTGATTGCAGAATGGATTTCATCCCGCCTCCTGCCAGTTGTCCTTCAGCAGCGCGATTTGTTCCGGCGGCCATGTTTCCAGGCCCATCTGTTTGCACTCGTCTACAATCCCGTCGATTAAGATGGACATTTCCCTGGTGTCATATTGGGAAGAGCCCACCCAAAACCGATAGTGATAGAACGGTTTGCCGTTCAGCGCTGCCTCCCCTGCTTTTTCGTGGTATGGGAACGCCCGCTCGAACTGCTTGGTCTGATGCGCTTCCAAGCTGACCATACCGCCCTGTCCGTAGCGTTTCAGCATCAAGAGGTATACCTCTTCCTTGCTGGTACGCAGCGCGTCTGCCATCTCGCCGATCAGCTTCCAGCAGTATGCGTTGGCGTCCAGGCTTCTTTTCTGCCGGTATTCCTTGATCTGCGCGGTGTAGGGCTTGTCCTTCCTGCTGAATACAAAGCTCTGGGCCGCGGGTTCATATCCTTTTGCGATTTTCAAACACAGCCAAATCCCGTCCTCCCACTTGCATTTCGCTGCTTCAAACTTCAATTCTGTCATTTGGCCACACCCCCTTCTTCAGACAGTTCGCCAAATATCTAAGCCGAGGTAAATACTCCTTTTCTATGAACTCTGCATCATAGGCCACAAAGTGTCTTGTGATCCGTGCTTTGTCTATGGCACAAAAGTAATTCTTGTAATCCTCTTCTGTAAGATGATACGCATCAATCTCCAATGGTTTGTTAGCAGCGTACATTTCCACCTGTGCCTGCCGCCAGTAAGCGGTCGATACGCGGAACGGTTCTTTCCTGTAGGTTTTCACTTCATGGATGATGCGTTCATCCTCTCCGTCTAAATTGACGCGCAGGCAGAGCGTTGGAATTTTAATTTGTCTATCCCGTGCCATAATGCCCAGTGCATCCAATATACGGTGCTCATACATCGTGCCTGCCTGCATGGGTACTGTATGGAGGTTGATTTTTGTGAGCCCTAGTTTTTCCGCCCAAAAGGTCTGAAAGGTTTTGGTATGCCATTGTCCCATGATTCGGTTGGTGTCCGATGCTCCGAACCATCCCGATCTGTCTTGGCTATGGATCATAGCTTTCTCAAGCTTCGTTCCATTTGGCTCAGTGTAGTAAAGTAGGAAAAATATCCCCGAAGGGTATCACCATCCGCTATACCGATCTTCTGTGCTAAATCATCCAGAGAAAATCCGGTTTGCTGCATTTTGGCCGTAACGAGTTCCTCGATTCTCTTTTTGATGACCAATAGCGAGTGTTTGTTTTTGTTTGTCTGGAACTCGTCTACCTCGTCCTGTTCCCCTTCCTCGCTTTTTACCCACAGATGAAACCCAAGTCCAGTATGGATCGCAATACATTTGACAAACAGCCTTGTTTGGGCGTTCCATACGCGTTGTTGTGTTAGGCTGTTATCCTTGACAGGGGTTTTCCCGTTCATCAAAGGCCCTCGAAATTCCCATGTGTTGTCATCTACGTGTACGGTGACGCCGACCTCATAGCAACGGTTCGTAGGGTCGCCCTCTTTCCCGCCGCCAAATACCTGATCGCTCATAAACAGTGAACTTCCGTGTTCGTTGACCATCGGCTCAAAATACACTGTTTCAGCGCCGTGTTCATGCAACAGTTCCACGCACTTAGCCCAGTTTAGATAATCCATGCCGTCTCGTTTTTTACAGTATTTCGTTACGTCTACCTTGACCAATTCACTGTACGGTTTCAGCATGCTGTTTCTCCTCTCTGCATTTTGGGCATACATACAAGCCCTCTTCTGTCCTTACTGCTTGTTCGGTCTGTGCATGGCACACATCGCATTCTATCCAGCATTCAAGCCACATGCCCTTCCCCCCATTCGTCCAGTACCACCCGCATGTCCGTCAGGTTGTCCTCTATCGCGCTTTCTTCGTCCCCCAGTACGTCCTGCAAAAGGTCGTACAAGGTATCCATATCCCGCCGTGTCAATCCGCGCTGTTCCATCGCGTGGAACCGTGTTTGTATCGTTTCCACGGTGTCCTGCTCCGCCTGTGCCTTGGCTTCCGTCTCTGCACAGTCTAAGCACAGCATGTCCAGCCCGGTAAAGTACGCCGTGTCTCCCTCGTCCAGCTCTGCGCCGCATTTGTCGCACTGCCGTACGTTTGCTTGGATGCGTTCCCCGTACGGATCATTCCAATGGTTATTTGTCTTTATCTTCATATTGTTTTGTTTCCTCCCGCAGCAGCCCTGTCCTGTAACGCCCGTTGAAGCGGCTTTCCCGGTTCCAGAGCCATCTGTAACCTTGCGGCGCTGTCGTTGCCCCATCCAAGATATGCCATCCGGGCGGTATGCCGGTATATATATCAATGTTTCTTTTTGCGTCTGTTCCCTTCATTTTGATTCGATCTGTCCTCCGAGGTGCACTTCCCATTCATGCGCCAATATCTTTTTGGCCAGCTCGCCTGCCATCCAATATATTTGTTCATAGGTGGTTCCTCCGTAGACCTCCTTGACCTTGCGTTGGAACGCCTCCAAACTCCCAAAAAAGCAGCCCGCACGCACAAAGTATCCTTCTTGCGCTTTGAAAAAATATGCTTTCTTGTTTTCGGTTCCGATCCTGTCAAACGCTGTGTATATGCTGTCCGTCAGCCCTTCATGGCTACAATGCTCTCCAAAATTGCAATTCTCGCCAAAACTACAACACTCGCCGAAGCTGCAACACTCGCCAAAGCTGCAACACTTGCCAAAGCTGCACCGCTCGCCAAAGCCGCACCACTCGCCAAAGCTGCAACACTTGCCAAAGCTGCAACACCTGCCAAAGCTGCACCACTCGCCGAAGCTGCAACACTCGCCAAAGCTGCAACACTCGCCGAAGCTGCACCGCTCGCCAAA